>Ga0325405_1002778_pt1 | contig 18035 bp, 11 predicted proteins | sample PopdelMetagenome_21_FD_205663 | JGI IMG/M metagenome (GOLD analysis project Ga0325405, IMG submission 205663) | Populus deltoides microbial communities from Bellville, Georgia, United States - Xylem-Control-R2 | ecosystem: Host-associated > Plants > Phyllosphere > Stem > Wood/Secondary xylem...
GTATAAGCCCTGAATAGGGAATGGATTAATGAATCCATGAGTTGAATTAAAGTATGAGAAAAAGGAATTAGATGGATCAAGGAATCAATAATGAGTATGGTAAGATATTAACAAATTCTTAATGGGATTAAAGCACGAGTTATGATTATTGAAATTGATTAATGAATGAAAAATTGATACAGATCTTAAGTTAGGAGTGTTGAAATAAATCAAGTAATATGGTTAATTAAGAGTATGAGCTGCGTTTTTTACTATAAAAAAAATGAGAAAATATATATTGTTGATTTAAAGTATGATTTATAATTATTTGAAAAGAATTATGGAAAACATAGTTGACAAGATTTTAAGTTATCCAGGGCGGTGATAGTTTAAAATGTACACCAAAGAAAATGGTAGTTTTGGATGATGAAGAAAAAGTAACAAATTAGAGATTTGACACATATTTAATATACTAGAAAAGGGGATTAATTATGTTATATTTATTGCTAGAGTTGTAATAAAAATATTAATGATATTGAAAAAGGATATGCTTATTCTATTTTCAATGTTTTCTTATGATACATGTATATTTCCTCTTTCACCATAACCTTGGTATTGCAATTTAGACTTCCGTGGTCATTCCCTTGTTGGAAAAACATTGTGAGCTTATCATAGTTATGTAAATAATCTCATCCTAGGTATTAAAGAAAACAAATTACCCTATTTTTCATTATTTTGACCGTTCAAAGATTTGAAATTGATAAAAATTTTAAGATGTTATAGTTGGTATCAGAGCTTATGGTTATAATTCAATAGACTAATTGAATTTGAAAAATATGTAACTAATGGATATTATGTATGGTATGGATTGGAGTTAGAACATAGATTAGCCCACCTTTAAATGGTAAACACTAAGAAAATTGTTTGAAGACATGCAAACCAGTAATAGAGGTTATGGAATACATAGTTTCTGATTATTTGATAAAATAGAAATGCTGCAAAGAAAACAGGCTGGAAATTGATTTTGTGATAAAGTATCGTTTTGCTTTTTGCAACATCTAATCTTAGAAATAGGAAAATCAAAAAGCAGACTAATGCATATTTTTTATAGGCACGGAATTCACTCGAGGAATAAATGGTTATCTTATAAACTTGTAAGCAAAATATGATTTGATTAGGATTTCACAATAAATCTTAAAAAAAAGGCAATGTGGACAATAAAGATCAAGCAATCTCAAATGTTATGATCACTAGTTATACATGGCATGAACTTGTAGAAAAAGAAAAGTTTTGCTCTTTTAAATAAATTCTTAAAAAATAATGATGAGTAAAGAGGAAATAGAAGGTTTCAGTTGGGTTAAAATATTCTGGTTCAACCCTAGTCTAGTTAATGGCTATATGATCAATTGAGAATTAGGCAAGGGAAATAATACTTTTTATTGAACTTATTATAGTGAAAACCTGCTTATAGAATTGTTGATTTGAGTAATCCTTAGTGATATTACATAGAAATAACATAATTAAAAAACAAATTGAAGGAATTAAGGTCAACCATGGGGTATAGACTAGGGTGGTCGGTTTTAGTGTTGAAATTTAAAGAAATTCTGAAAATTGCATAGTAATTGTGTATTATATATTGGCATGTGAGTTTAATTGAGTATGATTATAGTGATTTGGTTTGTTATATGCTTGGGTTATTATTGACAAGATTTTAAAAAAATAGAAAAATGTAAGATTATGCGTGTTTTGAATAGGATGGTGTAATTGTTACATCGATTAAATTCTTTGGGATTTTATGGTTAGAAGGGTATTACTAGTAGCCTAGTTGATGTAATTTAGGGCATGAATGCATAAGAGTTAAAAGTTTCAATTTTGAACATGACTTGGTGTTAATGGTGTGTTTGAGTTGATTTGTGTGTGATATGATGATCTTATGATGCTTAGGTTGATTATATTATTCTTAAAGTAGTATATAATATGTAAATTGCTATGTAGAAGAGAGGTTGAATAAATTGTATATAATGTGTTTGATTAAATGTTTGGAAGAGATGAATAAGTTAGTGGTTTATGTGTTGATAAAATGATGCGACAAGGCTTGTATGAATAGATGAGTTAGAAACCAAGTAACTTTATGAAAGCTAATATGAAAATTCAATAAAATATGTTGGGATTGATTTGAAAGGTGGAGAATTGGTTTGCCTTGAATTTTTACTTATATGGTCGAAACATTAATATAAACTATATTTTTTTATTTTGGGTTAAAAATTTAGGTCAATCAAAGACTAGGAAGGCCTAGCGAGAGTGTCTATGATCAGACAAAAAATACAAAAAATAACATATAGACTATGTAGTGGTGTTTTTGTAAATAAATAAGAATAGTCCCTTCCCCCTTTCTCTTGTGATGACCAATAGTTCCACCAGTACCAAGAGGGAGAGAGGACTCAAAATTTCCTTCACTCTTCCTCTTTTTTGCTTTCTTTACAAAAACATTGGTGAGAGATTAAGTTAGTGATATGAGAAGTTAAGTTTTATAGAGAGACTTACACCAACAATGACTAGAATAAAAAGAACAATGGAGGGTTAAAACTTAGAGAGAGAAACAAGTATTGTTGAAGGAGGAAGAAAATTTAAGGAAAAAAATTAAAAAGAAACTAACAAATTGAGCTAAAAAAGGTAAGTTGATGTTACATTGTATTGTCTTGTTTTCTTTGTATTGTTGATGAGAAGATGAAAACCCTCAATTTACATGTCACGAACTCATGTAAATTGTTTTAGGAAACGATTGTTTTTATGAACTTTGGGTCTATTTGCATGATAATGGCTAGAGTAATAACAAATAGAAGGGAAATTTTGGATGGGAACAATGGGTTTTGGGCATGTGAGAAAGAAACTGAGGGAGATGAAAACTTATTTTAATATTGCACTGATGGTGGTTAAAAGTTAATATGAAAGCCTAGGATACAGTACTAAGATAAAATTTTGTTAAGGGAAAATAGTTACATGTAAGGAAGTTAAGAAACTTGCTAAGTTTTATGGAAATTTATAGTTATTCAATGTGTATGTATAAGAAAATTGTAAAGGAACAAACCTTAAGCTAAATATAAATAATGTATGTTTTACATGTGTATGAAATGATAGATTATGGAATTATAAAGGAAGAGGATTTTACATATGAATGTGTTGGAAATCAAATAAATATTGTGGTTTGGTGGTGTGTGAAAATTAATGAGATAGAACAAATGAAACAAATAGAAGAATAGAACATGAAATATTTGCTTACCAAGGGTTGGATATAGATAAAAAGAAAAAAAAATGATTAAATTGTGTATGAATTGACTAATTGGACTTGTATGTTTTGTTAGTGTTGAAATAATTATACTTGAAAATGGTAGCTAGGACAAATCATAAATGAGATAAAATGAACTTAAATACTTAGTTAACATATGTTGTTCTAAGTTTTGTAAGTTGATAAGAGAAATAAAAGAATATGTGGAGTTAAATGTATAATAGAGAATTTTAATGGTTATCGAAATGGATTTAAAGGAAATTGTAAAGTGTTGTATTTTATGAAACATGTATAATTTTATGCTAAAATAACCAAAGTGAAAGTATGAAATTTCATGTGTCAAAATTTATAGGAACAATGGAGATTTTGAAATGTTTATAAACGACAAAAATCTTATTGACCAATTTATTTGACCAACCTGACTAATAGCTTGCCAAGATAGGAACATAACTTGTCAAACAATGTGTAGGTGTTATCATTATTTAACTTCTTTATTGACTAATAAGAATATGTTGTGTCATGTTTTTAACTAATGAAGATGGCTTATTTAGGTGGCAATTTTTCTTCTATAATCAAAAGACTTATACATGTTAACAAGTTTCATCCAACCAGTTATTTTTATGGTGTTACTTAACTTCTCAAAGAAAATGTGTTTGAGTTTTATAGGTAAGTTGAGTTTTATAGGTAAGAAAACTTGGAAAGTTTAGAATATTTTCATACACTAATGATTATTAGACCAATTCCTTTTTAAAAGTTTTACAAACATGAAAGAGATTTTTTTTTAATTTTTTATAGTCAATAGTCTCAATATTGACCTAGGATTTATAATAATAATATGATACATACATACATACATACACATAGAGAGAAAGAAAGAGTATGTGTATGAGTTCTATAGGTGAGAAATTTAGAGATGTAAAAAAAAAAAAATAACAGAGGGGAGAGTGGCTCCATCTATCTTATATTTTAGGATTTGTGTCCACTCAATTCTTAAATATTAATTGCATCCAATTTATTCTTTAAAAGTTTTGGTATTTCTCATTGATTTTTTGTTTTTTCCATCCAAACTAACAACATTATATCATGTGAGTTAAATTTTATATATTCAAAATACCTTTAATCTTAAACTTGTTAAAATAAGTTAATGTAATTATTTTTTTTATCAAAATTCATCATGCGCGATATTTATATAAAAAAGTAATTATTACAACTTCATTGTTAATTTCATAATAAAAGTTTTAGTACTTTTAACAAAGTTTATTTTTTCGATTAATCAAAAAAATAACCAGTTAAACTTCAATTCTTAATTTTAATACACTATTTAATAAAACACTTGAGTGAAAGCATAGATTTTGAATGTAACAAACTTTGATATGATATTAAAACAAGTTTAAAATAAAAAGTATTTTGTTTTATAAAAAGTTAACTTCATCACATGCAAGTCATATGTCATGATTTGGTTAGTTTTGATGAGAGAAATCTAACAAAAAGATAGATCGAAAATATAGAACCTTTTGAGGATAAATTGAATGCAATTTAAAGTTTAGGAATATATTGTTAACAACCCTTTAAATATAAGAGCATATTGAGCCATTTTTTCTAAAAACACATACAAAAACTTAGTTTAACTTGCCCTTATATTTTAGAATGATAAATCCCTAAAAGTTTAATTTCTAATATATCTTGATATTTCATGTCATTCTCTAATTTATCCTTCTTTTACAATGATAAAAATATCCTTTATTTAAGAAACTTAAACTTCTCTTAATTTACTTTTTTTTAAAATAATTTTGATGTGGTGTTAAAACTCATTTTTTTTCTTATGATTATTTGTTGTAATAGATTAGATTGGGTTAGGTTAAATTGGATTTTAGTTTCTTATGTAAGAGTCCAAAAACTTAACCGACTTTTATTTTGGTTTACACATTACTTTTACATGTTTTTTTAACATATTTAGTATTGAAACAAAAAATAATAACTTTTACATGCATTTTAATTGATTAAATATAAAATAATAAAAGTAAAAAAGTAAAATTAAATTATAAATAAAAGACACGCCAACCGAACCAATGCACTTTTTAGAGCAATGTTTGAGTGTAGTAATGGTTATTTTTTAAAGCGTTTTTTTACTCGGAAAAGTATTAAAATAATATTTATTTTTTATTTTTTAAAATTTATTTTTGATATCTGCACATTAAAATAAATTAAAAATACTAAAAAATTAATTTAATTTTTTTAAAAAAAATTTAACAAAGAAAAAAAGCAGGCTAAAATCAAACATTCCAGGCTCCGTTTGTTTGTAGGAAAGTTGTTTCCTTTTGAAAAGTGAATTTCTAAAAAGTGAATTATTTTCCGATGTTTAGTAATGTTATGGAAAATGAACTGGAAAACACTTTCCAGCGTTTAATTATGTTATGGAAAATGAACTGAAAAATAATTTATTAATGAATTAATTTTTTTTCAAGTTTATATAATATATATATATAATATTTAATATAATATTTAATCACTTACAATACAAGAATGAAACCTAAAAAGTATAATGATGAATTTTTTTTTATTATATCCTATATTCATATATAGCTTATTTTATAAAATATAACTATATATGTCATATCATATTATAGAGAAATAACATTGTGAAATATTTCTTATAAGTAAAACCTATTAATATATATTTTTATTAAATTTTAAAAGCTTAAAATAAGTTTTTTTTTCATATGAAGAAAGCCAAATTAGTTTATGGTAAGAGTTAGATATTTGAGTTTTTTTTGTATGAAGATTTTTTTAAAAGATAGATAAATACAAAAATATTTTGATGGGTTTTTTGGATAAAGATTTTTTTTTACAGGAATAGGCAATTATCCTTTTAATATCCCTTTAATATATATCAAATAAGCATCAAGAAATAAATATAAATATCTAACATCAAACATAGTCATGCATAAATATTAAGTTTTGATGTCATATACATACATATAGTTCAAATTAACAAACATAAACATGCTAGACCGAATTAAACATGTAAACATACTTGTCAAATAACAAACATATAGTTTCTTATCATAGTCAAATCATCTTAGCAAGCAGACCCGTAGTAGTGTTGGTTCACAAAATTCTGAACCCAAATTTTCCTCAAATTAGCATTTTTTGCCGTCAATGCTTTTGCCAACATTTCATTTTGGACCAAGTGATCAAATGCATTCCCAAGAGTGATCTCATCAAAGCCTTCAATTTTCATCACTTCTGTATACAGCGCATTAATATCAAGTTGATTTTTGCTAAGGCTTTGAATTGCAAATGCTACATCTCCAATATGTTTAGATAACTTTTCAACACCATCATTTTCATACATGTGATTTCTCTTTCTATGTTGCATCTTTTGTGTACTACAGGAAGATGTCTCTTTTCCCTTAGAAGTTTCTTCATATTCCCCTTCATTTTCAATTGAAATTGATTGCTCTTCAGTGTTCTCTTCCAAGTTGACATCAGTATATGATTTGGCATAATTACCGGTTGCCATGTCTTTTCCAACAACAATTGTCATTGTCTCGTACATATCACGTTTTTTGTTGAGATACTTGTCATGATTGGGATGTGCCTGTTCATAAAGTTTAGAATATGTAATTTTTTAGTTCATTGTATAACATTTTAGAAACAAAAGTAAATATAAAAATTATAAAGAGTATAATATTTATCATACATTTACTTCTTCATCATATACATCTTTCGAAACTGTAATCATCTTCAAACAATCATCCCAGCCAAAGCCACTTTTATTTTTAAGTTTGGTTATTATTTCCCATTTTTTTTCACAGTCTTGAGATGATTATCCACATGCTTAGGCTCGCATTGCACGTTGAACTTTTGACTGATTTATGTAGTCACCTTAACAAAAGATTCTGCTTTAAAGTTGGAAGAAAGTTTGCTTCCTTTAAGTGCCTCCTCAGCTAATATCTCAAGTAACATGTGAGACATAGGCTTAGACCATGTGAAGTGCTTGCCCTTTCATTTTTCATTCTGCGTGGAACTCATTTCTACAAAAAAAAAATTACAAATTTATACAAAATAAAATCATATAATATTTAGATTTAATAAATTTCATATAAAAACTACAATTAGTATTTAAAAGAGAATCATAAATACATAAGAAATTATAATAAAGTCAACATCTACTCCAAATACATAACAAAGATAATACAAACTCAAGTAAGACATAATAAAAACAAACACATATAATTAACACTCAATTACTAGTTTCTTTGAGTTTTATAATCATTCCACATGGTTGATGCAATCATTTTTCTTTTTGTTATCCACTCCCTATTCTCTTCCTTTTCCTCCCGTTGACTTAAATTGATTGTTCGTCTAATTGGTTCACTTTCCGAACATATTTCTTCCATAAGAAAGTCAAAAGGATCAACCCTTATTATATGATTGTGAATAATACAACATGCAAGCACAACATCTACTTATGTTTCATAAGACCAAAAAGATTTTCCATCAATTGATCTAAAACGACTCTTCAAAATACCAAACCTTCGCTCAATAGCGGTTCTCAATGAAGAGTGTCGAAGATTAAATAGCTCCTTTTCATTTTGTGGTGAACGTTATGCAAACTCATTCAAGTGATATCGAAGTCCACGAAAAGGAGAAATGATTCCTTTTCGAATACCGTAACCAGCATCACCAAGATAATATTTCCCTACAAATTAAAAAAAAAACCTATTACTATCTTTATCTAATAAGACATTTTATATGTTTATTGCATATAATACATACTTTATTATATACCTTCTGGAATTTTTAGACCACTAGGTCTTCATAATGCATCACCTAAAATCCATGAATCATGTGTACTTCCTTCCCAGCCAGCTAAAACATATATAAACTTCAAATCAAAAGTTATAGCTGCTAAAACATTTTGTGTTGTTCCTTCTTTTCGACCTCGAAACTTTCCTTGAATCTTAACAGGAACATTTGCAGGAACATGAGTACCATCAATTGCTCCCACACAATCCTATATAAACATGAAAAAATAATTTATAAACTTTTCTTCTAGATGTAATTAATTAATGTATAAAAATATTGGTATTGTTCTCATACCTTAAAATAAGGATAGAATCTTTGATTATTCATTATCTCAGCTGGAACTGTATCATCTGGATCTTTAATAAGGTGTTTGTATAACTTAAGAACTGCTTTTAAAACAATTCTAAAGTAACGATGGATAGTTTCAACAGACCTATAGTATATACCACTAATAGAATGAAATCTTTGGTTTTGGCCTACAATTTGTAAGAACACAATTACTTGCTTCCTAATAGACACATTTTGAGTTGATCGTAATATGTCACGACTTGTGAGAGCATCACACAATCTATATAAGACATCAGGTTTCATACGAATTCGTTCAACGCAATGTCTATCACCTTGATTCAAAATGCTGTCAATATAGAATTCTTGTTGAGCAATTGCATTTATACGTGGTTCTCTTGGTATATAAATTCTATTTCTTTCTTGTTCAATAATAACTACCCCTGTAGCTATCACAGTTACAACTGCTCCCATACATGCTGCATGAATTATCTTACTATCCATAACATGAAAGTGAAGTTTTCTGATAACAAAATCTAAAAATTTGAGAAAATAAATATTAAAAAAAAGCATACAAAATACTTCCACAATCAATACAATAAATTATGCTGAAAGAAGTTGACAATGTATAATAGTTATGGCAATGATATCTGATTCCCTAAAACAAACAAGGTCTTAAAATATATTATTTAAGACCATAAAATTCAATTTCTCGATGATAAAACCGTTTTGAAAATTATACAATTCATAAGTTCACAATGATCAATAGACATTGCGCAATGAAATCCACATAATTACCGGTATAGTCCCACAAATTTATCCATATGTAACAAATATAATCAAACACTAATCATAAATTAATCAAAGCAAAATAAAACACAAATTTATGTTTATTAGGTTCTGTTATAATTCCCCTTATTAAACTTATAATTCCACAAATTTCCTCTCGGTCGATTCCCCTCTCCCATTCCCTTGTTCTCTCTCCCTCTCGGTTTCTCTCATTCCCTTTCCCCTCTCCCTCTCGGTTTCTCTCATGCCCCTGTTCCTTATTGGTTTCCCTATGTTCCCTCTCTGTTTCTCTCGCCATTTGTGCACAAAGAAGCAAAGATTCAAGATAAAGAAGCAGGACAAAGATCAAAGATTCAAGGGGCAACAAAACTCCTCCTTCCCGGTTCTCCTCCCTCTTTCCCCCGACTACTTGTTCTGATAACGCTGGGACTTGAAAAAAAAAGAGCGAGGGTTGATTTTCAACACTTCCACCTGGGATATGGTGGCTGGATCCGGGGATGGGGTAACAGGGAGGGGTTGCTTTTTGCTGGGGAAGTTTAAAGATTTTGCTTTGATTAATTCATAGTAATCTTGCCCCCCCTTTTTTGCCTCTCTCTATGCACTTGATTTGGTTTGTTTGGTTAGAAGAAAATTGCCGAATGTGAGTGATGAAGAAGAAAACTGTCATGGAAAAATTGTGTTCTTTGTGGCTTGCTTGATGAATTTGGTTTGTTTTAACTAGCCGAATGTGACGAGGTCAGATGAAGAAGAAAACTGTGTTATGGAAATGTTACGAAAAAAATATGACAGGTAGCAGATTTATCAAGAATATCAAAGGATTTATGCCATAATTTTTACAAATCTAAACGAAGAAGATAAAAACATAAAGGAAATAATAGAGGGAAAAAAATACCTGAAATCAATTGTTCAAGAGAAATGCTTCAATTGTCCAGAGAAATGCTTCAATTGTTCCTGCTTCTAATCGTTTTTGAAAAGAGAGAGAGAGACCGTGATTTGTGAAAATGGGTGTAATGAAAAAAAGGAAAGTGTTTTCCTTTCCTTACCAGAAGGAAAACACTTTCCTTTGACAAAGTGACTTTTTTATATTGACCGGAATTAAGTTTCCTTTGACTACTTTTCCATATTGTTACCAAACATGGGAAAATAAGGAAAATAAATTCTAGAAATTCATTTTCCTTGAAACAAACAAGGCATTAATCTGGTGTGGAATGTGCTTGGTAGGGGGGTGAGCAAAAAAACCGAGAAATCGAGAAAAAAAACCAAAAAAACAGAATTGAAAAAAAAACCGATTAAACCGATTATTTTTTTGTAAAAATTTTCGGTTTGGTTTCAGTTTACAAAACCAGAAACTGGCAAAACCCCAACCGAACCGAACCGATTTGGTTTAAGGGGTACTATAAATACGAAAAAAAAACACTTTCTAATTTCTAAAACCTAATTAACCCTAGATACTCTTCAGCGACTCCTTGCAGCCGCTCCCTCAATCCTCATGGCCGCACCTCACAAGCTCACACTTTCACTCACTCTGTAACAAAATCAAGTTAATCCATCTTCAATTCTTCATCCAGATCCCTCTCTGGCTCTCCCATACCATCTTCATCTTCAAAACAAACAACCTAGCCAGTCAGCCACATCCCTCTCCCATATGGCCACGAGTCGCATGACACACACCACACCGGCACACCGAACCTCCAGAGTCCAAATCTAGCAAACCAGTCCCTCCCTCTTTCACACCCGAACTTGAATCGTGTCCCAACTCACACCAGGTATGATTTCTTTTTCCTGTCAATCTCTGTTTTTATTTTTTTTTAACATATGCTTTGTGATTCTATGTATTTATTGCTATATCCTTACAAAAAAATCAAAGTTTGAGCATTCTGTGTATTTTTGGTTGATTTTTATAACTATGCCATTTTTCCTATTATTTTTTCAAATTGTGCTACCTTGTCATTTTTTCTTGCTGTGTGATGAAAAAAAAATCTTGGTTTGAAGGGAAAACATAATCAACCTGCAGGCTGGTTTAAGATCATAAAGTCTGTTTTGCTGCTGCCTCAAGTTGCCTTTTTTTACACCCGAACTTGAATCGTGTCCCAACTCACATTAGGTATGATTTTTTTTCTGTCAATCTCTGTTTTTATTTTTTTCCTTTTTATTTAGTTTCTTGGTTCTTGTAGTTTGTTTTTTGTATTTTGTTCCCCTGTTTTCGTGTCTCAATTTTCTGGATAATTTTCCTTATAATATGTTATTTAGTTTCGGGTCCTAATTTTCGTGTCCCAATTTTTTGGATAATATGTTAAAGAAATAACGAAGCTATTTCTTTATTTATAATTTAGATAATGTTTCATTATGTAGACTGTATTTAAGAACTGTTTTTTTTAGTTACTGTATTTGTATTGTTGTTGCCTTTACTGTATTTAGTGTGCAGGAACTTGTCAGCCAAATTTTATATTGGTTGTATTCATGGAACTTATATTGTTATTGGCTTGCATTATTATTGGGTGAGAACTTTAGGTGAGAATAATAAAGTTTGAAAGTTTGCAATTGTAATAACTAATGATCAATATAGTTTACATATGCTTGTATTTTTATATAAATTATTGTTTCATGGATGATTACAATGTCGCTTCCAAAGTTTTTATTTCTTATTCATAAGTTAAACATTTAGAGGTCTAGTATGATATTCTATTTTTTGAGCAAGAAAGTTTGCCTTTATTTAATGAATTATAATGGATAACTATGTTAACTATGTTGGGATGTTTGTTGTTGCAGTGTATTACTTTGTTTTATGTGTATTTATTATTATTTTTTCTTCAAAATTAGGGTGTATTAGTATCTGGGAGTTACATAAAGTTTTTCTTTTGTTGCTGTTTCCCGATTGTTTGTTGATTTCTCATCTTATATCTCTTCATAGCATTGAAACTGCTATTGGATTTTTTTGCCATCTTTGTTATTTTTTAAGGTAGATGTTATTTTCTTTATGCTGTTGTTTACAGTTCAAGTTCTGGAAGAGCATTGTGTGATTTCCTCTTTTGTTTTGATGTTGGTTGGAAGGAAAAGATATAGATGTTGTGAAATTGGTTATGTTTGGCAGTATGTTTCATTGTGCACAGACATTGTTAGGATTGTCTTCAAAACTAGTTTCTATGACTAAGAATTTATTGCTTTTATAATATAGGATGTAAATTTGTTCTTATTACATCTCGAAATAGACTGTTAATCAGAATTTCAAGGACAACTTGATGTTGTGAAATGTGTATTTGAGACTTAGGCTTGGCAGATGGCAGTGAACTTAGGATTGGCAGTGAACTTAAGATTGGTTGGCAGTGAACTTAGGAGTAGCAGATGTTTTGGCTGATATTACTTTCCATTTTGTTTTTTGTTTTTGCCTGACATTTAAGTTTCTATTAGTTTGATAGTTTCTTTGAATTTTAGTACATTTAAGTCTATTATAAATTATGGGTTTTTAACATGTTTTCATTATGTAATAACAGATGGAAACTACTCAAATTCAAAATGCTTCATCCACGGGCACTACACCAACATCAACCACTTCTCCAACTTCAAAAACTAACGCAGAATCAACCAATGCAGCTTCCACAACAGATACAAAAGGTAAACAACCTCAAGTCCTTGCATCTAGGAAAAGAAATGTTGAGGATAGAAAAAAGTCACAAATTTGGGATCACTTTACAAAACTTGATGTTGATCCTAAAGCCCCTAGAGCTGAATGTAATTATTGTGGAAAACATTATGCATGTCACACTATTGTTAATGGCACAAGTAATATGTGGAGTCATTTAAAAGTGTACAAGAAGTTTCCTTTTGTGGTTGATAAGAAACAAAAGGTTTTGGTGTTAGAACCTAAGATAGAGAAGGGTGAATTGGGAGAACAGAATGTGGGAAGTCTTAAGGCAATAGGTTATAATTATGATGAATGTAGACAAGCACTAGCAAAGATGGTTATAACTGATGAGTTGCCTTTTAATTTTGTGGAGGGTCGGGGATTTAAATTGTTTGCTAGGACTATGCAACCTAGATTTGACATTCCTTCTCGTTTTACAATTATGAGAGATTGTTTGAAACTTTATATTGAAGAGAATGATAGATTGAGGACAACTCTTAGGGGTCAACGATTGTGCTTAACAACAGATACATGGACATCAATCCAAAATATTAACTATATGTGTTTAACAGCTCATTGGATTGATAATGACTGGAATTTGCATAAAAGAATTCTTAATTTTTGTCAAGTTTCCAATCATATGGGTGAGACAATTGGCCAAGTTATTGAGAATTGTTTGTTGGAGTGGGGGATTGATAAACTGTTGACTATTACATTAGACAATGCAAGCTCTAATAATGTGACCATTTCATATTTAAAGAATGTGATGAAAGATTGGCCAACTAATATATTGTCAAATGAGCACTTGCATGTTAGATGTTGTGCACACATTGTAAACCTCATTGTGTGTGATGGCTTGAAAGAGATTAATGATTCAGTTGTTAAGATTCGAAATGCAATTAGGTTTGTGAGATCTTCACCATCGAGGCATCTTGCATTTAAGAAGTGTGCTGAAAAGTTGCATATAGAGTGTAAGAAATCATTGTGTTTAGATGTTGCAACTCGATGGAATTCAACTTATCTTATGCTATAAGCTGCTGAAAAGTTTGAAAAGGTGTTTGTGAGGTTAGGTGAAAAAGAACCTAGGTATATGAGTTACTTTTTGGAGGTTGATTCAAAGAGGAATAAAAAAAATATAGGGCCACCTGGTTTGGAGGATTGGGAAAATGCAAGAACTTTGGTTAAGTTCTTAACGATCTTTTATATGGTTACATTGAGATTTTTTGGCTCATTGCATGTCACATCAAATGCTTTCTTCAATGAATTGATTTACATGCATACAAACTTGTTGCAATTGTCTAAAAATAAAGATAGTGTTTTAAGTGGAATGACGATGAATATGATGTTAAAGTTTGAGAAGTATTGGGGTTATGAAGTAAATCAGAATTTTTTGTTATATGTGTCTAATGTCTTAGATCCACGTTTGAAGTTGAAATATGTGAAATTTTGTTTTAGCGATTTGTATGATTATGAAAAAGCACAATTGCTAACAAATAAGGTGAAAGATACTTTGGTGAGCTTGTATGAGTTTTATTTGAAAATTGATGAAGTGGTGGATAAGAATAGGCATAAATAGGATGTTAATACTATTGATGATGTGGAGGTAGATGTTAACACTTTGGCTCGATTCAAAATACATTTGCAGGAGGTGGATAATGTGGAAAATAAAAATGAGGTTGAGAGGTATTTGATTGATGGTTGTGAGGATTCTAATGATGATAAGTTAGATATTTTGGGTTGGTGGAAAAGTAATGCTTTGAAATATAAGACACTTTCAAAGGTTGCATAACATGTTCTAGCTATTTCTATATCCACAATGGCTTTTGAATCAACATTTAACACAGGTAGTCGTGTACTTGATCAATTTCAAAGTTCTCTATCTCCATCAACTGTTCCAGCACTCATTTGTTGTCAAAATTGGTTGCATCATGGATCAATTCTAATTGATATTAAAAGCTTGATAAATGATCTTGAAACCTATGAAAACCTTGAGTCAGGTAATTTTTTTTTCAGAAACTTGCACTTTTTATTTTGTAATTTATTAATTAAATTGTTTGTAATCATCTAACATGTCCAATTTTTTATTTTATAGAATTTGGTGGACAGTTACATATAGTATCGGATGATAATTAGTTCAGAAGTTACTTTGATGGTAAAATACTACTTTTTATTTTTACATATTCTAATTTATTTTATCATGTTATAATTTTAGATCTTGATTTACAGGTTTTGATGTCAATGGTATTACGGAATCAAAGTGCAATGTTCTTTGTCATCTTGATGTGCTTTTTGATTGGGATGATGTGCATAATGAAGATTTATCTTTTTTGCATGAAGTGTTTTATTTTTTATGGCAATGTTATTTGTTGTTTCTTTTTAAGCCCTTTTGAAGGCAATGCTTTGTAATTTTAATTTTAATTTGGTGTGTGTTATTTAAACTTTGATGCAGGAAAGGAGTTTAAAACATAAATATCAGAAAAACTTGAACATATTAAACACAATATTAGCATTAATAATTTAATATAAATGAATATTTAGTGACAAAAAATATTAAATATATAATAGAATTTTGTAAAAAAATTAGATAATATTTACATTAATTACAAGCCCATTAGAAAGCCCAAAAAGCCTAAAAAAGCCCAAAAAAGCCCAATAAAACAATAATATAGGTTTTACGGTTTTTCGATAAAAAAACCGAACCGAAACCGGTCGGTTTTAACCGATTCTGGTTTGAATTTTTCAATTTTTTAAAATTTAATTTTGATTAGTTTTTAAATAAAAACCGAACCGAAACGAATTTGCTCACATTTAGTACTTGGTCTACAGCCTGATTCTAGGGCCAGGACATGGGCCGTATAAACTTCGAGGGGGAAAATAAAAGAGAAGAGGCAGCAGGAGCGGGAGCGGAAGAAAGAGAGGAGAGCAAACCAAAAGAAAAGAAAAGAAAAGAATGGGATCGTCAGCGGCCATTAGAGAATTGCAGCGAGATCTTGAAAACAAAGCGAATGATCTTAGCAAACTCCAAAAAGGCAATAAAATAAAATAAAATCCCTACGTCACCAATCTTGCTGTATTGATTCCAAAACCCTAGCTAACTTTGTTTATTACAGATATTGCGAAGAATCATCAAGTCAGGAAAAAGTACACTATCCAGCTTGGAGAGAACGAGCTTGTCCTCAAGGTAGGTCTATATATATATATATATTTTTGGGGGAGGGGGTTTATCTGATTTGGGTTTTTATTCATGTATAGGAGTTGGACTTGTTGAATGAAGGTGCAAATGTTTACAAATTGATTGGTCCCGTACTTGTGAAGCAAGACTTGGCTGAGGCTAATGCTAATGTGAGCAAAAGAATCGAATACATCTCTGCTGAATTGTATGTTTTTTATCCCTTCTATATTCTTCGTTTTTTCGTGGGCTGTTCTTTCTTATTTACTAATAATTTAATTTTTTTTAATCACATCTGGATCGAGATTTGTGCCTATTGTGTTTTGTTTATTCTGTAACGAGTGCTCAATTACCATCAGTAAATGTGGTCGCTAGCCTGTACCGACATAACTCTTTGAGTTGTCATATGTTGGACCTATCCAGTGTTCTTTTCCTGTCATTTCTTGAATACGGAAATACCTATTCAACGGACAATGTCTATTTGCTGCTGTTTAAATTTTATGAGCTTTGCTTAGGCCTCTTGTAGAAGGGAGATTTGCGGAAACTAACAACAACAAGAAATAAAGTATAAAGATTTCTAACTTGCTGAAGATTTTGTTTTAAACCCCTTATCTTTTGTATTGTTTTTGCTTGTACAATGGTTTAAACTGAATATTGGAAACAAATCTAATAAGGAACTTTTCACAATATAGGAAGCGACTTGAAGGAACTCTTCAAGATTTGGAAGAGAAGCAAAACAGCAAGAAAGATGCGGTTTGTGGCTTTTCTTTCTTTTGCTTAATCCAGTTTATTATTGAAGTGCCTTGTCATGTGCCTCTCAATATGGCACTTGCCGTTCATGCTCTCTTTGATATTTGTCACTGGTTATATAGTTAAAGTTCACATGTGGCAGCCAAATTTTTGAAATCTGATACCGGTTTATTTGTTAAAGTTAAAAACACAAGTCTTCTATTATTCTTGGTTATGAGCATTTCAGTGACTTGTTTTGGCTGCCTTGCTTTTCTGCGCTCTCTCTCTCTCTCTCTCTCTCTCTCTCTCTCTGTGTTCATCAACATTTTCTGCCCATTATGACTACATTTTTCCACTTCATGTCTTGATATCTCCTCTGACCAATCTCTTTCTCTCTCAGCAGTTAATGCACTTTCCAAGTTTGCAAAGCTTCTGCATCTAGTTTAGTCTCAGGCCAAAACTTTTACTTTAAAAGCTTTGGTTAATTCAGTGGTTCAATCTCTGTGTTGTTGATTGCCTGCTTCAATTTGTTCTTTGGTTGCTCTTCCAGGATGACCTTTTCTGTCTTGTAATGGTTGATTTTCTTGCTGTCTGCATCAAATTATCCAGCTTGGTGTGCGGCTTATTAGGTGTTTATTTGTGTTCTGTGCTGTCTCCAACTGGTTCTCATAGAATTCTCTGCAGTTTATTTTAGATGCCTCCTTGCTGGTTTCTTGAACCTCTCCCTTTCTAGTCATAATTTTATCTAGAGGTGTTGTTTTTTGTGATTTAGGCCCGCTGCGCTTGTCATTCTCATCTTGGTGTGTTCTGATTTTCTAGCTAGAGCTTTTGGATTTCTCCTGACAGCTAATATCTAGCTGTCAGGAGGATTGATTTACGCTGCTGTTTGTGCTATTTGTATTTAGATTTGATCATCATTTTAGTGTCATGTTTATTGCCTTCTTTGTGGAGTTGTAATAAGCTTGTAGTTCTTGGTGCCTTGACAGCAATTTTCTTATGTCAACTTGCATTTTTCTTTGATCGCTGATAAAAAAAGGCCTTTGCTATTATTGTTTCTTTTCTGGTTGATGGTTCTTGGGAGCTGACTTTGGGGGTTTGTGTGGACTTTCTTATGACATGGTGCTGCTATGCTTGTAACCTTTAAAGTGTTGGGTCCTCTGTTTCTGGAGGACCTTTTCTGGGCTCTTATTTTGCTCTTAATTATGTCTTTTCTCCAAGCTTGCTCACCTAGAGCTTGCTTGGTGTTTTTATTATATGATCTGTCTTTTAGAAAAAATGTTCATGTTATTCTTTTTTCATGTCCATTCATTTTCACTGTCATCATCAACAACCACCTTCATAAATATTTGACGCATTGAAACCAA
>Ga0325405_1002781_pt1 | contig 18029 bp, 10 predicted proteins | sample PopdelMetagenome_21_FD_205663 | JGI IMG/M metagenome (GOLD analysis project Ga0325405, IMG submission 205663) | Populus deltoides microbial communities from Bellville, Georgia, United States - Xylem-Control-R2 | ecosystem: Host-associated > Plants > Phyllosphere > Stem > Wood/Secondary xylem...
TTATTATTCTTGTTATATTTTATGCACTTTAAGTATGCTCTGTGTTTGATCAAGGATCCTGACATTGTTGGTCTTGCCTTGTTCATTCGCATCAGAAATCTGTTTATATTATATAATATATCTCTTTAATCTTTTCATAAACTGAGTATATAGGCTGGAAACCTGTGACCCGATCTTTGAGATCATTCTCAGGTATAACAACGCCACGTACTAAGTATTATTATTATTACTATTACTATTAATATTATTATTACTGTTACTATTATTGTTGTTATTATTGTTGTTGTTGTTGTTGTTGTTTTATTAATTATAATTTATACAATTAACCTCTCTGTGGTTCGACCCTGGTCTTGCCGGGTTATTTATTACTGTGACACTCCTGCACTTGGGATAAGACATCAACTCTTTAATCGTGTCAGCCAATTTTAACAAGAAGCTCAATTTTTAACACGAAACTTGATTCTTGACATGATAGCTCAGATTTTTCTTAGAAAAAACTTTTATGCCAAAAAAATTATTAGAAACATTTTTTTCGATTTCTTTTTTGTCAGAGGCCAAAACAGGTTATGATAGGGGACATCTTAATTTATGTTCCAAAAGTACTACTTCATTATCAATTAAGTCATAATTCTTCTGATATTATTAATTTTACTCAAAATATAATCTATATTGGACAATTTCACTCTTTTTTGTCTAATTTGCAAGTGCATATTAAGTGCTTCAATCCAAGGCATCATAATAAGATTTAATTTTTTACTCTACTATATCAACTTAAATAACATGAAAAATTAGGAAAGTAAATCTAATTTCACGCTAAAATAGTCATTTATGATATAGATTTATTTTCGTATATTGGATGAAAGTGGTTAAAAATCATTTGCAAATTGGATGAAATCTTTTAATGACCACTGGCAATGGATGGAAAGAAGGGGTATCTTGGCATTAGTTGATATCTATCATGTTTGGAGTAAAATTAATAAACCTAAAAGGCTCAGAACTTTATTGTTATTATACTACTACATTAAGGAAGCCTTTAGTACAATAAACAAGGATGAATTTTATTTTTTTATAAAAAATTTTGGTGAATTTTTTAATAGTATAAAAATCAATTTTTGTTCCGTCTAAAATCATCGTAAAAGATAAATTCTTGTCTCTTTTAAAAGATAAAGATAGATATAGAACAAGTTTATCCAATCTTGTACACAAGTTTTAATATTTATAAAATAACTATACTGCTCTTGTTATAGAATATAACTTCATAGAAATTTTTTATCTTTTTTTTTATTTCTCTCTCTGTTGTAGGGGAAAAAATGGAGAGAATAACAAAAGCTAGGGTTCTTCTTCTTTGCATTCAAACCAGAATCCATCTCAATTATATCAAATTGTTCTTTTTTCAAATATCGACGACTAATCATTTTCTCTTCTTTTGACTTGCCAATTAATTATCCACCATTTTGTGGTTTGCTTTAGTAGATTGCATTTGATTTGCATTAAAAAATTGTTTCTTTAACATATTGCCAATTTGTGTTTTTCATATCTAATTATGGCTTCCCAATCTGTTTGATAAAGCTTTAATTTGGCTTCCATTAATTTTGAAACTAGGGTTTTTGAGTTAAGGGTTTTATTACAAAATGGTAGGGAGAAAGAGGTATGAAATTTGGCTTCCAATATTGATTTAGAGGTTTTCTTTAGCGCATACAATTTTTCTAATGAATTTTTGTTGCAGTAAAGGAACTGATAAGTGGGTTTCTCTGGGGGGAAATTCAAATTAAAGGTATCAATAAGACAAGACGGTGTGTTCGATGTATTGCAATTATAAGCCAATACTGTGTGTTTTATTTTACTTGTTTAATAGCTAGTAGAGCCACGTGTGTTAGGAAAAAATGCTAGAATGTTAAAGAAAGGAAAGACTATTATATATTGCATTTTGTTTTAATAGAATGCATGCAGAATTTAATTTACAACTCATTCCAGTATTTTTAGAGATTCTCCTTCTCACTCTTCTCTTGCTTCTTTCCCTTTCCCTTTTCCAGCCCTAAGCACCATTTATGTTTTCCCTTCATCTATCATCATCTTCTTCTTCATTTCATTTGTTATCTGTTATATTTGAATCAAATAACCTACCGTCCAAGTCTATTGCTCCAAATGGTATCAGAGTGGCATCTTCAGATTTAAAAATGCCACGTGAAACAAGATCCCAAAATGCCAGGAAGGTGGATAAGACCACTAATCCAGAGCATACCCAGGCATATGATCAAATTCAACAATAACTTAATGATACCAAGGCTGAGACTAATGCATGCTTCAGAGAGCTTAAGGAAGTTATTGATGCCCTTGTTTTCTATGTAGACTCAGCATTGCAAAAAGCTCAACTCTTCACTAGTGAGTTTAGTCTACCCAAAGCATCTCAGCACCCCATTGTAAAGGACTCCTCTGCCAAACTCAATTGGGTTATTGAAGGTACACCCCCTTATTATCAACTACGTAGACCAAAAGGAGAATTCCTTGTCTTTTAGGGAGAAGATGTCCTTAAATGGATTTATAAATACAACCAGTACTTTGATGTTGAGGAGACTGCTGAGCATGATAAGCTTAAACTGGCCTCCTATTATCTAGATGAAATAGCTCTGTGTTAGCATCATAATTTTATGAGAAGCTTGGGGGGGCAGGTTGTGTCGTGGCCAGAGTATATGGAGGCCTTATGTTGCAGGTTTAGAGAGGGATAGGAACCCTTTAAAAGAACTTATTGAACTAAAACAGAAAAACGACTTAGAAACCTGCATCAAAGACTTCGATATCCTCTAGAATAGATCTAAAATTTCTGAGAAAAATGCCTTGATGTTTTTTGTATAAGGGTTAGATGTGGAGGTCAAGAATATGATCAAGATGTTTGAACCAAAATCCTTAAAATAAACCTACATCTTAGCCAGGTTATATGATAACACCCTTACCCACCGATGTTATAGTTCCAATCCTAACAAACAAACCTATCATCCAACCACATATGCCTACCAAAATAAGACCTCCACCCCTCTCAACTACAACAAAAGCCTACCAGGACTTCCTAATAATAATTATAAACCACTCCACACTGGTATCCTACCAAACCCTGCACCTTATAACCGTAACAATGTTAATAGAACCACTAGACCCATCAGGAATAGGGACTTGGATGAGAGAAGAGCTAAAGACCTTTGTTTTTGGTGTGATGAAAAATTTATACCTAGGCACAAGTGCTAGAACAAGAAGCTTTACTCCTTGTGTGTTGTTGAAGAAGACATGAAGGGTAGTAAGGAAGATGGAGTAACCAAAGTAGAACATGAGACTCACAACCCATACATACCTCTTAATGCCTTAGGTGTGATTGGCCTAAATATTTTTAGAGTCACTGGCAGAGTAGAGAAACAACAATTGTTTATTCTTGTGGACTCTGAAAGCACACATAACTTCATCAACAATCAATTAGCAGACATGTTATGTTGTAAACTCACTAGTATTAAAGCTTTAACTGTGCAAGTAGTTGATGGTGAAACCATGACCTGCACTTCAGTGTGCAACAACTTCCAATAGTCAATGCAAGGAGTTGATTTTACAGCTGATGTTTTTACCTTGGACCTAAAAAATTATGATATGATATTAGAAATTCAGTGACTAGCTAAATTGAAAACCATTGTCTGCAATTGCGAAGAGATATGGATGGCATTTATGTGGCAAGGCCAGGAAATCTTTATCAAAGGGTATAACCCAATATCAGTAGAGACTGTCAGATTTGAGCAACTCAATGGCTTGTTATACAACATTAGATTAGTTTCTGAAATTAATTTGTGCTGCATATGCCTTATTGAGGATCAAGATCATGAGGGACAATCAATATTCACCAGGTTACGACCCTGTGTTACTAAGAATGTTGCTTTAGCAGTTCTGCCGGAAGAATACTAAGAAGTGTTTGAGGAACCTAAGAGCTTGCCACCACCTCGTAGCCATGACCACAATATACCTCTAAAAAAGGGCTCTAATCCAATCAACCTCAGGCCTTATAGACACTCGAGTATATAAAAGGATGTGGTGGAGAGAATAATTAAAGAAATGCTAGAGTCGGGAACCATCCAACACAGAAATGGCCCTTTTGCTTCTTCAGTGGTCCTAATCAAGAAGAAGGATGGATCATAGAGGCTATGTATTGACTAAAGAGCATTAAACAAGCTTACGGTGAAGGATAAATTCCTTATTCCTCTAATAGACAAACTCCTAGATGAGTTGGTTGGTTACCAACATATCAGAATATCTCCTAAGGATGTTTATAAGACTGTATTCAAGACTCACAATAGGCACTATGAATTTTTGGTCATGCCTTTTAACTTGACTAATGCTCCAGCCACATTCCAAAGCCTAATAAATAAGGTATTTCAGAGCCATTTGCGAAAGTTTATCCTTGTGTTTTTTGATGATATTCTTATCTACAGTAACACCATGACAGAGCATTTGGGGCATCTAAGGACTATATTTGAGATACTAAAGACAAACTAGTTGTATGCCAAGGCCAGTAAATGTGTTTTCTACAGTACCCAAGTTGAATATCTAGGTCATTTATCTATGTAGCAGGGGTGTCGACTAATCCATAAAAAATTAAGGTCCTACTAGATTGGCATATCCCAAGCAACATTAAACAACTGAGGGGATTTCTGGGCCTTACAGGATACTAGAAGAGGTTTGTAAAGGGTGATGACATCATATGCAAACCTTAACACAACTATTGAAGAAGGACTCTTATATGTGGAACGAAGGGGCAACCACAACCTTCAATCAGCTCAAGAACATTATGACAAACCCCCTAGTGTTAGCATTATCAAACTTGGATAAATAGTTTATTATAGAGACAAATGCTAGCAGTAGAGGAATGAGAGTAGTTCTAATGCAGGAAGACCACCCAATTGCATTCATCAATAAGTTATTTAGGGTCAAACAATAGACATTCTCCGTCTATAAAAGGAAACTGCTAGCTATTTTGTTTGTTGTCACCAAATAGAGGCACTACTTATAGGGTAGACATTTCACAATCCGTACTAATCATATTAGTCTTAAATATTTGTTGGAATAGAAGGTGACTTACCCATTACAGCATTTATGGCTATCCAAACTACTTGGCTTTGATTATAAGATCGAGTTTAAGAAGGGTAAGGATAATGTGGCTGCTAATGCACTATTCAAGGTGTCTTGCGGAGAATTAAGTACCCTAATAGTCTCTATCATCTCTACTACACTTATGAAAGATATCAAGGAATCTTAGGTAAATAATAAAGTTGTGCAAACCCTCATCCACGAATTAAGCATGAATCTTGCCTCTCACCCCCATTACTCATGAGTCAATCAACTACTGTGTAGAAAGGGTAAGGTCGTGGTTGGCTGTAATATGCCTCTTCAGACTAAAATCATTTGCCTTATATCATGACTCAGTCATAGAAGGGCACTCAGGAACTACTGTTACAACCAAAATGGTGGCTAACTGGTTCTATTGGATGGGGCAACAGAAAAACATCAAACAATACATCAGGGAATGTTCCATTTATCAACAGAACAAATAAAAAAACACACGCATCACAGGGTTACTACAACCACTTCCCATACCTAAAAGCCCCCTTTATTGATATTAGTATGGATTTTGTGCAAGGGTTGCCTATGTTTGAAGGCATGGAAGTTATTTATGGTTGTTAACAAATTTAATAAGTACACACTCTTCATGGCCATTCACTATCCCTATACTGTAAGTTCTGTGGCAAGAGTCTTTCTCGACAACGTCTACAGACTGCACGGATTACCAGCTACCATTATTAGTGACAGGGATGTTGTTTTTATAAGCCTTTTCTAGAAGGAATTATTCTCTAGACAAGGGGTGAAACTGTGTTACTCCATTGCCTATCATCTACAATCAAACGACCAAACAGAGGTGGTCAATAAGTGTCTTGAGAACTATTTGCATTGCATGGCAGGTACCTTTCCAACTTAGTGGGTTAAGTGGCTTTCATTTGTAGAATGGTGGTACAATATTAACTACCATACTGCTACAAAATCCACTCTATACGAAATCATTTACGACTACCCTCCCCTTCTACACATTTCATATTTCCCAAGGGACTCACAATTAAAGGCCATGGATGATTTTTTTATCTAAAAGGGAACTTATGTTGCAAACTATCAAGAGGACTATAGGATGTATGACATAGAATAATTCAATTAGCAAACAAGCATATGAGTGAGAGATCATTTGCAAAAAGAGATCTAGTCGACATCAAATTGCAACCATATAGACAGAAAACACTAGCCCATCGACAATCTCAGAAATTGGCCTCAAAGTACTATGGTCCATATGAAGTTTTAGCAAGAAATGGTATCGTGGCATATAAGCTGAAGTTACCCCTCTCTGCAACCATCCATCTTGTATTTCATGTGTCCTTGTTGAAGAAAAAGTGGGAAATAGAAAGGTGCACACCATATTGCCAGCTTTACCCTCTTCTCCTCTTCTCCTCCCGCAAGCTATACTAGATTGGTGAATGGTCAAGAAAAATCAACAAGCAGCCACCCAAATACTCATTCACTGGATGGGCATAACACCTGCAGAAGCCACTTGAAAATTTATTGATGAACTAGCTTTGTGATTTCCATAATTCAAGCTCGAGGACAAGGTCCATTTAATGGAGGGGCAACTGTTGCAAAGAAGGAACTGATAAGTGGGTTTCTCTGAGGGGGAATTCAAATTAGGGGTATTAATAAGACAATATGGTGTTTTCAATGTATTGCAATTATAAGCCAATACTATGTGTTTTATTTTACTTGTTTAGTAGCTAATAGAGCCACATGTGTTAAGGAAAAAATGCTATAATGTTAAAGAATGAAAAGACTGTTATATATTGCATTTTGTTTCAACAGAATGCATACAGAATTTAATATACAACTCATTCTGGTATTTTCAAAGATTCTCCTTCTCACTCTTCTCTTTCTTCTTTCCTTTTCCCCTTTCCAGCCTTGTGCACCACTCACATTTTCCCTTCATCTATCATCATCTTTGTCTTCATTTCTTTTGTTATTTGCTATATTTAAATCAAAAAACCCATTATCCAAGTCTATTGCTCCAATTTTCCATTATTAAGTTTTTTGGTGCTTTATCTGGTATCTGCTTATCTTCCAAGGCTTGAGAATCGAACACTTTTTGTGTTGAATGTTCGAGCGTCAAGTTGCTTGTTTATGTATGTGTAGTTAATGAATTTCCAGATAAATTAATAATATATGAAAAATGGTTTTGCTTTGGATCTGGTAGTCAATCTTTATGCTGCCAAATAAAAAAAATAAAATAAAACAATATGACCCCTCGAGTCAATTCTGGCATATGTACCTTGAAAGGTGTTGGAGATCTTTCAACCTCCATATTCTAGTAAATATTCTTGATTTTTATCTAATCTAAGTGTTAGGGTTTCGAGGGAAAAGTAGCTTAATTGATTTAATAAAGGAGCAGGCAAGCCATTTGCCGGTTATAGCCATTTGGTGAGGCTTTGTCCCTGATTTTGATGCAGGTGAGCTGAGTTTTGCTGTTAAAACTCAACTCCATAGCTAATCAATATATTGCTTTATGATTGTCTTCCTTCGGATTTTACGTAGCTTGTTTCAAATTTAAATTATATATCATGAACTATTTTCAAATTTGATTTATATATCATGAACTATGTGTTTTACTTATTAAAAGTATGCATATATATAAAACTTATGCAGATGATAGATGTATATGAAGTAGTTTATAAAACATATAAAATAATATTGCTTATGTATCATTACATATATAAATGAGTAATAACTTGATATTAAAAAGGAAAATGAATCAAAGAATTGAAAATTTTCAATTAATAATTTGTTTCAAAATTCAAACATGAGTTAATTTAAAGTAATTATAAGTGCATTACTAAAATAACATATCAATTAACATATAAAAATTGTTAATTTTGTTCAAAATACTAATAATATTTAAATAAATACTAATAATGATTTAATAAAAAATATTTATTTATTTATTATATTAAAAAATAAATTGTTGGGTTAAAATATATGTTATAATCTATATTTTAAATATTAGATAAAACATGAATATAATTGTTATTACAATACGTAGTTCTATCTTGTTTAATGTCTACCAAACACAAAATAGGATAAATTATCTAGTTTAGTACATTGTCCACTAAAAATAAGAGAGGATAATTACTTGTCCTGTCTAGTCCAATATACCAAATACCATTTAAGGGTACAATTGAGGTTTTTCTATTATAAATAAGCGAAATATATATAAAAAAATTTAAAATGCGTGGGTTTTTTTTAATTGTAAAGGAAATTACTATTCACGCACACACAAATCATTGTGGATGACACCATGATGCATTATGCATTTGTCAAAAAATCATTTTGGTCCTTAATTTTTTTAGCAATTTAGTTTTAATTAAAGGCCAATTGATTGTAATTTCTTAGGTGAAGATGGGCTTGAAAGAAGAGGGGCTGAAATGAAAAATCTACCAAACATTGGTAGCGTTCCATAAGTTTCAGCAATAAATATACTTTGGTCCCCGAACTTTAAAAACAACGCAAATTATACAATTTCGGTAAAAATATCATTGACACTGATTTGATGAGAGGAGTTCATATTAGGTACTTTTGTTTTGCCTTAAAAGTCTTAAAAAAACAAATTTGAACTCGGTTTGATTTTTTGTTTCGGTTTGGTTTTGGTTTTTAGATGGTTTTTTTTTGTCTTTTTAGGTCATGGATAGATTTATCACGGTTCATAAAATGTTTTCTAAATGTTTTGGGTTGAAAAACAAGTTTTTGGGTCAAAATAAGTTAAAGCCTGATTTTTAAGCAAATATAGTAACCGAGATTTGGATAGCATTAGACGAGGCATCGTCTGTCTCAATAGTTAATGCATCATCTTATTTATTTATTTATTACAGCAAAAAAAACAAGGGCCTAGTCACCTAGGTCTGCCAGGCAAGCCCGGGCCATGAAAAAATACGTCAGGCGGGCTGGCCTGACTTGCCATGCCTAATAGCGTCTGGCCTTTTCCTCTTTTTTTTTTTCAATTAATTTTTTTTATATTTGTTTTCAAAATTTTACTTTATTTGTATTTAGATTAATATTACTTCTCTCTTTTATTTTTTTTAAGGAGCCTTTTTTAAATGACGATTATATTTTGGTTATGCATTTAGGGCCTGTTTATTTGCTGAAAAGTAGTTTCTTTTTGGAAAGTGGTTTCCTGAAAAGTAAATTATTTTTTAATGTTTGGTAGTGTTATGAAAAATAAGTTGGAAAACACTTTATAGTATTTGGTTATGTCATGGAAAATGAGTTAGAAAATAACTTATTAATATTTTTTTTTCTTAAGTTTATTAAAATAATGAGAAAAAAATCTTACAAATTAAAAATTTGAATTAGAATGAAATTGAAAAAAAATATAATTTCATAAATTATCTCAAATAAAATAAAATCTATCAGATAAAAAAGTTGAAAGATGATGAAATTAAAATAATAATAATTACAATTTTATAAATTATTTCAAATAAAATGAATAACAATCAAAAGAATGAGGACCAAATCTGATAAACAAAAAATTTTAATTAAAAAAATAATAAGAGAAAAGTAAATAACAATCATAAAAATAAAGACCAAAGTTAATATAAAAATCAAATTAAATCATAAATTATCTCAAATAAAATAAATAACAATCAAAATAATAAAGATCAAATCTATCAGATAAAAAAGTTGAAAGATGATGAAATTAAAAATAATAATTAAAATTTCATAAATTATTTCAAATAAAATAAATAACAATAAAAAGAATGAGGATAAAATCTGATAAATAATAAATTTTAATTAAAAAATGATAAGAAAAAAGCAAATAACAATCATAAAAATAAGGACTAAAGTTAATTTAAAAATAAAATTAAATCATAAATTATCTTAAATAAAATAAATAATAATTAAAATAATAAAAATCAAATCTATCAGATAAAAAAGTTGTAAGATGATAAGATTAAAAAAAATAATTACAATTTCATAAATTATTTCAAATAAAATAAATAATAATAAAAAGAATGAGGACCAAATTTGATAAATAAAAAATTTCAATTAAAAAAATGATAAGAGAAAAGTAAATAACAATTATAAAAATAAGGACCAAAATTAATATAAAAATCAAATTAAATCAAATTCTAAGGAATGAAATTAAAAAAAGATTCAAAACAAAATATATAGTAATCAAAAGTTTGAGGATTAAATTTGATATAATCATCAAATAATATGACCTTTTTAATTTTTTCACAACTTTTAGATAGTGTTTTGTACCCAAAATAAAGGAAACACTTTCCTAGAAATCAAGCTAAATTTGTTTTGACTGAAAAATATTTTTCATTGATCAATTTTTCTAATGACAAGCAAACACAGGAATGTTTGGAAAGTGATTTTCATAAAACAACTTTTCATAAAACAAACAGAGTCTTAATTTTTTTAAATTTTTTTTATTCATCATTATATATATATTTTTATCTTTTATATAGATGAACTTTATTTTAGAGAGGAGAAAAAATTTATTTGTAAATAATATTTTAATATGTGCAGACTTGCATAATATTTTTTCCCTTTTATTTTATATAATCAATTAATGTATGTTTATTTTTATTATTGTTTAATTAAATAAAAAAATTATTTTAATAGACAAATATAACAAAAACAATCATATAAATGTCTAGTATTATAGAATTAAATATCTTAATTTTCACCTATTTCTTGATTTTTTTAATGTTTATTTTTAGTTATTATTTATTATTTATTTATTAACATATATAATACTTGATTTATTTAATTATATATATACATAAATTTTTTAATTTTTACTTATAAAGTTTTTAATTATAAAAACATGTCAAAAAAACCCATTTGTATAATATTTTTATTAAAACAAAATATCTAATCGTAGTCAAGTATCTGCGCGCGCGCGCGTATATATATATATATACAGAAAAAGAAAAAAAAGAAAAAGAAGCTCCAAAACGACAGCAAAAGCTTCGCGTACTGAGCAAGCCGTCAAGTCCCAAGATTTTTCCAGGCGGAGACTCTCAAGACACGTGTCAGAAACAAACCCCCACACACGCATACACAAGAGAACAACGAGTAAACGAAAACAAAAGGAAAAAGAAGCTTGTACTCTTTGGGGGGTTATAGCTGAATTTCTTAAACACTTGCCACCACTCGTTGTCTCACCATCTTCTCCATGCACCTACATAACTCTTCAACTCTTCAATTTCTTTTGTATTTTTCTCAAATTTTTATTTTTATTTTTATTTTTTGCAAGCATAGGGGTTTCTATATTTTATTTTTGGGCTTTTTTTATTTCATGGGATAAGCATTTTATTGTCGAATAAATTATTGGGATAGGTAAAAAGAAAAAAAATGGAGTGGGATAGTAATTCGGATCTGAGTGGAGATGAAGATGAGGAGGGATTCATGTTAAATGATGGAGGAGCAGGAGGTCTTTTGCCTTTTCCTGTTGAGAATTTGCTGCAAACTGCTCCTTGTGGATTTGTTGTCACTGATGCTCTTGAACCTGACCATCCTCTTATTTATGTCAATACTGTTTTCGAGATGGCTACTGGCTATCGAGCTGAGGAAGTTCTTGGCCGTAATTGGTACGTTTTCTCTTCAATCTACTCTGTTTGTTATTCAAATCCCACTTCTTTTTTCTGGTTTTTGTATTCAAGAGAACGAGGGTTAATTGCCTCACCATGTTCAAGGAAGTGGGAATTATTTAAATGCAGGGTTTTGTTCTTTAATGAAAGAAATGAGTGCTTATTTTTTGGTTGCTTGATATACTTGAGGTTACAATTTGCAACATGGGGCAAATGATGGTTACGGATTCGTGTGCCCTTTTGCTTTGTTGGTTCTTGAGAAGCCAGCCTCTGTTTGGGGCTTTTGATTTTTTTTAGTAATAAGAGATAACAGCTTGAAACTGTATAAGGAAGCCGGTGATAATTAGGCATTTTGCTGCTTTTTTTCCCCACTAAGTAATTGACTCTTGAACATCTTCAATGTTTGACACTTAATTAAACGTGTATGAAAGCCAACTTGCCTTCTCAAAGGGGCTGAGTTTTGACTTAGGAGAGAGATATTTTAGAAATCTACCTGCTGATACTTATTTAGAGGGTTGTTGTTTGGGGAACATGTTGTTGCAATCTAACTATAACAAGGATAGGATAAAAGCTTGTAGTTTAAATAGGATTGGAAAGATGTGGGTTTGATGGTGGAAAATTGGATGCTTAGAAGTTTAGTTGGAGGAATCTTGGGTAGCATATCCATGTTAGGACATTAAGGCTTGTTTGCTGCTTTATTTCGGACCCAACTACAAAAATAATTAATCGAAATGAGAAAAAGAAAACCCGAGGGGATATGTGACTATAAGTAGGGAAAAGGGCCTAATGTGTGCAATCAAGCATGGAAGATCCAAGTTCTAGATGTTTTAAATAGTATTTGCACAGTTAATAACAGGGTGCAGTATTTGATGCTGTTTTGGGTTGAAGTTTTGAGAGTAAGGTTTAGTAAACTAATATCCGTAAACCAGGGCTGCACTGCATTAACTTTGATTACTCATAACAGAAAAAGAAATAGAAGATTGCCTCAAGAATGATGGAAGAGTAGAATGATAAACGCCGGGATAAAGAAATCTAGACATCTATTATTCACTAACAAAACTATGCTTGAAGTTCTTTTTTAGTCAATACATAATGGAATGTGACAAATATAGACTGTTGACCTTTCCTATCCTGTTAGGAGCACAAATTCAAATAGTAAGTGGGTAGTTGGGACTTTTATAGTATATTGAGGCTACCAAGGATGCCTAGTAACTTTAATAACTCCAAAAGTTAGACAGCAGACTTTACATGTAGCCTATTCCAATAAAATCAGAAATCAAAACGTGGTCATAATGTAACAAAAATAGACCAAGAACATATCAGTTCCTTTCAAAACTACTGTGGGTACTTGTTTCAAAATGCATTTTATTTGTGCCTTCAGGGCCCCTTAATTTTAGGTTTCTGAAGGGAATGCTATGGAAACTGTAAAAGGAGTTTATAATAGTACAGGCATTTCCTATAAATGAATTTTAGAATTTCAAAATTCATAACTAGCTGTAGGCAGTATGGGTGTAAATGAGTTTGATGAACCTATTGTTATTGTTTCTTCTGAATTTTCCTTTTTATTGGATTGCATTTTTTTTTTTTCATGCTATCCATTATCAGTAAGGTACCTACTCAAATTTATGCAATACATGGTCAATTTGATGAATGGTGATGATTGATGTGAAGTCATGAACAATTTCTACTTGTATCAAAATGCCAATGCAACAAGTATCAATCTCCTTGATATGAGTAAAAAGAGAGAAGTCATTCTATTCTTGACATTATCCGGAATTTTTTGGAGTTTATACCTTGTGCCTGCTTGAGGTGAGGTGAGGCTCAGGGAAAGTTTCTATTGACATTATGTGTGGACTTGAAGCTCTTTAAATTTTGTTGTCATCGTATTAGGTTTCAAAGCAGGGATTATTGGGAAGATGCATAGATCCCAATTTCTCTGATGTTTTATGAAATATATATATTATGTCAAAAAAAAAAAAAAAACTGTTGATGTTATGTATTTCATCTACCCATTAAAAAGTTTCTAGTAAACATTCAACGTGTTGATGGCTTGAAGCTTTACTGGAGATTTGATGGTTTCCTATTTATTTCTAGCTCTTTGTCCATTTTTTGGATGTCTGTATGTGCTCCATGGTTTTGGATTTGGTAAGAGTGAAAATTGATCCAGTGAATGGAAGAAAATTGGACAAGAGGGGGGGAAAGCACAATGGTTGGTAGCGAGTCAAATTGCATCTAATACTGGGTTAGTGTAAAAAAATGCTGAGCCTAGATTTTTGCTTGTTTGGTTTAGGCAAGTAAACCAACCAACCTTGAGAACTCATATGCTAAAAAGTGATATTTAATGCTTTGGTAATAGAATAGATGCATCATCTCAAGATATCTTCATATTTCTTGACCTGGGATCATCTCACTGTATTCCACTTTTTCTGAGTACCTCTCCTTTTAATATAACCTGTAACTTTGTTGAATTGGAATCCAAAGTTTATATTTAGATATCACATCTTGTTGGAGATATGATTTTCCGATGGTAGGTGATGATGACACTTTACAGTTGATTTCATTTGAAGGTTAATTTAACATATGAAACATATCTTGTACTGGTTGGACTGTTGATGTATTGATTAAATATGTGGAATTTATCATATGATTATCTAAGTATACTCTGGCTTATTATCAGTGATTGGAACAACTATTATTGGTAAGACCAATTACATCTTTAATGTACCCAGAGACTAGATGGTTTATCTGTCGTGGTTGAATGCGAGTGCACAGGTTTGCAAGATTTGGTGCTGCAGTGGCAATGCTTTTATTCTTAGCTATCAATGTGATTAATTTCTTATTTTTGACCTAGGGTATTACCTTTTTGCATATTATTAATTGTTTGACCTTGTGTAATCAATCTCATGTGTTCATGGTATTATTAATTGATAGCACTCAATGCATGTAACTCATGATTTATAGTTCCAAGCATTTCAGAGCCCTATTTTGATATTTTTTTCAGAAGGTTTTATCCTTGATACTTTTTAGCAAACTTTTAGAGAACTGAAGTGCACTGGCACTAGCTAAAACTGGAGGTTACCTAGAGCAATGCATTTCTACCATTGTCGTGTAGGTGCAGTGCTGAGTTTTGTCTAAAGATTCTTATTTTCCTATATGAAAGCTGATGTATATGCACAAGACTATGTTTTTAGATTTACTGCATTTGATTTGATCAAGAATGTCATGTAACAGTACATGCTCTGAAAGTTAGTTTGGTAATTTCAGGAGCTTGATTTATAAAGCTGTGTTTAAATTTTGAACCTTGATTTCTAAATGGTTACGAGTTTGACAATTGAAAGTTGTGGTGTGATTTTAAAGTCTCGTATATAGAGCCAAGTAAAAACTATAGGCAAAAGTTTTAACGGATGATTTATTAATTTGTGTTGCTCTTTAAGCTAATGCTTAAGCAACATTTCATTGTTGTTTAATGTATATGTATCATGGACAGACATTGTGAGGATTCACAGAACCATGAAATAAATAGTGGCTGTTGCTATTATGTTACTACCAATAATTGGATTTTCACTTCCCATTACTGTTTTCTTCCACTGTAACGTGCTTTTTGAAAGCACACCATAATGGCCATAGCTGCTATTACACAATGGCAGGGGCTGTTAACAGCCATATTTAAAGATAATGGCTGTTGACGATTTTATCCTTAAAGCCAGTCTACTGGCAGTTTTGACTTCTACCTCATTTCTTTCATCCATTTTTTTTACCCTTCTCTCAGCACTCGTTGACACCCACGATCCTACCTCATTTTCGTCCCTAGAATTTCATTTTGTTTCCTATCTGCTGGCAGTTTTGACTTCTCCCTCATTTCTTTCATGCTTTTGTTTTACAGATGATAACTACCACTAAAGCACTCCACGGAGATCCTTTTTTGAGATGTATCTTTCATTATATATAAATTTAAGTCATAGTTTACAGTTTTTGTCATTACTAACCACTGTTTTACTAGTACCAAAAGTATAAAACATGCAAGTGCCACTAAAACGTTGTTGAGAGCTGCTTATGACTCATAACCATGATGGCTGTGACCTTTATGTCATGCCCTTGATGCCATGACTGTGATTAATACCATGCATAGAACCACACATGTATAAGTTTGCAGGCTGGCTCAATTGCATGCTGCTATGCTTATATTTGTGTTAACATAGATGGTCCATGATCTCCTGTATCATTTACAACTTTTTTTTTTCAGTTCTTTTTTAGTACATTTGTTGGGTTCCATGAAGTTGTGTCTTGGTTCTTCTCCACCTCCACATTCTCTTTTGAGTTTTAAGAGTTGGCAATATGATATGCTTTTGTGTTTTTGTATTTGTTTATCATTGTAGAGTTGAATGATGTACAAGGGCTTTGCTTCTTATATTTTCTTATACTCTTTTATCATTCATTGGGTGTTAGTTTGGAAGAATCTCTCTCTCTCTCTCTCATGGACGTGTTGTGTTTGTGTGGCTGTTATAATGTTGACATTTTATGGTCATCATGGATTATTGGCCATTCTTTCATTATTCTGATACTATGCTTGTTACAGCTGTTTCTTGCAATGTAGAGGACCATTTGCTAAGCGAAGGCATCCATTGGTTGACTCCACAGTCGTTTCAGAAATAAGAAGATGCCTTGATGAGGGCATTGAATTCCAAGGCGAGTTGTTAAACTTCAGAAAAGATGGATCTCCACTAATGAACAGGCTGCAACTTACTCCTATATATGGAGATGATGACACAATTACTCATGTTATTGGAATCCAGTTCTTCACCGAAACTAATATTGATCTAGGTCCTGTTCCTGGTTCTTTTGTAAAGGAGTCTGCAAAATTGGCTGATAGGTTTCGTTCTGGTCTCTCCACCTATCGTCCATTCCCAGCTGGGGACCGTAATGTTTGTCGTGGCATCTGTGGGATACTGCAATTGAGTGATGAGGTACTGTATCTCAAGGTACTTTCACGGTTGACTCCAAGAGATATCGCATCAATCGGTTCTGTCTGCAGACAACTCTATGCGCTGACGAAGAATGAGGATCTCTGGAGAATGGTCTGTCAGAATGCTTGGGGTAGTGAAACAACTAGTGTTCTAGAGACTGTACCTGGTGCAAAGAGACTTGGCTGGGGTCGGCTTGCAAGGGAATTGACAACTCTTGAAGCAGCTGCATGGAGAAAGCTAACTGTTGGAGGTGCTGTTGAACCCTCAAGGTGCAATTTCAGTGCTTGTGCAGTTGGTAATCGAGTTGTCCTTTTTGGTGGGGAGGGTGTTGACATGCAGCCAATGAATGATACGTTTGTCCTGGATCTGAACTCCAGTAGCCCAGAGTGGCAACATGTCCAAGTGAGCTCCCCTCCTCCTGGTCGGTGGGGACATACACTTTCTTGTGTTAACGGGTCTCATTTGGTGGTCTTTGGAGGCTGTGGAAGACAAGGTCTATTGAATGATGTCTTTGTTTTGGATTTGGACGCCAAGCCTCCATCTTGGCGTGAGATTCCTGGATTGGCCCCTCCACTTCCACGATCATGGCACAGCTCTTGCACCCTTGATGGCACTAAGTTGATTGTCTCTGGTGGGTGTGCAGATTCTGGAGTACTTCTTAGTGACACATTTCTGCTTGATCTGTCAATGGAGAAACCTATCTGGAGGGAGATACCAGTAGCATGGACCCCACCTTCTCGGCTTGGTCACACTCTTTCAGTTTATGGTGGAAGAAAAATATTGATGTTTGGGGGTTTGGCTAAGAGTGGTCCGCTTCGTTTCCGCTCCAGCGATGTGTTTAGCATGGATCTAAGTGAGGAGGAACCTTGTTGGAGATGTGTAACAGGGAGTGGAATGCCTGGTGCTGGAAACCCAGGGGGAATAGCTCCTCCACCCAGGCTTGATCATGTAGCTGTGAGCCTCCCGGGCGGTAGAATCCTGATCTTTGGTGGCTCTGTTGCTGGTCTTCACTCTGCCTCACAACTTTATCTCCTCGACCCTACTGACGAGAAACCTACATGGAGGATTCTAAATGTACCCGGGCGACCTCCTAGATTTGCATGGGGACACAGTACCTGTGTTGTTGGAGGGACAAGGGCTATAGTCCTTGGTGGCCAAACTGGGGAGGAGTGGATGCTGAGTGAGCTCCATGAACTGTCCTTGGCTAGTTCAGTTATCTGATTTTCGCAAGGTATATATACATTGGGAAGCTGTGGCAAAGGAATCCCTATAAGCCCTCAACCTCAACATTTGAGATCATATAACTATTGTCGAATATTGCTCTAGTCAGGACTTCTGTATTAAGTGGTGTCCA
>Ga0325405_1002782_pt1 | contig 18029 bp, 14 predicted proteins | sample PopdelMetagenome_21_FD_205663 | JGI IMG/M metagenome (GOLD analysis project Ga0325405, IMG submission 205663) | Populus deltoides microbial communities from Bellville, Georgia, United States - Xylem-Control-R2 | ecosystem: Host-associated > Plants > Phyllosphere > Stem > Wood/Secondary xylem...
AAAGAATAAAAATCAAAATTAATATTAACTAAGTTTCATAGTTTTTTCTTTTTTGTGTAGTACCATTCCAAAGGATCGTAAAGTTATATTTTAGTTCCTTGATATTTATTTTATTTTGAATTTGATCAATTCTAGTTTTAGATTTTTGTTTTCGTTTCAAACTTTATTTTTTTTGTTTTTCAATCCCTAAATCTAGAGAGGGTGGAGAAAGAGTCATCGAAAAGAACTATGGAGAGAAAAAGCTTTTAATTGACTAGATTCCGACCACCTATAACTTTAATTTTTGTGTTTATAAATTCATATTTGAGATCAAAATTTAATAGATATGGTTTCTAACTATAATGATAATAAAAAATAAAGATCAGAGATAGAAAAGACTTTTAGATTTCGGTTGATTTTTAGTGTTTAGAACGATTGGGATATATATTTTTAGTAATTTAATCTTTAAAAAAAAAAACATAAAATCCTACCTGTGGAACGGGTACTTGGCTAGTACAAACTAAACAGGCATTGCTCTTTTATTTTGGGTTATTTACTTGTTAGGGATTTAATAAAATAATAATTTTTTATTAGGGATTAAGCTTCATATTTTTTATAAAATTATATAAGTCTCGTGATCTAGACTACGAGTTTGACTCTGATTCCTCGAGTTTTTCTTCCTTTTCCTGATTGTTTTTTTTTTCAATTTTATCCTTGAATGTTGAGTTGATTCAGATATTAGGTTTCTTGATTTGTTTTGATTTGAATTCAATGAGATTATCCTCGTCTCATGACTCAAGTTACAAGTTTGGTAGGTTAACTTAAGTTGACTCGAGTTATTTTTTTGTGTCTTTTTTTAATAGAATTCTTAATTTCAATTTCATCATTCAACGTTAGGTTTATCAAGGACTAAACTTCATAATTTCTTTCAATATACTTTTTATGAGGTCATCTCAATTTCTTGACCCGAACCGCGGGTTTGACGAGTTAATTCAGTTGACTCGGGTTTTTTTTTTTCACTTTTCTAATTGACTTTTTTTTCTCAATTTTATTCTTCAACATTGGGTTAATTGGGATTTAGGCTTCATGATTTGTTTTGGTTTGCTTTCTATGAGGTTATCCCCATCTCATGACTTAGGTCACTGTTTGGCAGGTCAAACCGGGTTAACTAGAGGTTTTTTTATGTTTTTTAATCATTTTTTTTCAATTTCATCTTTAAATACTAGGTTGATTAAGAATTGAATTTCATAATTTGTTTTAATTTTCTTTCTATTGGGTTATCTCGATCTAATGATCTAGGTCGTGAGTTTAACAGATTAGCTTGAGTTGACTCTGGTTATTTTTTTGTTCTATTTTTAATTGATTTTTTTTTAATTTCATCATTTAATATTAAGTTTGTTGGAAACTAGATTTCATAATTTATTTTGATTTTTTTTTCATGGGGTTATCATGTATCATGACTTGGTATTTGGATTAGCTAATTAACCCGACTTGACCCGAATCGATCAAATATTTATTGTCTTAATATTTATATATAAAAAAAATCTCATCTTGAATATTTATTAAGAGTCAAACTATATTTTTAGTAGTCATTTGAGCTGTTCTTAAACTTGTTAAATCAATAAGGTCACATCAAATCAATCCTCACATATTTTAAAATTACTTTTTACTACAAAAAAACATTAATAATACTTAAATATATTAAATATCTTTTTATATTAAAAACAACTTGCAATGTAACAGGCGAGAAAATAATCTTATCATTACATAGTATTTTAGGTGGCTACAAGTTCAGGGAAGACTATAAATGTTAGCTTGTGTCCTGCATGTTCTTCCATTGGTATTATTTAAAAGTTTGGCACATAGATTTTTTCCACCCTGACCCAGAGTTGACCTGGACTTGGATCCTTCTTCTAGCTTGGAAGAACTTTTTGGACACTAAACTTCAATGTGAAAATAGGAATAGTGGCCATGAATTAATGATATTATAGTGTAGAGTAATTTTTATAAGTATTTTCTCTCACCCGTGAACAATACGGAAGGAATTAAAATTATCCCACATGCATATTTGAGTATAAGAATTATTAATTTAAGATTGGAGAAGGAGATTTATGTGCTTATAATAATATGATTCAGCCAATGCATAATAGACATGATAGCCTTTTGAGCTGTCAAATTGCTCATAAAAAATCATTCAAGAGATTGTTGTTGATTTAAATCAAGAAAAGTGACAATGGCAGCATGAATTTGCCCACCTTGCAATAGAATTGTCAATTGTATTCCATTCAAATTTTTTCTTATTGTTGAAATTTATAGAAGAAAAATTTTCTTAATAAGTTAATAAACTTATCGAATGAATATAACAAAAAGATATTTAAGTTAATAATAACCTTAAACCTTCTGTATCTATTCATAATGTTTGAAACCTAGCTCCATTGAAACAATAGAATTTCCATTGAAGATTTCATTACTGATGTTATGGTTCTGAGAGCCTCAATATTTGTAAACCTAAAATTGCATTCATTAAATGAAATTAATTTTTAAAAAACTATTAACATGTTGATGTTAAGGGAAAACAAAATTACATTTAAATGTCATTCTTCCACTCAGCCTGGTACTTCCAGGTAAATGGATCTCATTATGAAGGAACCCCCCTTGACCTGGCGGCATTGCACTCGACGATCCCGCATTGTGAGTGGATGCATGTGTCTCAGGTGCTTGTTCTTGGTCGGCACCTAACAACTCATGGTCGTTAAAAGCACTGCTAGAAGAACTAGTAGTAATCCTATTTGTAAGACGTGCTATTGACTTTTCCCTAGGCATTTACATAAATTAAAGGATTGAGGTACCATAAACCATTTCTATTTAAAAAACATTCGGAAACACCTTCCCTATATAGGAGACTATTGTTGTGATGTCGCAGTCACACAAATTAACTACCCTAACTTAAATAAACAAGATAGTATAGAGCAAGTGAGGGGTCGATCCCATGAGGAAGGTTTAGTTTAGAAAATGTAGAATAAATCTCGCAGTTCTTGAAATCCGAAGGTTTCTGTGTCCTTGCAACCAAGAAAAAGAGTTTAGCATTGCATGTCTATTGAACAACTTGTCGCACCCGGACATCGCAGCGACCAATTAAATATTAATCTTTAGTGGAAAAAGAACAGATATCTGGCATCTTGTTCTTTTGGGGGAAAATGTCTAGTTCAAGGAGTCGCCACCTAGTATTATGGTCACTAGGAACCCTAACTGGTCAACAGAGATTCTATGGTACGGGACTGGTTACGAAAAAGGGAAGATGCTATCATCCCTTAAGCGTCCTACCTAAGGCAGGCTGCATTGCTGGTTTTGTCTAAAATTGCTAAGAATTTGTTCTCCTTTTCCCTTTTTTTATTCTTCCTTTCATGTTCCTAACTCTGGCGTCAGTGAACAATTCCTACGAATATTTCCAACTCTGAGGTTGGCAAATATCGCACAAATCCAAAAAATACGATACTCCTGACTCTGGCGTCAGTGAATATTTTCGCAAAAAATGAATTTGAAGAAGAAATTTTCTAAGTCATTTTTTCTTGTTTATCCATTTTTATTATTTGCTCTTTTTTATATGGAAGTAAAAAAAAAAAAACAACATTGGACGACATATTTGCATTTAACAGTAATAGTCCACATATTGAGCACATAGCTAAAATAAAATTATATAAGCACAAAAAAAATTAAAATAAAGTGCGAGGGGCCCACAAATAAACAAGCAAAGACCCCCAAATATTTTTGGAATTTTTTGATATAAAAAAGGGGCTCGTTTGGACAAATATCAAACTAGAAATGGGCATAAAAATTATGACCAAGGCATAAGGGTGTGTTTTGCCAAACAGACCCTTAGCAAACACACTTTTGGCAACTCCTCTTTTTTTTAGGGAGGGGGGTGAGTCCAGCCCAGCCCGCATGGGCTGGGTTAGACTCAGCCGGCCCAGCCTGGTCACTGACCCAACTAGTGACCCGGCTGGGCAGCAGGCACGCGTGGTTCAAATCGCGCGCGCGCTGCACAAGGTGAAGGTAATTAAATTACCTTCGCCTTGTTTCCTTTCTTCTATAATGAAAAAAATGCAGAAACAAAAGGAGAGAAGAAAGGCCTTACCTGGCGATGACGAAGGTGATTGGCGGAGATGGAGATGAAAGTGATGGTTTTCCGAAGATTGTTATTCTTTCCCTTCCTCTAGTGTTTTTTTGTTATGGGTTCTCTTTTCCTTTGGTTTTTTGTTCCCCTATTTTCTGCTCCCTTTTTCTTTCAGTCTCTCCCCTGCCTTTTTCTCTGTCTCTCCTCTCCTCCTCCCACTTTTCTCGTCCCCAGAGCTTTGTATTTATAGGGGACGTGCCTGGTCTTCTCTTCGCACACGGATTGCCTTTGGATAAGCAAGGCTGGGAGGGAGGCGTTGGTGTTTCATTAGGATTCGAATACCTGAGCTCGATCCTTACCTCCCCGGGGCATTTATCTCCATGAGGATAGGGATTAGTCTTTGTGTTTTAGTAGGACTGCGACACTTTCATTTCACATTTTTGCTCTTCTTTACAGGTGGGTTTGCAATGCCAGAGGAAGAAGAAGAAGAAACTGTGCATGGTTGAAACGACGCTGTTTGGGACTGAAATTGACCATTTCTCAATTTGGTCCTTGCAGTTTCCAAATTTTGCATATAAACCTCTAATCTTTTCAATTTTAAATTTTAAACCCCTTAAAATTGGATTAAAAGGCAAATGGGTCAAAATTCGGGTTATAGCAGTTGCCCCATCTTTACAATGCTTATGGTGCAAAGGCATTGGAAAATTCATTTTCTTTTGACTTTGAATAGTAAGTTTTGTAAAGAAAAATAAACGTGAAAAACTCTCCCTCTTTTCTTCTTTCTCTCTTTTTTTATTGAATTTTTTTTGTTTTTTTTAAATGATCTAATTGTTCCAAGCGACCTGCCCGATAAAGAATGAAACGCGAAAAGGGTTTCGCGAGTGGTCTAATTGTTCCAGGCGACCTGCCCGATAGGAAGAAGCAACGCGACGGATTTCGTGAGTGGTCTCATTTTTCCAGGTGACCTGCCCGATGAAGAATAAAACACGAAAAGAGTTTCGCGAGTGGTCTAATTATTCCAGGTGACCTGCCCGATAGAAAGAAACAATGCGAAGGATTTCGTGAGTGGTCTCATTTTTCCAGGTGACCTGCCCGATGAAGAATAAAACGCGAAAAGGGTTTTGCAAGTGGTCTTATTGTTTCAGGCGACCTGCCCGATAGGAAGAAGGATCGCGAAGGATTTCGCGAGTGGTCTTATTTTTCCAGGTGACCTGCCCGATGATAAAATGTGAGGAAACTCGCAAGTGGTCTCATTGTTCCAGGCGACCTGCCCGATGGTGAAAATACAAATTGTTTTTTTTTAAAGTGGTCTCATTGTAATGGGTGACCTACCCAGATGGAAAAAAAAATACAAAAAAAAGGTCTCATTGTAATGGGTGACCTACCCAAGTAAAAAAAGAAAGAGTCTCATTGTAATGGGTGACTTACCCAAGTAACAGAAGAAAGAAAAATGAAGGCTCAAAGGTGCACTTAAAAGGATGGTTGAGGAAAAGTGGTGGAAAAATACAAAGAGATTTTTTTTTTGCGGCTTAACTCTCGTGGGCGGCCTGCCTAAGTTAAAATTTCTCAAAGGTGAAAAATTTTCAAAAGCAATTTCAAACTTGGCCCTTTCAAGGTAGCCTTCCACTTGATGGATCTCGTTAGAGATTTCTCTTGCAAAGTTTGCAAAACTCGTTGTCTAATGTTTTAAAGTTTAGATGATATGCATGCATCTTTACCTGATTTGAAATATAGGCCCCTATTTCTTCTTAATCTTTTTGTTTGATTGATGACGACTTGCTATCTCTGATTTGGGTCATCTTCATCATTTAGCTTCTAGCCTACTCGAGTTGGCCCATGTAAGTCTCTTCCTAGATTAGTTTACACAGCTTAGCCGTTGTGGTGCCCATCGTGACCTACTTGCTTGCTAGAGATTTTTCATCCCGTCAAATAATTTGAGAGGATCATTCATTAATCCTCGTCTCACCTTTAAAAACATTCGTTGTCATTTGTTTGAAAGGATCAAGCTGCCTTTTATAAACCAAGATGCCCCCTTGTCTTGTTGTAGGAAATGTTCATCTCTTTTTCTAGAAGGGATTGATTTTTTCTTATAAACATAATGTTGCCCCCTTGTACTGATCATTGCCCTTAGGTGTGCTTTGTCAACAACTCTGCCAAATAATGGGTTTTTTTTTTAAGTGACCATTTTCTCATTTCTCCCATTTTTAGTTTGGTGAAGGAATATTTGTCCAGGATGAATCTTAAAATCTTAATCTTGCATTTTGAAAACAAAAATTGTTTTAATGTAAGTTTAAAAACATTTGCTTTTGAAATCTTGCAACTCCTTGGTTTTTTCTTAGAAAAGAGATTATTTGCTCTTGTATTTGTTAATATAGTATTTGGTAAAAGTACATCATGAGGTGACCTTCTGTTACTTCTAGGTTTCCAAAGTGAAGGGCGCGAGAAAAAGCTCGAAGTTTTGTTTAAGAAAAACTTGTCTCTTTTTGAACACTTATTTTATCAGCATGAATAATAATGAGTAGTTTGTTCTCGATGTCATGACTCCTATGAAAAAGTACTCTTTGCATTTTGAGATCATTGTTTATTGTTCCAGATTGCTTGCTTGCTTGATTAGAAAGGACTTCTACAGGCATGTAACGTAGGCTATAGTTTTTGGGTATGAAAGAAAAGGATTCATAAGGCTCAAAGAGTGTTTCAGGGCTTCAAAGACAGGATCACTATCAGTAGTTCAATTCTTTATGTCTTTCATCTTTTCTTTTATCGTTTTTCTTTTATTTGCCCCTTTTTTTTTCTTTTTTCTTTTCTCTTTTTTTTAGGGCATACTCACTTTATCTTGGTTCACTCATTCTTGTGATATGGGCATGCCCCCTAGCATTTGAGTTTCATGGGCTCTTTTGCCTTTCTGTCTTTCTCATAGCTCTTAAAATTCTCGTTTGCCCCCAGTGTGAGGTGTGATCCTAGTCGGTACTTTTCATGAAAGAAAAATTATTCAGGCTCAAAAAAGGACAACAAGGGATATACTTTTTAGAATGTGAAAGGAATAACAAAGATAACCTTTCCTCATTTCAAACGCAAGCAGTTAAGGTCAATATACTTTGGCCTCGTCCAATGTGATGGTTTGGTCTTTGCAAAGAGATGCATTTCGTGAGTCTATGAGCAATGAGTTCACTACATATTAGTATTCATACATTTAAAACAACATGTCTCAAGAGTCATGGTGTGAGGATAACAGTTCATTTTCTATTCGTGCATTTTGGTTCAGAGTTTAGTCACCTTAATGAAGGAGTTGCATGATTCATGTGTCATTTTACTAGTAGAATGTCATAAATATTGTTTTAAATAAACACCAAATTATTTTTGAAATCAAAATGCAAGTTTAATTTTTCAAAACTCCAATAGGGAAACTGATTTTGGTAAAAGAGATGAATTGCGTCTATGAGGTCACAGGAGGCTTCAAAAGTGTATTTGTGAGTTCTTAGAGGAAACCCCTTTCAGGATATTTTGGTTGTAAATCAAAGGAATAGACACAATTGAAGGACAAAAACAAAGACTTATACTAGTAAGGTTACACATAAAAAGGCTAAACACTTAGTAATCATCGATTGGAATTTCTGGAATCTACCAACCATCCCTCTCCTTTGAATTCCTTGACAGGGGCACCTTTCCAATAGTCAGTTAAGGTCATACATAGATCAGTCTTGGCTTAGTGACACTGTAGCTTCGTCTTCAGGACGAGTGACCTTTAGATGTCTTTGTTTTGGTAGCTCTTTCTCTCGTTTTTGTAACCACCTTTCACATTGTGAACCTCGGTTTCTTTCTTTTCCCTAGTGAAATGTTTTCTTCTCAGTCGAGTCAGCAACCCTTCCTAAATGGATAGCTTGTTCGATCCTCTCAGCTATAGCAACCAAGTCAGAAAAATATTGTGCAGAGCTTCTAACCAGGTATTCAAATTACGTGGCCTTGAAAGTGTTGACAAACAAATTAATCATCTCCTTTTCCAATAAAAGGAGGATTCACTTATGCGGCAGTCTCACGCCACCTTTGAGTGTATTCTCTTATGGACTCCTTGTTGTCCTTTTCCATAGTTTGCAAGTTTGACCTATCATGGCCCACATCCATATTGAACTTATACTGTCTAATGAAGGCATCAACTAAGTCCTTCCATTTTTTTTTTATCTTGGTATTGTCCAACCGTATATACCAAGTAAGGGCAATGTCACTTTAACTGTCTTGAAAGAAGTGAATCAACAGTTTCTCATCATGGACCACCTCAGCCATTTTGTTGCAGTATCCTTTGAGATGAGTTACAGGGTATTAAGTTCCTGTATATTTGACAAACTTCGGCACCTTAAACTTCTTAGGAATGACTATGTTAGGTACCAAACACATCTCAGCAACCTTTATATAGTCAAGTAGGGTAGATCCCTCGAATGCCATCAACCTTTGTTCCAGGGCAACTCATTTGTCCAGGCCATCTTCTTTTACCATCTTGTTCTTTTGAGATTCCTTTATTGTAAGGTCAATGGTAGATGACATTCTTATGAGATATGCTGGTTGAGCAAATTGGGAATACATAGCCTGTTGAGACACCTCATTTGCCCATAGATTCTGTGGATTTACGAGCATAGGTTCAGGCTAAACTGTAAATTTTTGCTAAACTGTAAATTCTTAATTCTTATATGCTCGTCATTGAGATTAAGTAAAACCACACCAGAAAGTACATGATGTTACAATATCCATCACCATTTGACTGGTACGCTATAGCTAAAGTTCTTCAGTAGCTCTGTAGAATTTTTTAACTTTGATGGAAGCACCATATCGCAGGTGGCGTGTAGGGAAAATGCGAAAGCTAGCAGCTAGTGGGGTGGTCATTTGGCAGTGTTCTTGTTCCTCGAAAGAGTTGTGCGAGTTTAGACATTCAGAGAATTTAACTTTATTAAATGCTTCTGAGATCGAGGATGTTGCATATAAAACAGGAACAACTGCTTTAACACGCCCATACGGAACACTGAGGAATCGCTCTTTGCATATGGTTAATAGATCTATCTCTAACCTGCTATTTGTATCCACTCCTTGTGACTGGTTACTTTACTATGCAGTTCATTGTAGCACACCATCTTCTGCTAGTTCGAGTAGGCTAGTAAGCCTGGCGACTTCTTCTCTAAGACTTTCCATCTCTTTTCGGTGGTGGGCTTCCAAATGGGCTTTTTTTTCTTCGTTTTCCATTTGTCTTTTTTTTTTGTAGTCGAGTGTTTAGAGGTATGGGGGACCTATATTTCACCTGGTGTGCGGTATTATGACAGTTCATAATTGTATGTTCAAACATGCATGAAGATGAATACAACATATTGGGTATGGAATCGCCTTTTGGGGGGTGACATAACAATCACTATTCTTTAAATGTGTGGTCAGATCCGAATCCGATATTCATTGCAATGCCGAGAGGAGATCTGTTTAGCATTTTGTCATATGAGCTTTCAACCACATTCTTGGTGTCTTTCATTATACATATAATGTCTTTGAGTAGCGGTATCTCACCGACATCCAGTCTAGGGTAGTCTCCCTCGGTCATTTGCAAGGAATCAGACTCGAGTCCATACTTAACAGTTGTTATCTTAGGAATAGCGATCATTATGTCACCCGAAAGCCTTGTAATAAGGATGCTTACACATTTAAGCTTATCTCAGTGAAATTACGCAGGGATCAACCTAAAAGGTAGGTTCTGGTCATTAAATGCATTAGGGTAATTTTGCTATCTAGTCTCAAAGGTCTTTCGCATGCTCAGTGATCGTCCTTGAAAGGTTGATATGAGGTTTTCAAGTAGCGTTAAGATAGAGGCCCTGAGTAATATCAGTTCGACATATCGACCACTATCATTGGGGTGCCGTTACTCCACTTATCTTAAAGTTGATATCATGTGTATTTTAAAAATGAGATGAGTGATGTGTGAAGGCCTTAGATCCATATCCAATATATATGCGTGATAAACATGAATAACTATGCATGTTAAAACAATAAAAAGAGCAAAAACAAATAAGACATGATAAACTCAACATAACCACAACAAGGAAAAAAACAATACGACAAATATTGTTTAGTAATAAAAAGACAAATAGCAAAGCTTAGTCCTAAGGTCCCTAGTGGAGTTGTCATTCTGTCACACCCGGACATCGCGGCGACCAATTAAAAATTAATCTCTAGTGGAAAAAGAACAGATATCTGGCATCTTGTTCTTTTGAGGGAAAATGTATAGTTCAAGGAGTCGCCACCTAGTATTATGGTCACTAGGAACCCTAACTGGTCAACAGAGATTCTATGGTACGGGACTGGTTACGTAAAAGGGAAGATGCTATCACCCCTTAAGCGTCCTACCTAAAGCAGGCTGCATTGCTGGTTTTGTCTAAAATTGCTAAGAATTTGTTCTCCTTTTCCCTTTTTTTATCCTTCCTTTCATGTTCCTGACTCTAGCGTCAGTGAACAATTCCTACAAATATTTCCAACTCTGAGGTTGGTAAATATCGCACAAATCCAAAAAATACGATACTCCTGACTCTGTTGTCAGTGAATATTTTGACAAAAAATGAATTTGAAGAAGAAATTTTCTATGTCATTTTTTCTTGTTTATCCTTTATTATTATTTGTCCTTTTTTATATGGAAGTAAAAAAAAAACATTGCAAGACATATTTGCATTTAATAGTAATAGTCCACATAGCTAAAAAAAAAATTATATAAGCACAAAAAAATTTAAATAAAGTGCGAGGGGCCCACAAATAAACCAGCAAAGACCCCCAAATATTTTTGGAATTTTCTAATATCAAAAAGGGGCTCGTTTGGACAAATATCAAACTAGAAATGGACATAAAAATTATGACCAAGGCATAAGGGCGTGTTTTGCCAAACAGACCCTTAGCAAACACACTTTTGGGCCGGCTGGGCCTAAAGCCCAGACCCGGCCAACTCCTCTTTTTTTTAGGGAGGGGGCTGAGTCCAGCCCAGCCCGCATGGGCTGGGTTAGACTCAGCCGGCCCAGCCTGGTCACTGACCCAACTAGTGACCCGGCTGGGCAGCAGGCACGCGTGGTTCAAACCACGCGCTCGCTGCACAAGGCAAAGGTAATTAAATTACCTTCGCCCTGTTTCCTTTCTTCTATAATGAAAAAAATGCAGAAACAAAAGGAGAGAAGGAAGGCCTTACCTGGCGATGACGAAGGTGATTGGCGAAGATGGAGATGAAAGTGATGGTTTTCTAAAGATTGTTATTCTTTCCCTTCCTCTAGTGTTTTTTTGTTATGGGTTCTCTTTTCCTTTGGTTTTTTGTTCCCCTGTTTTCTGCTCCCTTTTTCTTTCGGTCTCTCCCCTGCCTTTTTCTCCATCTCTCCTCTCCTCCTCCCACTTTTCTCCTCTCCAAAGCTTTGTATTTATAGGGGACGTGCTTGGTCTTCTCTTCGCGCACAGCTTGCCTTTGGATAAGCACGGCTGGGAGGGATGCGTTGGTGTTTCATTAGGATTCGAATACCTGAGCTCGATCCTTACCTCCCCGGGGCATTTATCTTCATGAGGATAGGGATTAGTCTTTGTGTTTTAGCAGGACTAGGACGCTGTCATTTCACATTTTTGCTCTTCTTTGTAGGTGGGTTTGCAACACCAGAGGAAGAAGAAGAAGAAGAAGAAGAAACTGTGTATGGCTGAAACGACGCCGTTTTGGATCGAAATTGACCATTTCTCAATTTGGTCCTTGCAGTTTCCAAATTTTGCATATAAACCTCTAATCTTTTCAATTTCAAATTTTAAACCCCTTAAAATTAGATTAAAAGGCAAATGAGTCAAAATTCGAGTTATAACACAACTAATCAAAAAGAAAGAAGAACATAGGAATTCGAGTTTGTGGAGGAAAGGGTGTGTTTTTTTCTCTTCTGGCCTCCCCTTTCTTTTCTTTCTCTCTTTCTTTTTATATCCTAGGAAACCCTAATCCCTTTTCTATGAAGTCGTCCTTTTCTAAGTAGACAATTTACCTTTAAGTTCTGTTTCAATAACTATTTTCCAAAAACAAAGGAGAAATAGCCTTGCATAAAATCTTTAAGCTTTGAATTTTGACTTAGAGGAGCTAAATTGCCAAAATAAAAACTTGGATGTCGGTTTAGATGCTTTGAGAAGTACTTTGGACTTGTTTCTTCACAAATCCTGTCTGTTGGCAAAATTCATATGTCATCTTAGAAAACTAATATCTCTCTCATATGAGATCTTTTTCTTCTTAAATTTGGTAGGCGGATAGCTCTTTGAGTTAGGAATCCAATAAAATTGAGTTTGTATCAAATGGACTTCTGTAGCTCAAGATATTCAAGTCGGTTTAATGGCTAAAGGTTAACATTGGCATAATGCGAGATTTGTCTTTGAAGGCCACCATTTCCATGCTCTTTCTCTTTTTATTTTTCTTGTCATATATAGAAAGGTATGGATGTTAGATTTCTAATGCCTCTGGAATCACTTCGTTTTGACTTCTAGAGCTCAATCTCTGCACAAAACATCGATCGAGAGTCAAATATGTCAATTATCTCTAATTTACTTCTTTTTTAATCTTACTTCCAAAAGTGTCTTCAAAACATAAAACAAAGAATATTTTACCCATGTTTTATATATAAAACATGGGTAAAATACTAGGTAAATATGGGTAAAACTCTTAAATAATATGGTTGCATCAACTACCTAAAAAATTTTAACTTGCAAATACACAACAATTTAAATTGGATTGCTACAAACCAGTTGATTTTATGTCAATCTATGTCAATGAAATAATTTTAATTATGTTAATTTAACCAAATTTTCAATTAACTTTGCTACAGCCATTTGTGAAATGATCATAAGAGGTTAATATAAACACATTAAAGGATCTGTAGTATCAATATTTCACATTAAAAACTATTAATTTATCCTAACAAGTATCTTAGGTATTTTTAAATTTTTTATTTATGATGGCTACTATTTTGTTTATTTTTTATTATTTTCAAATAATTTTTATTTTTCATGAAATTAAAATCGGTTTGTTAACACCAACAAATCAATTAGCTAACCATATTAATAAGAAAAAATTAGAAATAATTTTAAAAAAATGCCAAAATCTATATACAATCATTAAAGAACATAAAAATTAAAAATTTCCAATAACATTTATACAATTATTAATAACAAAAAAAAATTCCATCAACATTTATTCAATTATTTATAGCAAAAAACTTTAAAAAACTTAAAACATTGCCATCAACATTTATACAATTATTTATAGTAGAAAAATTTTAAAAATTCCATTAACATTTACACAATTATTGATAATGAAAAAAAAAATCCCAATAAAATTTAAACGATTGTTAATAACAGAAAAATATTAAACAAAAAAAAACACAAAAAGAGAATGAAAAAGAAGAATCTTACCTTAATGTTGAGTTTTCCCGAGCCTCAAAAGAGAAAACAATTTGAACAAATCATTAAATTAATAAAGAAGAAGAGAAGGAGAAGAGAGGAGAAGATATATATGCGCATGGAGAAGAAGAGAGGAGAAGATAATGGGCTGGGGATAGAAAAAGAGAGAGAAGAAAAAGAAAGATGAAGATATGGAAGGAGGAGAAAAGAAGTTGCAGAGGAAGAAAGAAGAAGAGAAATGTGCCTGTCTGTTCTGATTTTAGTATTTTAATTTTAGGTTTTTCATTGATGGACAATTAAATATTAATATTTTTAATTTTTCTGTTAATATCTGTTTGCAAAGTCTAATTTAAAATTTCAATTTAATCAAAAATTTTCAGAATCCTGCCAACTATCACTGACTATTTTTCTTCTGTTGGTGATTTCATATGTATTGATCAGTAATAAACAATGCAAGTGAGATATGAACTGTACCTTAGATCTCGGAAAAATATCGACGTACATTTACAATCAGTGATTTCATATATACTGATCAGTAATAACTGGTGCAAATAAGAAATGAATAGTATCTTAGCTCTCGGGAAAATACTAATGTACATTAACCCTTGGTGATTCTGTATGTACTAAACAGTAAATAAACAATGCAAGTAAAAAGTGAATAGTATCTTACCTCTTGGAAAAATACCAACGGACATTAATTCTTGGTGATCCTATATGTATTGAACACAATGAACAATGTTAGTAAGAAGGGAACAATTTCGATGCTCTTTGGAATATACTGACAGACTTAATTCATCGATGTATTTTTGTATTTTACATGTCCATCAGTATTTTTATTTGTGCAAAACAATTTCTATTGCTAGATTGTATCTGGATTCTTTATGTATCCATTCTACAAATACTTAAAACCACTGCAGCACACATAACAATAACACTAGTTCTATGAATAATAATAAAAATATATAAAATAAATGTTTCTTTGTAATTTTATAATAAATAAACATCATTGTCATTACATTAAAGTTAATTTCATCCAGAAATATTACATTACAGTTTATGGCATTATACATTCGTGTTGTGCAAATTAATAAGAATCGTCTTCTTCTTCAATTCCATCATCGTCATATCCATCACAATCTTCTACGTTGATTTCATCGCTATCATTATCTTCATTGACTTGTGTATGTCCACTAATTCTGAAAACACCATTTAACTCCTCAATGTCAACATCAACAAAATTATTCTCGGCAACGTAAAAATTTGAATTTTCTTCTAAGTCATTAAATGGAGCAACTCAATATGGATCAACTAATTCGTCAGATGAAAAGATATCATCTCCTACAATTAATTCATCATTGTCATTCTGAACAACCTGGACATGACCCCTGAGTTTGGTTTTTATTACGGATAACCAATCAACTGTTGAACGATCCTATCTAAATGAAAGAGTGTATGTATAATAAACTTTTTGTTATTGCTTGGCGAAAATAAAGACATTGTTGACGTTGCGGAGTCTAGTCTTTGTATTAATTTCAAGCAACCATGATGGAGATCTGCTCTGTTCCTCTATCAGTGGTATCATACCAATAATATTTGAATAAAAAGACTGTATTCTGCTTGCTATAATATTGCATTTCAATGACCTCTTCTCACATCTCATGGCAGTCAACTTCAAACTTTTTAGATGTCGATCTCTTAACACATATCTTATTGTTATATGTCTTTCTACCCTGACTATACTCTTTAGTATTAAACACATGCATTGATGAAATGCCTGTTATAGCACTTCACCTTCTTTCAGGACCAAAACTTAGTAAATTCAAAGTAACACTAGCATTCCCTCCCAAATGATAATCCTGGTACATGAATTACATCTTCATCACAGTTAACATGAAATGTGTAATGAAATTAAGTATCCTGAGATATAAGAATAATTAAATAGTTTTTACATGTGTTATGAACCATGAGGAAAATTGTTCATTTTATAGTCAAAAGATTTGAGATTCAGTCAGCTGTGAGTTTTTAGACGGTCAAAATTAACGATGTTGCCTATGAGGAATTCATCAATCTATCAATTTATGATAGTATAAGAGATAAATTATTCGAAAGTAACAACATATGGAGTATTATACATACTAAATAAAAAGTCTCAGCTCATTGCAGTTCATTGCTCGTCAGGTCATAAATTAAATATTATAAACGGATTTACCGATGATTTTAATTGACAGATTTAAATCTATCGGTAATTATTTCTGTAAGAACAACACATCATCGTATTTTTTAGATTTTTTTTCATTCCTCCTTTTCCCACTGTAATTTCCTCGGTATATATCGAGGAAATATTTTCGTCGGTGTTTACCAATGTCTACTGTGATGGCATATTTAGTCAAAAATTCACTGCAATTTACCAACATAATATTTCTGTTGGTGCGTCTATATATATTTGTCAATTTTCTGGTAGTATTATATTATACTCTTTAAAAGTTATAAAGTAGAATGTTTATTAAATAAGAAAAGATTTTTAAAAATCTGAAACTGAAACTGAAACTAAATTGAGTTTTTAAGAAAAAATTATCTAAAATTATCCAAAAAAATTTGGAAAACCATTTCAACTCATATTTTATGAATATTTTAAATAATTCAGGTAATTTACTCATATCTAGAAAACAATTAGTCAAAATGGTGGATTCAATTGCTTTTTTAAAAATGAAGAAACGACCCATCGAATTTAGAATAAATGACACAAAATGTTTTGAAGATATTGAATAGTCACACCTCTTGATCTTGAAAGTGGTAGTGGGATTATTAACAAGGAATGCATTTGGTTAAAAGACCAAAACGATTACACTTCATTTATTTTCTCTTTCCTTTGTTCATAAACTTGTTATTGGATATCCTTTGGTAAGAACTATGTTTTTTAGAGAGAAAAACTAGAATTGCTATATATTTTTTAGGTTCTCAAGAGTTGCTATGATATTGACAAATGCACATGTAAAAAGGCCATTGCAAATTTAAGAAAAATTGGCTTAGCATGATTTATGAAAACTGTCTTTAACTTTTAATCAAAGTTATTTTTTATAAATAACTTATAAAAGAAATAAGTTAAATTTTAAATTGGAAGCATTTTTAATAAAAATAATTTAATTTTTTTTTAAAAAAAGTATAAGGTAGAATTCATAAGTTAAAAATTGTAACTTGCTTTCATAACAAATTTTTATTTAAATTAAAAGTCATTTCTAACTAAATATATGTATGATTTTTTTCATGAATCAAAAGTTAACCAAAAAAAAATTGAGGAAGGGATTTTAATGTATATCTCCTCACAAAACACTATTTACTTGAATAATATTTTCTTTTCCCTTTCTTTGTTTTTTTTCCCATCTATGTTTTTCTTCTTTTTTTTCAAATTTCAATTACATCCTGTAATATTAGATTTATTAGGGATTGAGCTTCATATTGTTTTTCAATTTACTTTTTATGAGGTTATGTCAGTTTCATGACCCGAACCACGAGTTTGACTCGATTTACTCGAGTTTTTCTATCTTTTCCTGATTTTTTTCTTAATTTTATCCTTCAATATTGAGTTGATTCGAAATTAGACTTCTTGATTTGTTTTGGTTTGAATACAATGAGATTATCCTCGTCTCATGACTCGGGTCACGAGTTTGGTGGGTTAACTTGGGTTGACTCGAGTTATTTTTTTTTAATAGAATTCTTAATTTTAATTTCATCATTTAACATTAGGTTTATTGGGGACTGAACTTCATAATTTCTTTCAATATACTTTTATGAGGTTATCCCAGTTTCTTGACCCGAACCACAGGTTTGACGAGTTAACTCGGTTGACTCAGGTTTTTTCACTTTTCTAATTGACTTTTTTTTCCTCGATTTCATTCTTCAACAATGGGTGAATTGGGATTTAGGTTTCATGATTTATTTTGGTTTGTTTTCTATGAGGTTATCTTCATCTCATGACTTAGGTTACTGGTTTGGCGGGTCAAACCGGGTTGACTAGAGTTCTTTTTCCTGTTTTTTAATCATTTTTTTTTCAATTTCATCTTTAAATATTAGGTTGATTGAGAATTGAACTTCATAATTTATTTCAATTTTCTTTCTATTGGATTATCCCGGTCTAATGATCTACGTCGCAAGTTTGGCAAGTTAACCTGAGTTGACTCGGGTTATTTTTTGTTCTATTTTTAATTGATTTTTTTTCTAATTTCATCATTTAATATTGAGTTTGTTGGAAATTAGATTTCATAATTTATTTTGATTTTTTTTCACGAGGTTATCATGTATCATGACTTGGCATGTGAATTAGCTGGTTAACCCGACTTGACCTGAATCGATCTAATATTTTATTGTCTCAATATTATATAAAAAATATAATTGCGAGTCTTATGCCTCTGGATATTTTAGTTTCTTTTTTGATAATGATAATGTGCTGAGGTTGATATATGATGGTCCTGATATTTCAAGCATATACTGGCCTAATCCTGATTTTGATGTGTTCGGAAATGGT
>Ga0325405_1002793_pt1 | contig 18002 bp, 13 predicted proteins | sample PopdelMetagenome_21_FD_205663 | JGI IMG/M metagenome (GOLD analysis project Ga0325405, IMG submission 205663) | Populus deltoides microbial communities from Bellville, Georgia, United States - Xylem-Control-R2 | ecosystem: Host-associated > Plants > Phyllosphere > Stem > Wood/Secondary xylem...
AGGAAGAGGGTCCCTTGGTGTGTCGAATAATTATGAGATTCCAGATGCTATATGTAATCAAACTTGACTTCAAGAATAAATAATTGTAATTCCAACGTTGTTATTTTCCTTCGTTAAAATAAAATTTCAATTATCAAATAATTAATTTTCCATCATTTTATTTTATTATTTATGATTGATTAATTTTTATAGCTCGAATAAATTAGCATCACCTATTTTGTATCTCTCTCTCTTATACGAGAAATTGTAAGATTGATTAAGACTACCAATTCATCTATATTAACTAAACCGATAACTATCAATGCTTCGTGTTCTCGAACAGCCGTTTCTTTTGATTATTATTTAATACTAATCTAGATTAAGAGATGTATGAAAGTATGGCAGTGGTTGTTTTTTAAATTATTTTTTACTTGGAAATATTTTAAAATAGTTTTTTTTATTTTTTAAAAATTATTTTAAATATTAACACATTAAAACGATTTGAAAATATAAAAAATATTAATTTTAAATAAAAAAATAATTTTTTTTAAAACGCATACAAGGAGGAGGAGAACTTGACTAACCTGCCGCCGGTGACTTTAAAAAAGAGGGTCCCCCGGCATGTGAATGTGAAAAAAGCTTTTTGAAATAAAATTTATAGCCCGCAGAAATGCTTCTTCCTGCGAGTGGAGGTGCTCTGACATCCATTGTGGTATGAGTGGATAGGGCGTATCACTCTACCCTAGTGTGGTAAGCTATGCTATCTCGTCTAGTTGCAGTTCTTTTTCAGTGTTTGTTTTAGCATAATTTATGAATGGTTTCAAGCACTAAGTATATATAATAATTTATCCTCTTAAAAATACATATAAACTATCCTATATATAACCATGAACATATTTTAATTTTAAATATTGGTACTTTAATTAGCTGTAGTTTTCAAGAAAGTTTATGCTACTTTTCGGCAAGTGAAGAATGAGAAGGTTGCACTGGGTGGGCTGGGTCGATTGGATCACTTGTAGTTGCGAATTTTTCATCATTTTTATTTTAGTTTGTTATGCTATTTTTATTCAATTAGAAATGTTTTGTATTTATTTACGTGATATGTTCTGTTTTTACATGAGTTTAATCTCCAATTATTAGCTACCAGTTTTTTTTTTTTTTAATTTCGGGTTTTTTATACACAGTTTTGCTTATTTAAAGCAGTCTAAAGTTATCAATAAAGGAGGAAATTAATTAGTATCTAAACTTGTCGTACTTTCTCACCTGAAAAGAAACAGTTCACTTATTGTTTGAATAATTGCTCGGACCTATCAATTTTGATGCCTAATCTTATCAGAACTGTTGAGCATTGGCCAAATGAAGTGGTGACATCCCATATGATTTGGATCTTGAAGTTCTGGGAGCTACTGATTTTATCAGTGATGCATGGGATCGGAAGTGCTCATACGATGGGCAGGTGAATGGCCTTCTTGCTCAGTATAAAGTGAAGAGGGAAGAAGAGGTTGTAACAGGGCATGTATGGTCAATGCCGAAAGGCAGCAAGGGGAAGCAAGGGGACCTGAAAGAGAGGCTTAAACACTCTTACAATTGCTGTTTTAAATTTTAAGTTTGTTAATTATTAGTTAACAAAAAGTTATTTTAAATTATGTATGATTTTTATTTGAACAATGTATTTTAAGATGTTTGAATTATGTATAAATTTTTATTTGAAGGCTTGAAATATGTATGAATTTTTATTTGAAACATGTTTTTTAAGGTGCTTGAACTATGTATGAATTTTTATTTGAATCATGAATTTTTTTTTAATATATTTTAAAATTCCTTACGATTTTATGATTTTACGATCCGTTTTTACGATCCGAATTTGTGTGCAGCTTTCCGTGCCGTGTTAAAATCGTGATTTTAACAACCTTGATTCGACCCTTCAAATTGTTTCACATACACAATCTGACAACAAGCATTGTGAGAGTTCAGTGGAGAGATGAGGTTGCCCAAGCTAGTGGAGTAATAAGGCAGAATTCTCTCACAATATACTCCCTCTGATTCTACCCACATTGTTCTACAAAACTGTCGTGTTTAATGGAGAAAAGTCAGGAGATAAAGATGTTTATAATGGTAACAAATTCAAGTCAGAATGGTAGTCTAACAAATTCTACCCCCATTGATTCTTATTTTTTTATTGTTATTTATTTTACATGAAATAATTTATGAAATTGAATTTATTTTTTTTTTCAATTTCATCCTCTTTTATTTTTTTATTTATAAAATTTGGTCTCTATTTTTTTTATTGCTATTTTTTATTTTAAATAATTTATGAAATTAAATTTGTTTTTCAATTTCATCCTCCTTTAATTTTTTTATCAGTTAAATTTTTGCTCACCATTCTTTTAATAAACTTGAAAACAAATATTAATAAGTTATTTTTCATGACATGGTTAAATATTAGAAAATTTTTTACAGTTTATTTTTTCATGACAGTACTAAACATCAAAAAATAATTTATTTTATAGAAATTTATTTTATATATAAATTATTTTTCAAAAAAAAAATTATTTTCTAACAAACAATCATCTCGTAATACTCGAAGCACTTTCTTTGTAAAAAACATATATTTCTTAGGGGTTTTGGGAGGGCTTTACTTGTATCCAAGGTAATGTGCAGAGGATACATAGTAATGAGAGAGGGTGAGATTGAGGCTTCACACAGAGGATACATGGTAATGGGAAGGTAAATACACTATCAAATCTCGCAACATCATCATTGATATATAGAATTAAGTGCCTTGTTATATGAATTCACATTTATGAAAAGGAATAACTTCACCAAAGGTTGAAATGTTCTCATGACTGTTATTTTGTTACATCCGGACATTACAATCACTATTTAAAATTATTATCTTTTAATAATGACCGTGATGTCTTTTTAATAATAACCGTGATGTCCGGGTGTGACAAATTATAATATGCCATATGTATATATTAAAAACAGTCAATATATAGGAAGTGGTTTCGTGAAAAATGTTGATATGGAAAATTAAATGGAGGCGGCTTCCCTATTTATGAAAATGTTTTATATCTCTAAGGAGAAAAATAAAAGTCACTAGTTATACAGTGTTTTTTGAAAGAAGCTGATAGGATTAAATAAGGCATAATTGTATTATGCAATCACATTACACAGAATAGAAATTCGCTGAACTAACTAGCTAAACATAGAAACGTAATCTTCAAATCAGTTAAGATCTTTTCACTAACTGTTCCCTGCATAATAACCAAAACATTGCCCCAAAATACCACAATCTGCAGAGGCTAAACATAGTACCGACAGATTATCTAGGGGGGTCATAACCAAGCAACAAAATCAGATATTCTGTGCACTCCTTGTTTAGCGAGGTGATCTTCCATGTGATTACTTTCCCGGTAAGAATGAGTGTAGGTGATTGAATCAAAACATGAAGCTAGCCTCTGAGCTGAAGAGAAGAGTTTATGATGAATCCAAGGCCTATTATGAGGGTTATTCATCCAGCTAATGACATTGGCAGAATCAGATTCAATAATAATATGTTTATGATGTAGGAAGCAATTAGAGGCTGATAATTCGATAGCTTTGACTACTGCTCTCAGCTCAGCTACATTGGAGTCTAAAATCCCAACCGATAAAGAAAAAATACCTAAAAGTATTCCATGGTGATTCCGCAAAACACCACCTATTCCGGAGGGGCCAGGTTTTCCGATAGAGGATCTGTCAACATTCCATTTGAATCTATTAGTCATAGGGGGAGACAACATAACACCAGTCCTCAAAGTTTGAGAATTAGTCCATCGAATCAGACCTTCGGCGGATCTTAGCAAATCTGAAAAGGAGTAGGGAAAATTCGGTTCTATAGCCTTTAACCATAAGCAAAGCCAAGTAACAATAAGGAAGAACAGAGTATTATAATTTGGGATCTTTTGCTTAAATATCACATCATTGCGGAGAAGCCACATAGACCATGCCATAGAGAAGAACAACATCACCCATGCTTTTTTTCTGAAATTTGCCATAAACCAAAGAGTCCCACTGAGAGAAGAGATTTGCCAAGTTCCTTGAACAACACCAAGCTAAGCCCCACCAATTGATGATTTTGGACCAAATGAGTCAGTGCTTGTAGCAATGGATAAAAAGGTGGTCGACCATTTCTTCCTCAACTAGGCAGATATGACAGTTTGCAGCTAAGGTATCCAAGATGCCTCTTTTAACTAACATGCTACGGGTGTTGATTTTGTTGATGATAGCCATCTAGTAAAAAACTTCTACTTTAAGTGGGACGAGACCTCTCCAAATCCCCCTAAAGGAGAAGACAGTGTTCAATGGAGGACTGGGATTTAAAAGCCCACAGAGAGATTTACCTGAGAATCTTCCTGTGTTATTTGCTTTCCAGACAAGCCTATCCTCTGTTTCTTTGTCCAATTGCACCCTTGACAGAATAACATACATTTTAGCAAGAAGTCCAGTATTCCTGCCTCTCAAAACTTTGTTCCAAGAAAAAACCCAGCACCATGCATGACCGTCCCACATTCCCATCTTGTCTAGGCTGGCTTCTTTATTGTTGGATAACTGAAATAGTGTAGGAAACTTCTCTGCCAAGCTGCCATTGTCTGTCCAGTTATCAAGCCAAAACTTAATCATTTTCCCATTGCCAACCAGCATCACAGTGTGATTATTCACAATATTCCGCAATCTAATATCTTTGCCACAATGATTAACAAGCCGAGACCATGTGCTTCCAGCACATGAGATATGATCCTGTGGTATAAGGCTAGAGTATTTAGTATTGTAAATGCTTTTAATCATATCCTTCCACATGCTCGACTCCTCAAAGCCATACCTCCATAGCCATTTGAACAATAGAGCTGTATTTTTATTCCATAGAGATCCAATTCCAAGTCCACCAGCACTCTTTGGAAACAAAATAGTTGACCAGCCAACATTGCATAGAGACCTGCCTTCCTCTTTTCCGGACCACAAAAAGCATCTGAACTTCTTTTCAATTTCTATTGCTACCGCCACAGGCATAGGAAACAAAGAGAGAAAGTAGATGGGCATGTTGCTGAGAACATATTTAATTAAGCATAACCTTCCCCCTATCAATAATAGCTTACCTTTCCATGCAGCCAGCCTAAAGCTGATATTATAAATGATAGGATTCCACATCAAAGACCTGCAAGAATTTGCACCAATGGGGAGGCCAAGATATTTGAAAGGGAGGTGCCCTTGCTTACATCGTAGGGTCTATACAGTGTAGTCACACACGTGATCTTCTATACCCACACCAAAGATACTACTTTTGGAGAAGTTAACTTTCAAACTCGACATGAGCTCAAAGCAAAAGAGTATGCGCTTAACATTCTGCATGCTTTCTAAAGAGGCTGAACTGAAAATAAGTGTGTCATCTGCAAACTGTAAATGAGATAATGCAAGACCAGCCTGCCCGATGCTCACTCCCTCAATCAGCCCCAGGTTACACCCTCGTTGCAGCATGCAGCTCAGCCCCTGCACCGCAATGTTGAAGAGAAAAGGAGAAAGGGGGTCTCCTTGACGTAGCCCTTTTTCTAACTTGAATTCCTTCATGGGGGAACCGTTTACCAGCACAGACATCTTGGCTGTTGATATACATTGCATGATCCAGCCTCGCCATCGACTCCTAAAACCCATACTAGCCATGACTTCATTAACATAGTCCCATAACACTGAATCAAATGCTTTGTGGAAGTCTAGTTTGAATAGATATCCTTTGCTCTTTTTCTTCTTCATGAAATTAATTGCCTCGTTGGCTATCAACACACTATCCAGAATTTGCCTTCCATTGATGAAAGCATTTTGGTGATCATTGATGACTTCTGACATAACTTGCTTCACTCTGGATGCTAGCAATTTTGAAATAATCTTGTAGAGGCTGCCCACCAAGATGATAGGCCTAAAATCCTGCAGCTTATTGGCTCCTTTTACCTTTGGGATAAGGGTAACAAAAGAGCTGTTGATACCTGGAGGAAGAAGGTTAGTCCGGTAGAATTCATCCACCATTTGAACAATGTCCCCACCTATGATGTTCCAAGCTTTCTTGATGAAGAAGAAGTTGATACCATCGGGGCCTGGAGCTTTTTTTCCTTCACAATACCACACAATAGTTTTAACCTCATCTGCAGAGAATGGAAGTTCTAAAGCAGTCGAGGACGAGGGCTGAAGCTTTAAGAAATTCAAATTATTGCAGGAGGCTCTAGGTCTATCTGTAAAAGAGTACAGCTTGCTAAAGAAATTAAAGACAGCTATCTTTACATCACAGGGTTTTGTCAGAGTCGTTCCTTCAACATCCAGGGAAAAGATCTGATTCTTTTTCTGACGTGTTGTAGCAGATAAATGGAAGAAACGAGTGTTCCTATCTCCAAGTTTACACCACTGAATTCGTGACTTTTGATGCCATGCAGACTCTTGCATTCTGTATAGAGTTCTAAAACTAGCAGAGATGGTGTTGCTTCGGGATAGTTCATCAGCTGATAAGTATATGCTCTCTCTTTGAGAATCTAGGACGTCTGCTTCAATTTCTAGAGCTGTGATCTTACTGGAAGTGTTGCCCACGACATCTTTGCTCCATTTCTTACATCTATCTTTTAATAACTTTAAGGCTGCAGCCATACTTCTTTTGCCAGAGCTTGTACCTGAGGCTGAATTCCAGTAGCTCTGAACCATCTTCCCAAAATCAGAGTTTAGCCACCAGCAATTCATCAACTGTAAAGGCTTTAGTCCCCAGTTCGTAGAGTCTACTAGCATATGTAATGATCTGTGATCTGAAAAATTCTTTGGGAGTCCATACAGAGTAGATGATAGAAGATGCTGAAGCCAATCGCCCGTCACAAACATTTTATCAATACGACTTGCAGCATTTCCTCTAGACCACGTAAAATTCTTCCCATTTAAGGGAAGTTCAACAAGATCACAACTGTCAATACACTTTGTTGCACCCGACATCGCGGCGGTCTTAAAAATTGGTATTTTTGGGAAGAACAGATTTCTGGCATCCTGTTCTTTAATAGGGAATGGTTTGTTTCAAGGAGTCGTCACCTAGTATGATGGTTACTAGAAACCCTGACTGGTCAGCAGAGATTCTATGGTACGGGACTGGTTACGCAAAAGGAAAGATATTATCACCCCTTAAACGTCCTACTTAAGGCAGGTTGCATTGCTGGTTTTGTCATAAATTGCTAACATTTTGTTGGTTTATGCTATCATGGTTTGCGTGTAATATTTATGACTCTAGCGCCAGTGAATATTCAACTACGAATATTTCCAACTCTAGCGTTGGTAAATATTATGTAGGTATAAAAATGAATAAATTTAAATCATTATTTCTTTTTTTATTCCTGACTCTAGTGTCAGTGAATAAACAAATAAAAATCAATTTATTTTTATGTATACACATTATTTTTATTTTTATATAGCTAAATAAAAGCAAAATTCAATAAAACAAAACAAAATAAATTTACATTAATATTTTTATTCCTGACTCTGGTGTCAGTGAATAAACCAATAAATTTATTTTATTTTATCTTATGTTTATTTTTTAAGCACATTTTTTTATTTTTATATAACTAAATAAAATACAATGAAACAAATTTGAATCGATATTTTTATTCTGACTCTGGCGTCAATGAATAAATTAAAAAAACAATAAATTCATATTTATATTTTTTTTACATACACAATTTTTTATTATATATTTTTTATATATATATTTGGGCTGGGCCCAGCCCGGCCCGGCCACTAGCCCAAGCTAGTGGCCCGCCTGGGCACAGTAACACGCGTGAGCTAATTCACGCGTGTTGCTCACTGTTCAGGTGAATTAAAATTCACGTGAACAGTGCAATGTGCTCTTTATTTGGAGAATGAAGCAAAGCGGGAGGAGAAAGATGGCTTACCTGATCTGCTGGAGGCGATGAAGACGACGATGAAGTTGATGTTAGTCTATGTGTTTTCTGCTTGCGTTTTTTTCTTTTGCTTTCCTTGTCTTTAAGTTTATTCCTCTGTTTCCTTTCCCCCCCTCCGAATTCTCATCGTTTTTGGTCTCTTTCTCGCTGTAAGTTCCCCTGCTCGTCGTCTCCTCTTTTTATACTCACTGTTTTTGTTTTCTTCACAGCTTTTTAGATGATGCAAGAGCTAAAGAGATGATGAATATACTGGCTTTCCATGAAATTTTTTTTGACTGATTCTGGGTCTTTCTTTGTCTGCAGGGACAAAGGCAATGGCAGAGCTGATTCTTCTCGGTGCTGCCCCTCCCTTTTTCTTTCTCTCACCCCCTCGGTTCTTGGCCTGTTCGTCTCTCTTTGTTTTATGGGTTTTTCCTCTGGCTTTTACTTGAGTTTTTTTCATCCTCTGCTCTAGGTTTTTCTTCCCCTTTTATAGAGACCCATCAACTTGCCTCTAATCAGTCCTACCTTTGCAGGACTGTTACCTTCCACGAATGAGATCATGGGCAAGAGACGTGGTCCATGATTGGATCTGTTACAGATTTTCAAGTCTCCGGTTGAATCGGGATGAAGAAGATCACACGACTGTTCCACCAGCAAAGGCGACGTTTCGGCCAAAAGACACATTTTCATTTTGACCCCTGCTTCTTTGGAAATTCGGCAATTGGACCTCTAAGCAATTAAAAATTTCTTTTAATTTTGCCCTTTTGGATTAATTTCAATTAAATCTCTAAATTATAACACTATTTACAAAACAGTCCTTAATTTTTGGATTGTTCAATTTGGCCTTTAATTAAATCTACAATTTTTAATTCTTTTAAAATTGATCAATTAACCATCAAATTTCATAATTATATCCCCAAACTTCAAATTTTGTGTTGTCTTAACTCCATTGTCAACTATATTTAATTTTATTATTTGTTCAAAAATTGGGTTATGACACACTTCTTGAAGCTTATTGTCATAATCTAATTTTTGACCCTTTTCTTTTAATTATTTTATTTACTGAAAAAATGATGAAAAAAAATGATGAAAAACAAGTAAAAATAAAATAAATGAAGAATGAATTAAAGTTTGGGTTAAAGGCAACATGATTGGAAGTTTTGAGGTTTAATTAAGATTGGAATCAATTTAATTAATCTAATCAAGGGTTTAATTGGAGAATTGATAAGTTTTGAGACTTAATTAAACTTGAAATTAATTTAATTAATGTAATCAGGGACTTAATTAAAGAAATATCAAAGTTTGGGGTTCAATTGGGGTCCAAATTGCAAACATTAAAATCCAAGGACCAGCTTGAAAATGGCGCGGAAATGCAAGGATCCAATTAAGTTTTAACCAGGGGCTTGATTGCAAAATTATAAGAATTTCATGGACCAAATTGAAAGCAGCCTTTAGAACTAGAAAACGGTGTCGTTTTGCAGCGACTGTTCACCGTCTTCTTCCTCTACAACGGCTCTGCCATTAAAGGCAGAGACATTTCATCCGTTGGCAGCAACACTTACTCATTGAAGGCGACCTGTTACAGGGCATTTAGGAGGCGACCGTTACCACCGGTTCTGGCCTTATAAAAGGAGAGGGAATAACAGAACGGCGGAGGAGGAAAAAGGAAGAAAAACTGGGGAGTGAAAGGGGGAAATAGTGGGATTTTGGACAAGAAACTGAGAAAAAAACTTCAGCCAAACCCAGACAAAAAACCATAGAAGAAAATCAGAGCAAAGAAGAGAGAAAAAGCACAGCACAAATCCAAAGAAAGAATACACAGAGAGAGGGGAAAAGAAATCGAAGAAAAGCAGGGAAAACAGGGGAAGCACATAGGGGGATGAAGAAAAAATGAAGACTGGGAACTAACACAGAAAAACAGAGGAAAAATAAAATCCACAGACAAAAAACAAAGAAAAAAAACAGATACAGAGAGAGAGGGAGAGAATCTTGAGAGCAGAAGAAAGCAAGAGATAAAGCGGAAGAAGGGAGAGGACGTTGCTCGGCCAGATCGTCACCAGAGTTTCCATCTTCGGTCTTCAAGGTGCAGGTCAGTAGCACAGAGGACGTTGCTCGGCCAGATCGTCACCAGAGTTTTCATCTTCGGTCTTCAAGGTGCAGGTCAGTAGCTATTCTTCCCTCATCTTTCCTTTTTAATTACACTAGCACTGTTGCCACCATGCGTGAGTAATTCACGCGTGCTTCTTCTTATTTTGCCCAGCCGGGCCACTGGCTTGGGCTAGTGGCCGGGCCTAGCCCAACCCATATGGGCTAAGCTAGGCCCATCCCAAAAAAGTAAAAATAAAATAATAAAAAAAAAGTAAAAATAAAATAAAATGTATATGCATGAATAAAAATAATAAAAATTTATTGGTTTATTCACTGACGCCAGAGTCAGGAATAAAAATACTGGTTTAAATTTATATTATTTTTATCCGTTGTATTTTATTTTATTTAGCTAGAAAAATAAAAAAATATGTGCATGCGTAAAAATAAATTTATTTTATTTGTTTATTCACTGACGCTAGAGTCAAGAATAAAAATATTGATCTAAATTTATTTTATAGCTACGTAATATTTACCAACGCTAGAGTTAGAAGTATCCGTAGTTGAATATTCACTGGCGCCAGAGTCATGAATATTATAAGCAAATCATCATAGCATAAACTAACAAATGTTTAACAATTTAAGACAAAACCAGCAATGCAGTCTGCCTCAGGCAGAACATTTAAGGGGTGATAATATCTTTCCTTTTACGTAACCAGTCCCGAACCATAAAATCTCTGTTGACCAGCTAGGGTTCTTAGTGACCATAATACTAGATGGCGACTCCTTAAGACCTTGTTCCTAAAAGAACAAGATGCCAGAAATCTGTTCTTTTTTCATAAATCAAGAGATTATTTTTTAAGGCCACCGCAATGTCGGGTGCGACAAAATGTTTAGTGCCCAACATTTTTCTTTTCCATTGATCAACGATTGAATGACAAACTCATTATTTTCATTGAAACTTTGGAAAAAAAGTTCAACAACAAAGAACTTATGACAACATCTTGGGCTATGAATACTGGCATGATAAAATATAAAGCGGCTAAAGATTTAGCAATCATTGATTGGAATTTCTGGAATCATTCATTCTCCTTGACAAAGGCATCTTTTCAACAGTCAATTGAAGTCATATGTAGATCATTCTTGACCTACAATCACCATAACTTTATCTTCAAAATAGTTGATTTCTAGGAGTCGGTGTGAAGAAATTAGCTATAGGGACGATAAGTGACTTGACAACCACCTTCAGTGCCCTTTCCTTTTCCAGCCAAAACCATTATTCTCAATTGGGTCAGCAATCTTACCTATCACAATGGCTTGTTCAACCCTCTCAGCTATAACAACCAGGTCAGTGAAATGTTGTGCAGAGCTTCTAATCAGGTATTCAAAGTACGGAGCTTTAAAGGTGTTGGAAAATAAACTGATGATTAACTTGTGCAGGTACCTCACTCCATCTTCAGGTGTATTCTTTTATGGACTCCTTGTTGTTCTTCTGCATAGCTTGCAAGCTTAAACGATCAGGGCCCACGTCTATATTGAACTTATATTGCCTCATGAAGGCATCAACTAAGTCCTTCCATTTTTTAACCTTGGTATTGTCCAACCGCATATACCAAGTGAGGGCAGTATCACTCAAGCTGTCTTGGAAGAAATGAATCAGCAGTTTCTCATCATCAACCACCTCGGCTATTTTGTTGCAGTATGCTTTAAAATGATTTATAGGGCATTAAGTTCCCGTATATTTGATAAATTTTGGCACTCTAAACTTTTTGGGAATGACAATGTTGGGCACCAAACACATCTTAGCAGCCTTTATAGGATCTTATAGGTGAATTCCCTCTAATGCTCTCAACATTTGCTCTAGAGCAACTAACTTGTTCATACCATCTTCTTTTACCCTCTTGCCCTTTTGAGATTCCTTCTCTGTAGAATCAATGGTAAACGACATTCTTGTGGGATATGCTGGTTGAAAACGCATGGCTTGTTGAAAATTAGATGACAACCCATTTGCCCCCAGATTCTATGGATTGAAGGGATTTACAAGCATAGGTTTAGGTTGAGCTATAAGTATTGCTTTTCCAGATTTATCTCTCAAGGCTTGCTCGAGTAGACTAGTAAGCCTTGCAACTTCTTCTTTAAGATTGTCCACCTCTTTTTGATGTTCGGCTTCCAACTAGCCTCTTTCTTCATTTTCCATTTGTCTTTTTCCCAAACGAGTGTTATAGATGGGTTTCAATGGGGAACCTATATTCAAACCTACTAAATGTAAATCATGCAATTTATGCAAAGATGTTGATTAAATTAAAAAAATGCGTATGAAATGTGGACTCGCCCTTTTTAATTGTTGAGTGCATCGAGGGGTTGATCATTACCTAGTTTCAAAGGGTCTCTCGCATGCTCAGTGATCGTCCTCGAAAGGTCGATATGAGGCTTACTAGTAGTGTGAAGATAGAGGCCTTGAGTAATATCAGTTCGGCATATCAACCAATTTCAAGTAAACAATCAAGCGAGAGTTGGATGGTTTCACGAGTCTTACCCAGACTAAAACCATTAGGGTACCGTTACTCCCCCACTTATCCTAAGTTGTAAAGTGTGTGCTCTCAACATGATGCATGACAATATAAACAAGGATGCATGCTAAAGCAGTAAATGCAAGAAAAATAAACAAATAAACACAACATAACAAATATTATAGCAATTGACAAACAAAAGGCAAAGCTTAGTCCATTAGTCCCCAGTGGAGTCGCCATTCTCTCGCACCCGACATCACGGCGACCCACAAATAATTCTCTTGAATTATGGAAAAAGAACAGATATCTGGCATCCGGTTCTTTTAGGGGAAAATGTCTTGTTTAAGGAGTCGTTACCTAGTATTATGGTCACTAGAAACCCTAACTGGTCAACAGAGATTCTATGGTACGGGATTGGTTACGTAAAAGAAAAGACATTATCACCCCTTAAACGTTCTACCTAAGGCAGACTGCATTGTTGGTTTTGTCTTAAATTGCTAAACATTTATTCGCTTATGCTATGATGATTTGTTTATAATATTCCTGAATCTGGCGCCAGTGAATATTCGAGCTCGAATAATTCCAACTCTGGCGTTGGTAAAAATTCGTAGCTACGAAAAAAAATTAGATCAATATTTTTTATTCCTTACTCTAGCACCAGTGAATAAATAAATAAAAATAAATTTATTTTTACGCATGCACATATTTTTTTATTTTTCTAGCTAAATAAAATAAAATACAACGAATAAAAATAATATAAATTTAAACCAATATTTTTATTCCTGACTCTAGCGTCAGTGAATAAACCAATAAATTTTTATTATTTTTATTCATGCATATACATTTTATTTTATTTTTACTTTTTTTTATTATTTTATTTTTACTTTTTTGGGCTGGGCCCAGCTCAGCCCATATGGGCTGGGCTAGGCTCGGCCACTGGCCCAAGCCAGTGGCCCTGCTGGGCAAAAGAAGAAGAAGCACGCGTGAATTACTCACGCATGCTGGCAACAGTGCTAGTGTAATTAAAAAGGAAAGATGAGGGAAGAAGAGCTACTGACCTGCACCTTAAAGACCGAAGATGAAAACTCTAGTGACGACCTAGCCGAGCAACATCCTCTGTGCTACTGACCTGCACCTTAAAGATCGAAGATGGAAACTCTGGTGACGATCTGGCCGAGCAACGTCCTCTCCCTTCTTTCGCTTTATCTCTTGCTTTCTTCTGCTCTCAGGATTCTCTCCCTCTTTCTCTGTATCTATTTTTTTTCTTTGTTCTTCGTCCGTGGGTTTTATTTTTCCTCTGTTTTTCTGTGTTAGTTCCCAGTCTTCATTTTTTCTTCATCTCCCTGTGTGCTTCCCCTGTTTTCCCTGCTTTTCTTCGGTTTCTTTTCCCCTCTCTCTGTGTATTATTGCTTTGGATTTGTGCTATGCTTTTTCTCTCTTCTTTGCTCTGATTTTCTTCTCTGGTTTTTTGTCTGGGTTTGGCTGAAGTTTTTTTCTCGGTTTCTCGTCCAAAATCCCACTGTTTTCCCCCCTCTCACTCCCTAGTTTTTCTTCCTTTTTCCTCCTCCGCCGTTCTGTTATTCCCTCTCCTTTTAAAAGGCCAGAACCAATGGTAACGGCCGCCTCCTAAATGCCCTGTAACAGGTTGCCTTCAATGAGTAAGCGTTGCTACCAACGGATGAAATGTCTTTGCCTTTAATGGCAAAGCCGTTGCAAAGGAAGAAGACGGTGAACAGTCGCTGCAAAACGACCCCGTTTTCTAGTTCTAAAGGCTGCTTTCAATTTGGTCCTTGGAATTCTTATAATTTTGCAATCAAGCCCCTGGTTAAAACTTAATTGGATCCTTGCATTTCTGCGCCATTTTCAAGCTGGTCCTTGGATTTTAATGTTTGCAATTTGGACCCCAATTGAACCCCAAACTTTGATATTTCTTTAATTAAGTCCCTAATTACATTAATTAAATTAATTTCAAGCTTAATTAAATCTCAAAACTTATCAATTCTCCAATTAAACCCTTGATTAGATTAATTAAATTGATTCCAATCTTAATTAAACCTCAAAACTTCCAATTATGTTGCCTTTAACCCAAACTTTAATTCATTCTACATTTATTTTATTTTTATTTGTTTTTCATTATTTTTTCAGTAAATAAAATAATTAAAAAAAGAGTTAAAAATTAGATTATGACAGTTATCATAAAGGATGAGATTCTAGAGCTACCTTTCCTATCTGATGGGGAGAGAGTTTCATTGAAGTCCCCTGCAAGACACCATGGCTTGCTAACGCTGTTTTTAAAAGACGCAAGATAATTCCAGACCTCCTTCTTTAGCAAACCATCATTTGGAGCGTAAACAAAAGAGACCATACATTCCAAATTGAACCGAGATAGCGGCCCTTCAATATGTAGAATACGACCATTCATAGCCACTGAACAATTAGAAACACAAAAAGATGCTGGATTCCATATGCAGAGAATACCCCTAGAAAAGCCTAGAGAAGGCACTGCATACCAGTCCCTAGAATGTCTACCCCAGATCGAATTGATAGTGCAATCATTAATATTTTCAAGTTTTGCCTCCAGAATACCCAAGATATCTAGACTAAAGTTTTTAACCAGATACCTCACACAGCTTTTCTTATCTCTACCTCCTATACCACATGAATTCCAAATAATAATACTACTCATCAAAAGGAATATAACCATACCTTGAACAAGAACTGAATAGCGAGCTCACTATTTCTTCCTTCTAATCCACTCCTCCTGCTCTTTTTCAATAAAGCCTTGTAGTGTCTGTGTCATGAGGTGGCTGTCCTCATGACTTCGTAATATAGCTTTTCCCACCACCCAGCAAGAGTTCGCTTCATCCCTGGGGTCAGAATGTATAGTCTCATGTGTTTGTTCTTTAGATGATGAGGAAAAAAGAACTTGCACACTGCTCGTGTCATCCTCTCCAGCTAGGTCCCTTCCAGATCGAATAATAGCATTTCTATTCATGATTCCATTATCAGATACTGAATACTCAGCGATTCCCATCTCCGCTTGTTTAGAGCTTCGTTTTTCTATTTTGCGCGATTTTCTTCTTTTGAAGGATGATGATTTACGAGACAGCTTCTTAGCCTTATTTCGTTGGGATCTCCTGTTCTGTAATTTCAAATCACACAGTTCAGTTGGATCTGCAATGGGGGAAATAAAATTGGCAAAAATGGCCCACTGCTTGGGATAACACTTGATATCTGGCCCATACTGGATGGCTTCTGGATTTTGTCTCGGCCCGTCATTGTCAGATCTCCACTATTGTAACCGTTTTGCTGGTCCAGCCCATCTCTCTTGAAAAAACATCCTGTGTGCTGCACTGCTGTCTCTATGCAAGCAGCTGTAGCCACCCCAGCGTATTCATAAGGAACCAAGGCCAAACGGTTACCATCATCGTACATACGGTCGTCTGATTAAACTGCATGTCTGCATAACTCCGTGATTTCTGGATACAGGTACTCCGATGATATGGCAGGTTTGAGAGATGCGCTGTCAATCTGATTTTGGTTGTCCCACGCGCATAAGAATTCAAACTCAGTATTTTGTCTAGTAGCCTGGGGATTGATGCCGCCAGAATAACTTCCACTTCCACTTCCCCTGCTTCATCATCGGAGAGCACAGATTCCGTGTAGAGAGAGACGTCCATGGAGTGTTTGACTGTTGTGAGTGAGGGGATGAGTTCACCCTTGATTTCTTGCAAAATGACATCGACCTGTGCTCCATCAAGCTCGAGAATCACTTGATCGTGCAAAGGTTCCAACTTTATAGTATTAATGAGAACTCTGATACCGGAGATGGATCCCTGACTAACACAAGTTGTATCATGACCAACAATGTTTCCCCAACTCTGCAGGAGAGTATCAATGCAATTTTTGTTCCAGCCTTCCATTGGTAGGCCAAAGATTGCTATCCAAGCGAATCTATCATGAGCTCTAGTCCTTCCTTCCCATTGTCTGAGATTACTAAAAAGTGATTGCAATAAAGACCCCTCCTTTGCTTGTTCTTGCTGTGCACTCAACCGGTCCACAAAAGTAATGATCCCCTGGCTGGCGCCTAAAAATCTAAAGCTCACAGCTTTATCAACTGTTTGTAATATTGTTGCCTCCATGGTTGCGACATCGAAATTGGGCAATATATTCCCTACCAAGCTCCTATAAAGCCATTCCTTATCTTCCTCTGTGGAGACATACTTGGTATAAAGAGTTTGGTAACTCGACCAAGCTTGAAAAATGCCTTTTTCAGATGTTGGTATTCCACCCACGAGGGGAATCTTTCAAAAAAGAGTTTAACTTGTTCTGGGTCATTGGGAGTGGTGATACAGGGTGTAGGGTCAGTGACTTTGTAGATGGGTGCAGAGGATGGAGTGGGGAAAGGTGCATGGTTCCTGTACGGGAGTTTTTGGGAGACTAAGGTTGCTGTGTTCAGGTGGGGGAGGTGTTTATCATGGTGATCTGATGGTTTTTTAGGAGATATCGTGGCCGTGAGGGCGATGGTGTGTTGAGAGCGAAACATTTGTACAAGCCTATACAGTGTTCTAAAGCATTTGGTGGTAATCTTGACTAAAATTGACAAATGCTAACCACAAGTTAAATTAGACTACGTACCAATCACTCAAATGTCATTTTGCAATTTTACTTTAGGGATAACTTCTCCTACATAAGTTCCCAACTTAAATTGGTTCCAAGGGAATTCCTTTTGTATTGGAAATTCTCAATCTCATGATTATCCGTCCATCGAAATTCATAATATTCTCTCTCTCTCTCTCTTTTATTAAAATTACAATTATTGGAGGAAACTCTTGATGTTTTGGCTCAATAATAACTCAACCAACTTTCTTACGGATCCCTTCCCTGCAAGAAAAAACCTTTTTCAACTTAAAATTTTTAAATGTTTCACCTTAAACTTTGAATTGTCACTTTAAAATTTTTAAATATATCTGTTGAAAATGATATGAACCTCTTGTATATCAGTTAAAATATTCATGCTAACAAGGTAGTATTAGTCTTTGTGCATATCGTAATTGAAACCTTAATTGGTTGAGGAAGTCATCAATATATGTGGATTGTTCATCCCACAGTACGAAACCTCATGCTCATTGTATTTTGATTTTTTGACAAGTTTTATCTTATGATATTCTAATTATGGTCTATTTGAAACATCTTTCTATAAGAACCTAGAGTCATAATTGTATATATATTTTCATGTTGTATTACCTTGTGTATATATATTGTCAGCTTAAGCTTTGAATTGTCACTTTAAAATTTTCAAACGTGTCACCTTAAGCTTTGAATGGTCACTTTAAAATTTTCAAACGTGTCATATTAAGCTTTGAATTGTCACTTTAACAAATGTACACCTCAAATGTCACCTTAACCATTTTTCTATTCAAATTGGATCAACTCTTAAGCTTTGAATTGTCACTTTAAAATTTTTTAAATGTACACCTCAAATGTC
>Ga0325405_1002794_pt1 | contig 17994 bp, 10 predicted proteins | sample PopdelMetagenome_21_FD_205663 | JGI IMG/M metagenome (GOLD analysis project Ga0325405, IMG submission 205663) | Populus deltoides microbial communities from Bellville, Georgia, United States - Xylem-Control-R2 | ecosystem: Host-associated > Plants > Phyllosphere > Stem > Wood/Secondary xylem...
GTGACAGTATTTTTCTTGCACTCATCAGCATGTCATTTTCTTCTAATCCAGCACCGAGGCTAAGATGTACCATTTCCCATTCGTCTGTTTTACTCTTGTCCTTTGTTGCCAGAACACCACTAATTGCAACAATTGCAAGCGGCAATCCCTCACATCTACCCAAAATTGTTTCTGAAACATTCTTCAAATGTGGAGGGCAAAGGTTATCCTGAAATATCTTTTTGCAGAACAAAGTCCAAGATTCTTCTTGAGACAACGGATTTAAAGGGTAGACTTTGTCAGGGGAATCCATGCATGAAGTAGAGGCAACTTCAGTATTACGTGTTGTGACCAATATCCGACTGCCACAGATATTGTTCGGCAACGCATGCTGGAAAGCACGCCAAGCACTTGTGTGCCACACATCGTCCAGGACAATCAGGTATTTCTTCTGTCGGAGGAATTCATGGATGACACTCCTTAGCTTATTATAGTTCATGCTGTCCACACCTTTTGGATCTGGTTTCCTGTGAACACGGAAGAGCTGTTGAATCATGTCTTTTAAGAGGTCCTCTCTCTTAAAAGATTGAGATACAGTTATCCAAGCACGGAACTTGAAGTGTTTCTTCACGTCCGAATCATCGTAGACCTTTTTGACCAAGGTTGATTTTCCCAAGCCTCCCATTCCGACCACAGAAATCACTTCACGTCCTGATTTGCTTCCAAGAAGCCACTCGATCAGCTGCTTTTTGGGTTTTTCAATGCCCACCAGATCTGCTTCTTCTAGTAGAAGGGCATCCTTTTGACATTCAAGCCTAGGGATGCTGATGGAGCTTGATCCTTGAATCATTATATTATTTTTATTGCAGTATCTCCGATGTGACTCTGAGATACTGATCACTCGAGACTTGATGATTTGAATTTTTGAAGCAATTCGACGCCGAGCTCTTGCATCCTTAATAGAGCGAGAGATTTTCCTGAAACAGGAAAAAAACCCGTGCCCAGTATCACTAGCAAGGGATAGGCTGAAATTATCGAGAGCATCCTCCGTGTCATAAGCTGCATCTCTCACTTTCTTGATCAAACATTTTAGAACAGGATCGCCGTCTTCCATCGCATCTGCAAGTCTTAGGAAGGCTGTCATGAACTCAAGTTCATCACTGATATACTCTGCTTCACCCTGGACTCCTGCCAGTTGTTTTCCCCTTTCTGCGAGGAAGTCTCCGAGCTTGGTGAGTAAAAAAGTAACCACGCCCTCAGACATGGATGGTCTTTTTAGCTTTCCAATTAGTGTTTCTGAAACTTCAGGGAGTGCAATAATGGTGTTTGGAGTTGGGGTTGGCTTGTAACTTTCGAAAGTTAACTCTGTCTACATAATGGCATTGCATAGATATATCTGGTAAATCTTAATGAGCACTTCCTTCATGAAAATGATTTTTAGTAGCCAACGAGACGTTTTCTTAAGAGTGTAGGCCACTTCCAATCACCATCAGCTAGGCTAATCTATAATTGCTGTCTACGTAGTTTACTATTTCAATCTCCAGGCAACTTCTCTTTAATCGCGTGTCCATCTGTCTAACCAGTGCCTTAATCCTTTTCTGAACAAGGAAATTCCTTTTCTCTCTCTCACGGATAAAAGGCAAATTAATAATTGTTTTTTTTTTTTACCATGTAGTTTCAGCAATGAAACTTAAAAAATTTGTTATTTTCTTCTCAGAAATTTAAGACCCTGCCGTTATCAGATACAAATGGATTCTTAAGCCCACCTTGCTGAATGTAAAGAGATGAGGTGGTTGAGTGTAAATCCTGCAATGTAATGTCTAACCAGCTAGATGCTTGCGACATTAGCTGTTTTAAATTAATGTAAAACCTGTCCAAGACAAACAATCTGACGCCAACATGAAGGTTTTACAATCAGCTCTAGCATATAAATATTAGAATTATGGGGTGGAAAACGACCGGCAATATGTGCATCGAGGAATAAATTAAAGATAGGATTAGAAAAATGAAAGGGTGATTCTAGCTCACACAACATTGTTAGGTAATATCTAATAAAATAGCCAACCCCAAGTTGAGCTGACGCTGCTTGCTTTCTGCTAGTGACACGATGCTCTCTCACGTGCAGACGATACTATAATAGATTGACGGGGTGTTTGACACAGTTTTCTGTTTCTGTTTCTGTTTCTATTTTTATTTTTTAAAAGTGTTTTTGGCTTGAAAAAAACATTAAATTGATATTTGTTTAGTGTTTTGTGTTTCCCTGTACAGATAACAAGGTAACATGTGCTTTCTCTGCATATATAGTTGATAAATCTGTAAGTATTTACCATTTGATGACAAGGAGTTTGGTTTGGATAAATCTGTAAGTATTTAACATGCTCTCCCAATTGCAAGATGGCATGCTGTTGTCAAACTGGAACTTATTAAAGTGGTTTCCTTCGTTTTTCCTTGTGGGTTATTTCACTCCTCATCTAGGCACACGTAATTCCATAACCACACCAGAACCTAACACCATGGACTGACCTCTAGAGAGCAAGTGGCACATGGGACTAGATAAGATAACCCGAGAGTTGAATTTACTTGTGTCGGCATTGTTGCGTGGGCTGCAGGTCATGGACTTTACTTTTCATCTTGTGTTCTATTTCTCTTCTTGTCCTACCCAGCCTTTATCCAGTTTCATTAGCACATCAAGCACATATGTCTATAGATGGAAGCCAAAGAAAGTGCTTAGTTGGTCTACCAAAACTAAGCTACTGAAATCCCTTAGATTTTGAAAAAGAATAGCTTTTCATCATAGGACTGAAAATCTGGATTGTTGCTTCCATTTAGGAGAATTTTTTTTTTTTTGGTGTGTGTGTCTGTGTTAAAATGCAAATTTGTCACTATGCTGATTTCAGAGTTCTGCAAGTTTCGAATGGTGTTTATCTGTCACGACCCGAATCCCGGATCCATGACCAGCACATAGGCAAGGTTCCCCTCCAAGGTTCCATACCTATGCGAACCCAAACTTACACACAAACTTATCCTAACTCAATCAGAGTTCAACGCAGCATTAACAACAAAATCAACTTCATATATAATTGAATTGTCTTAATACAAGAGTTAATATAATTCATAGTTTTGGAGCACTAACTTGACAAAAAGAAAGATACAAATTACAACCAAAAAGCAGGTTCAGAAGGTTCAACAAAAGTAACCTGCTATCAAGCTATAAGCCTGAAAAGATAAATAATGAGATGGTGAGTTCAACAACTCAGTGAGTAGATAACGTTCAATATACACACGCGAGGTAATACAGCAATGAGAAATATATATACAAGTATGGCTTTAGGTTCTTATGGAATTGTTCTCAAATTGGCCATAACAAGAATGTCATATGGTAAAGCTCGTCAGAAAATCAAAATGCAATAAGCATGAAGCTCCGTACTGTGGGATGATCAGTCCACACAGGTTGATGACTCCCCCGACCAACTAGGGTTCAGATACGATGTGCACAAAGACTAACACTACCCTGTTAGCAGGGGTATTCTGACTGACATACCATAAGTTCATAATCATAATCAAACAGACATATTCATAACTCAAGGCTCAACTCATGACATCAATCAAATGAGGAGCTATCAATTCAGAATTCAATTCAAAATATATACTGGTTCATATCAAGAATTCAGATTCAACAATTGATCATGTTTTATCAAAACAAGGATAATAATCAACATATATATTATCAAGAAGCATGATTCAATTCATAATAACAAATCAAATATTTATACTATTTCTCATGCATACAGAAAATTATCCACTCACCTGACTCGAAAGCAACAAAACTCAAAGCTGATATCGAAGGAAATCCTACTGACGTCCCACCGGTAGAATATCAGGATTATCTGAATACAAAGGAGACATATTCAAGAATGACTCGAAAGAATATTTAACTTGTTTAATACACTTAACTAAGGATGTATTCTGTATTCCTATATGTTTTTGAACTAACTAGTCAATTTTCTCAAAAACCCAAAAATCTAACGGTTTTTCCGAAATCTAATCCATAATAAAACAAATAATTAAATTGGCAATAATTCACTAAATAACCCTCAATTATTCATCAAACCAATCTGCAAAAAAGCTAATATTACAGCTAGGGACTAATCTGTAATTTATCCTATTTTTCAGGGTCAAATTGCAACTTTTGTCAAATTGAAGGACCAAACTGAAATTGTCATAAATCCATTACTATACTGAATTTCTGACCATAATTAGTCCTCATTTCTGTCCAGATCATCTCATTATACTCCAAGGACCATTCTGGAATTTTACCAAATTTTTAGGGTCAAATTGTAATTTGTGTCAAATTGGAGGACTAAATTGAAAGTGTTAAATTCTCTTATCTATACAGTAATTCTGTCCATAATTCATATGTTATTCTGTTCAGAATCTCGGAATAGGCTCCAGGGACCAATCTGCAAATTTTCCAAAGTTTGGGGACTAAACTGTAATTTTCCAAAATTGAGGGACCAAATTGAATTTTCGTCATCTTCAACCTCCAACTCAGAATTCTCACAGATTACCTACTGTTCTTGCCAAATTCCTAACACAATTTCACCATTCAAACAAAAATCATAACTCAAAATCATCATCTTTCAATTCAATCTCTCAAAATCAACCAAATAATCAAATACCCACAACAATCAACCCCATTACATTCAACTTAATTCATCAATCAAACCCAAAACATAATTTTTCAAAACCCTAACATTCATCAAAACTGAAATTAAAGCTCAATAATACAAATTTATACATTTAACAACCTAAATCTTACCTTTAAACTTATTCCCTTCAATTCCTTTCTATTTCCCTTCTAATTTCCCTCTTTTCTCTTCTTCTTCTTTCTCCCTTCTCTCCTGCCGATTCTCTCTCAAATTTCAGATCTCTCTCTCTCTCTCTTTTTTTTTTTACTTCCTATTTATATTTATCAAGTTTTGTTGAATTACCTCACTACCCCTCATTTAATTTATTCCTAAATCTAAGCCTTCAAGGGCTTTCTAGCCTTTTCCTATCCCTTTAATTCAAAACATTGCATTATCTCTTCGAAGCTGCAAACGCAGAATTTCCTGCCCTTGGAACTCTTTTTATTTTGGATTATGATTTTGCTTTGTTTGGTTGGTTGTGAGCTATCTTCTCTTTTGTGGTATATTCATAAACATCATAGTTTTTGTAAGGAAAGTTTGATCACATTCATTAAAAAAAAAATGCTTTCATTAATTTACAACCAACTTCAAAACATCATAGTTTTATGGAAATTATTCAACCTCTAGCATCTATCACAAAATTACAGATGCAAATCATGGCTTCCAATCAGGTTGCCTTTTCAAAAGAATGTCTGGTCTTGCATAATTGTAGTAGATTTCCCAATTGCCATTTTTCTGATACGTGCAGTAAATCTCAGGCACATTTCGAACCTCATGATAATCTTCACCGTCTCCATCCGGATGGAGCCTCCTGATTAAATTGTTGGGCAAATCAAATGGAAGAATCTGCAATATTTTAATGAATTGGACAACTGGCTTTTGGAGAAAAGTCCATCCCGCTCTCTGTGCAGTTCCATCAGGCCGTAGCCTCTTGACAAAATCATACGGCATGTCAAAAAAATCAAGTGCTTTGAGCTTAGCGAGGTGTTTGATTCCAGAGGGCACCTTCTGCAGTAGTTTACAACCCTGGACAACTAGCTTCTGGAGAGAAGGCAACGCTCCCTTCTGCACGGTAATAGATTTGAGCCGTTCTAATTTGTTTAGACCCAAAACTTTAAGCTCTTTGAATCCTTCATGACTGAAATGCAATGCTTCGCCACTATAAACTTGTATAAATTCAAGGTGCACCAGATTAGGCAAATTCTGAAGAAATAGCAGCGGATCTTCACGTAAGCGACTCCATTTTAAAACCAACTTGACCAAACTATCAAGTGAGAGTATCCAGTCTGGTAACCTCTCTAAACGTCCTGTCAAGTATAGTCGCTGAAGAAATTGAGGAGGAGAAGATAAGTACTCCAGATCAATGACCTCACTCTCTGTTATTGAAGTAACAGACAATGCACGAAGGTTCGTCAGCTTATCAATAGAGGAACATAAATCCTTCCCATCTTCCTTCCGGAACTTTATAATGCCTAACCTTCTCAAATGAATCAATCTTCCCAGTTCTGACATAAGTTTCTGGCCTTGGTCTGCTTCTAGGAAGCAAAGCTTTTGTACTGAAAGTAGATTTCCTATCTGAGCTGGTGCCTTGAAACCGTGTTTGTTGCTTATTTGATCATCAGACTCAGTTTCATAGCGATACACTAGCAGGTGGCGAAGCTTTTGGAGCTTCAGAATGTCAACAGGCAACGCAGTGACCTGGGCATGTTTCAAATCCAAACTTTCCAGGTTCTGAAGCTTGCTAATTGAGCTTGGAACGGAATTCACCATGGTATTCCTCAAACTTAGATACTTTAAAAAGATGAGGCTGACCACTTCATTTGGAAATTCCTTTAAAGGCGTGCCTTCCATATCTAACACGGTAAGCAGCCTTGAACGACTAGAAAGCGAAATAAATTTAGGAGGCCTGGGAAAAGAATCTATTCCCCAGAACACCAACAATGAACGGAGGCGAGATGCAACATGTATTTGTTGCATGCTTGGCATGGCGTTATGTATCGATACACGGCGGACCTTTTCAGACCAAGTCATGTTCTGTTCCTTGGCTATCGCAACGAAATCTTGCTCTTTTGCCTTTGTAATCAGTATCTCACGGAGAAGGTCGTGGATGCGGCATGTTTTAACTTGTCCATAACTGGTTGCCTCTACCACTTGGACCAAACTTCTTTTTATGAGCTCATTCAAAAAATCTTCTGCAACCTCCTCTAATGCCATTCCCTCCCTTCCTTTCACAAACCCTTCTGCTATCCACAATCGAATAAGTCTCATACGCTGAATCGGTATGCCCTCAGGGAATATGCTGAAGTACAACAAACATGATTTGAGATAATAAGGTAAATCATAGTAACTGAGTGATAGTATCTTCAACGCATTCCTCATTCTGTTGTCTTCTAATCCAGCACCAAGACTACGGTACACCATTTCCCATTCGTCTATTTTACTCCTGTCCCTTATCGCTAGAACACCACTCATAGCCTCAATAGCAAGCGGCAGTCCTTCACATCTTCCCAGAATTCTTTCTGAAACGTTCTTCAAATGTGCTGGGCAGTCGGTGTTTTGAAATACCTTCTTGGAAAACAAAGTCCAAGACTCTTCTGGAGATAATGGATCCAAATTGTACACTTTATCTGGGAATTCTATGCAGGCAGTAAGGGCTACTTCAGTATTTCGCGTTGTCAGCAATATATGGCTACCACGACTATTGTTTGGGAACACAGGTTCAAAAGCATCCCAGGCATCAGTATGCCACACATCATCTAAAACAATGAGATACCTTTTTTGCTGAAGGAATCTATTGATTACCGTCTTTAGCTTATCATTGTCCATGTTGTCCACTCCTTGAGGAACAGTTTTCTGGAGCACACGGAAGAGCTGTTGAATTATATATTTTAGAAGGTCCTCTTCCTTGAAAGATGGAGAGAGGGTGATCCAAACCCTGAATTGAAAGTGTTTCTTTACATCTGCATCATGATATATTTTTCTCACCAATGTGGTTTTACCCAAACCACCCATTCCAACCACTGATATCACTTCACGTTCGGATCTGCCTCTGACAAGCCACCCAATAAGATGCTTTTTGGGCTTTTCAATGCCAACTATATTTGCTTCTTCAACTGTATTCCCTGGCCTGGCCACCCTTGGTGTGTGGGTGGAGCTCGAGCTTGGCTCCGTTATGTTGTTCCTGATTAAATATCTCCGATGTGCCTCTGAGATATTTATAACTCGGCTTTTGAGTGCTTGGATTTTTGAAGCAATTTGATGCCGAGCTTTTAGAGTGATGATGGAGTTGGAAATTGTTTGAACAGAAGAACAGAACTTAACCCCATGATCATGTGTGAGACGCAGCCTGAAAAGATCAAGAGTATCTTCCATGTCATACACAACATCTCTCACTTTCTGCACTAACACTTTAAGTCCATCATCTTTCTCTTCCATCGCATCTGCAGCTCTTAGAAAGACCAGCATGAACTCTAGTTCATCCCTGATGTACTCAGATTCTGCCTTAACACCTGTCAATAGTCGCTCCTCTTCTTGGATAATATCTGCAAGCTTTATGAGTGCGAAGGTCACCAAACCTTCTGTCATTGTCAACCTGCTCTTTTCTTTCTGTTGTAATCTGATGTTTGTTTAACCACTGGATTTAGTTCAATGGTAACGGTCTCTTATAAAGGAGAAGATCCTGGGTTCAAATGCTGAATCAGGTGGGATAGTAAAACGGCTTAACAATGAGCAAAGGACTCTAAAGTATAAATGAAAAAACTAAATTTGAGTTAAGATTTGCTTTTTGGATACAAGATAAAGAGAATTCATTTTTTCTGGTTGAATGAGAAAATATTTTCCATGCCTCTTTATCAAAGTTAAGAGACGATTGGGAGTGTTTCAGGGTTCATTGTCTGCGGGAAGAGAGACACAATGTGGTGGTGAGAAGGTTTGCTTTCATGGTTTCAGGATAAATCTCAGGTTAGGATATTGCTGCTCTCGAGTGTAAAGCATTCAAGAATGGTGCTTGGAGAGGAGTTGATTTGTGATTCTAAATGCTGCAGCTTGTATTATATCCAGCAGTGCTTGGTCAACTAGCCATGCCTGTTGCTAGAAAATGTTGAAGTTCCTGATAAATAATTGCTTTAAAGATGTTTTCGATTACTGGCCAATGATTTGTTTGCTTGAGAGCATTGGTTACTCCCAACCTCCATCAGCAAGAATATTCTACTATTCACGTTGACATCATTTACCACTTGCAGATACCTTGTCTCTAATCCTTGTAACACAACGATGCAAGTAGCAAGATGCCCATGTTCTGACCTTTCTTTCTTTCTTTTGTGTGTATGGTTATGAAATATCAACTGCAAGCTCATTACTTCTGACATTACCGATTCAACTGATTATGAAATATCAACCAGGAAAAAACAAATAGATTGTATTCTATTAGAGGGTAAAAAAAAACTGCTGGTTGACTTGTGAACAAATAATTAATGTTGTTCTTTACTCCTGAAATAGCTGGCATGATTATTACAATCATTGATCTTTTCAAGTTGATCTTCCTTAACATAATATATATGGAGAGTGGATATATATCAACAACTCCCAACTTGCTTTTATTTTGTCACAGATAAAATGACCATTCACTTCTATATGCCTGGTTCTTTCATGAAAAACACAATTGGTTGCTATATGTAAGGCTGCTTTATTACCGCAATATAACAATGTTGGTTTTGAATGCAATATTCACAAATCTTTGAAGCCAAGATAATTCACAACAAGTACCTATCATGGCTCCATATTTGGCTTCTGCTAAGGATAAAGATATGGTTTTTTGCCCCTTTGTCCATGAAATAAGATAAGATCCAAAAAAAGAATATCATCAATATATATTATCAAAGGGTTTAAAGGCTTTGCTTTTTTGACATGTGAAAAATAAGTAATCTACTTTTATAGCTGTACAGAACTTGGAAAAATATTGACGGAAGCTTGTTTAAAACCATATAACGTTCGAGGTGACACACTAAATTCTTCCCATGTTATTGAAGACCAAGAGGTGGAGATATATAAATTTCTTCTTGGAAATAAGCTCCTTTTTTTTTTTTTCTTGGCTTTTGAGAAATCATCATTTGGCTGTAATGATAGTAGCAATGTTGTAATGAGTAACGATGACAAGGGATAGAATTACGAATAGAATACCATGTATGTACCTTTTTATGAACTAGATGATGAAGGTGACAAATGATCGGGAAACGTCACTCGATGACAGACATGTATGTTGGGATATTGCCACTTATGTGGCAGCAGCCCTACTCTAGGAGAGGGTTGCCATTGGAGGTGCACCAACCATGTGCACCCATCCAAGATGTCAAAGGTTGGCAGCCATCATTGTTGAAGAAGAGCTGGAGTTGGCAGCCACCATTGTTGAAGAAAAGTTGGAGCTGGTGGCACCATTCTTGCCTATAAATAGGCAGCAAGAAAGCAGAGCAAACTAAGCAGAGTAGAGAGCAAAGCAGTAAAGAACAAGAGAGAAAGAGGGGGCTGCCAATGGCAGCCTTGTTGCCATTGCAGCAGCTGCAAGTGCAGCAAGAGAGCTGGGAGTTGAGTTTGAGTAAAGTGATCCTCCTCCTCCATGTATTTGTGTTGTAATCATTTCTCTATCTCTAATAATACGGAACTCTCCCGTGGCTATAGGCGGTTTTGCCGAACCACGTTAAATATTGTGTCTCAGTGTGCTTAGCCTCCAATGGGCAACTATCAGTACACCACCGGTCCGCGCATGGGGAGCCGGAATTCCTACAATTGGTATCAGAGCACATGGTTTAAAGCGTTTGATTTTGCTCAAAAATGAAAGTTGTCAAAATTGTGTTTTGACCATACCACTGTTTAGAGGAGAAAAAGACGAAGCCACTGTTGAAAACCGCGTCGAAATCGGAGGTCGTAAACGGCCGCACGCGCCGACGGGGTGGCTGGCCACGCGCACAGACGCGCGCCACACGTCACACGCGTCTTCTTCGCCCAGATGGGCTGACCCCACCCGAATACCAGATGACCCAACCCACGTGCCAGACCCGGATGAGTATGACATCATCATGATGTAACCATGGCGTCAGCATGCCATGTCAGCGATGTCGCACTCGACATTGCGGCGGCCTTAAAAATTATCATGGAAAAGAACGGATTTCTCGCATCCTGTTCTTTCATGGGGAATGGTCTTGTTTAAGGAGTCACCACCTAGTATTATGGTCACTAGGAACCCTAACTGGTCAACTGAGGTTCTATGGTTCAGGACTGGTTACGTAAAAGGGAAGATATTATCTCCCCTTAAACGTTCTGCCTAAGGCAGACTGCATTGCTGGTTTTCTCTTAAATTGCTAAATGTTTATTAGTTTAGGCTATGATAATTTTGCGTGTAATATTCCAGACTCTGGCGTCAGTGAATATTTAACTACGGATATTTCCAACTCTGGCGTTGGTAAATATCACGTAGCTATAAAAACAAAATAAATTTAAATCAGTTTTTTTTTATTCCCGACTCTGGCGTCAGTGAATAAACAAATCAAATAAATTTATTTTTTAAGCATACACATTTTTTATGTAACTAAATAAAAGTAAAATACAATAAAATAAAATAAATTTACATTAGTATTTTTATTCCTGGCTCTGGCATCAGTGAATAAACCAATAAATTTACTTTATTTTATTTTACTTTTGCATGCATATTTTTTATTTTTATGTAATTAAATAAAATACAATAAAATAAATTTGAATCAGTATTTTTATTCTGACTCTGGCGTCAATGAATAAAAATAACAAATTCATATTTATTTTTTTAATTTATACATACACACATCTTTGTTTTTTTTGTTTTTTTATTTTTTATTTTTTTTATTTTTTTGGGCTGGGCTGGGCTAAGCAACACGCGTACGCTAGCGCACGCGTGTTGCTACACTGTGCAAGTGAATTAAAATTCACTTGCACAGTGTAAATGCCAATTAACTAAAACGAATGCAAGAGGAAGAAGTCACGTACCTGCTCTGTTAGAGGCGATAAAGAGGATGGCGAAGCTCTGGCTGGAACGCTGGTGGCGACTTTCGTCTGCTGTATACCTACTTCTACTTTCCCTTTTGCTCTTGTGCCCACCGTCTGCTGGATTTATTTTGACTGATTTCTGGGTTGTTCTTTTTCTGCAGGAATGGAGATAATGGTTGTTCCTCTGCTTTTCTCTCCTCTTCTTTGTGTTCTAGGTTGTTCTTCACTAGTTTTCTTTTTTTCTTGCAGGGATGAAGACAATGGCCGGGCTGATCTGTGACTCTCCTCTTCCTTTCTCCCCTTCTCTCTGTATATATATATTTTTTTTGCGTTTATGCTCTGTTTTTTTTCTGTGATTTGCTCTGTTTTTGGGTTCTGTTTTTGAGTTCCTTTTCTCCTCCCCCCTGCCTCTGCTCTGCTCTGCCTTTTATAGAGCCCGAGCATGCAGAAAACCCGTTCCCCTGTTCATCAATCCATGAGCGGGATCATGGGGAAGAGATCGTGGTGTCATGGACTTGAATTGCCGGATTTGTTTCCTGTTGAATCGGTCTGGTCCGTGCGAAACGAAAGGGATGGTGAACAGTGCGATCAAAACGGCGTCATCTTGCATGAAAAAAAATGACAGATTATGAATCGGTCCCTTAATCAATAAATTTTTAATTTTACCATTGGATTAATTTCAATTAAATCCCTGAATTTATTTAATTAATTAAATCAAAGTTTAATTAAGTTCACAAACTTATTAATTCTTTTAATTTTATTAATTAAATTAATCCAAATTTTAACTAAATTTTCAAACTTATTAATTCTTTAATTTCTGATCAATTTACTTTCAAATTTGATAATTTCATCCATGAATTTTGAATTTGTGTTGTTTTAACCCTATTCTTAAATATATTTTTTATCCATTCATTTTGTATTATTTGTTCAAAAATTGGGTTATGACAGTTGCCCCCTCTTTATAATATTTACGATGCAAACATATTGAAAAATTTTATTTTCTTTAACTTTGTGTGGTAAATTTATAAAGAAAAGTAGATACAGAAAGAATTTTTTCTTTTTTTTTTAGTTTTGAAAACAGTAGATTGACACATAATCTTTACAGAAAGATGTAGAAATCAAGAAAAAGTCATTTGGGAGACAACCCTTTTTCTTTTTTCTTTTTCTTTTTTTTTTGAAATTGATCAAATTGTTTTAGGTAACCTGCCCAATGATAAAAGAAACGCGAAGAATTTCACGAGTGGTCTAATTGTTCCAAGCGACCTGCCTAATGATTGAAAAAGACGAGAATTTTTTTTTGTGATGGTATATTGTAATGGGTTACCGGCCCAGATGGTCACATTGTAATGGGTTACCTGCCCAGTATAGGATGGTATATTGTAATGGGTTACCGACCTAAATGGTCACATTGTAATGGGTTACCTGCCCAGTACAGGATGGTATATTGTAATGGGTTACCGACCCAGTTGGTCACATTGTAATGGGTTACCTGCCCAGATGGTCACATTGTAATGGGTTACCGGCCTAGTTGGTCACATTGTAATGGGTTACCTGCCCAGTGGATGGTATATCGTAATGGGTTGCCGACCCAGATGGTCACATTGTAATGGGTTACCTACCCAGTTGGTCATATTGTAATGGATTACCTGCCCAGATGGTCACATTGTAATGGGTTACCTGTCCAGATGGTCACATTGTAATGGGTTACCTGCCCAGTGGAAAAATACGAGGATTTTTCAGATGGTCACATTGTAATGGGTTACCTGCCCAGATGGTCACATTGTAATGAGTTACCGGCCTAGTTGGTCACATTGTAATGGGTTACCTGCCCAGTGGAAAAATACAAGGATTTTTTTTAAGACATGATAGGGCTCGAAGGCGCATTATTCAATAGATGGAAGCTTGAAGGAAATGAGGGCTCGAAGGCGCACTCAAAAGGAGATAGGATAGGAAATGCACTACCTTTGATGGTCGAGGGCTCGAAGACGCGCTCGAAAAGAGGTAGGGTAGGAAACGCACTACCTTTGATGGTCGAGGGTTCGAAGGCGCACTCGAAAGGAGGTAGGATAGAAAATGCACTACCTTTGATGGTCAAGGGCTCGAAGACGCACTCGAAAAGAAATGAGGTGAGGGCTCGAAGGCGCACTTAAAAGGAGGTAGGATAGAAAATGCACTACCTTTGATGGTCGAGGGCTCGAAAGCGCACTCGAAAAGAAATGAGGCGAAGGCTCGAAGGCCCACCCAAAAGGAGGTAGGATAGAAAATGCACTACCTTTGATGGTCAAGGGCTCGAAGGCGCACTCAAAAAGAAATGAGGTGAGGGCTCGAAGACGCACTCAAAAGGAGGTAGGATAGAAAATGCACTACCTATGATGGTCGAGAGCTCGAATGCGCACTCAAAATGGAGGTAGGATAGAAGATGCACTACCTTTGATGGTCGAAGGCGCACTCAACAGGAGGTAGGATAGAAGATGCACTACCTTTGATGGTCGAGGGCTCGAATGCGCACTCAAAACGGAGGTAGGATAGAAGATGCACTACCTTTGATGGTCGAAGGCTCGAAGGCGCACTCAACAGGAGGTAGGATAGAAGATGCACTACCTTTGATGGTCGAAGGCTCGAAGGCGTACTCAAAAGGAGGTAGGATAGGAGATGCACTACCTTTGATGGTCGAGGGCTCGAAAGCGCACTCAACAGGAGGTAGGATAGAAGATGCACTACCTTTGATGATCGAGGGCTCGAAGGCGCACTTGAAAAGAAATGAGGCGAGGGCTCGAAGGCGCACTCAAAAGGAGGTAGGATAGAAAATGCACTACCTTTGATGGTCGAGGGCTCGAAGGCGCACTCGAAAAGAAATGAGGCGAGGGCTCGAAGGCGCATCTAAAAGGAGGTAGGATAGAAGATGCACTACCTTTAATGGTCGAGGGCTCAAAGGCGCACTCGAAAAGAAATGAGGTGAGGGCTCGAAGGCGCACTCACAAGGAGGTAGGATAGAAGATACACTACCTTTGATGGTCGAGGGCTCGAAGGCACGCTCGAAAAGAAAAGAGGGCTCGAAGGCACACTCAAAAGGTGGTAGGATAGGAAATGCACTACCTTTGATGGTCGAGGGCTCAAAGGCACGCTCGAAAATAAATAAAACGAGGGCTCGAAGGCGCGCTCGAATGGAGGTAGGATAGAAAATGCACTACCTATGATGGTCGAGGGCTCAAAGGCGCGCTCGAAAACAAATAAGACGAGGGCTCGAAGGCGCACTCGAATGGAGGTAGGATAGAAAATGCACTACCTTTGATGGTCAAGGGCTCAAAGGCGCGCTTGAAAATAAATAAGACGAGGGCTCGAAGGCGTGCTCGAATGGAGGTAGGATAGAAAATGCACTACCTTTGATGGTCGAGGGCTCAAAGGCGCGCTCGAAAAAGAAACAAGACGAGGGCTCAAAGGCGCGCTCGAATGGAGGTAGGATAGGAAATGCACTACCTATGATGGTCGAGGGCTCAAAGGCGCGCTCGAAAATAAATAAGACGAGGGCTCGAAGGTGCGCTCGAATGGAGGTAGGATAGAAAATGCACTACCTTTGATGGTCGAGGGCTCAACGGCGCGCTCGAAAAGAAATAAGATGAGGGCTCGAAGGCGCGCTCGAATGGATGTAGGATAGGAAATGCACTACCTATGATGGTCGAGAGCTCAAAGGCGCGCTCGAAAATAAATAAGACGAGGGCTCGAAGGCGCACTCGAATGGAGGTAGGATAGAAAATGCACTACCTTTGATGGTCGAGGGCTCAAAGGCGCGCTCGAAAATAAATAAGACGAGGGCTCGAAGGCGTGCTCGAATGGAGGTAGGATAGAAAATGCACTACCTTTGATGGTCGAGGGCTCAAAGGCGCGCTCGAAAAAGAAACAAGACGAGGGCTCGAAGGCGCGCTCGAATGGAGGTAGGATAGGAAATGCACTACCTATGATGGTCGAGGGCTCAAAGGCGCGCTCGAAAATAAATAAGACGAGGGCTCGAAGGCGCGCTCGAATGGAGGTAGGATAGAAAATGCACTACCTTTGATGGTCGAGGGCTCAAAGGCGCACTCGAAAATAAATAAGACGAGGGCTCGAAGGCGCGCTCGAATGGGGGTAGGATAGAAAATGCACTACCTTAGGAGTGGAAACTAAAAGGTGGTGAAAAAAAACATAGTGATTTTTTTTTTGGTGGCCTAATTCTCATGGGCGGCTTGCTCAGGTTGAAAAATTCTCAAAAGTGATAATTTTTCTAAAGCAATTTCAATGTTCGCCATTTCAAGTTGGCCTTCCACTTGATGAATTCTGTTGGAATTTTCTCTAATGAAATTTGCAAAACTCATTGTCCAATGTCTCAAAATTTAGATGATATGCATGCATCTTTACCTTAGTTGAAATATAGGCCCCCATTTCTTCACAGTCTTTTTGTTACTTGACTGATGAGGACTTGCTATCTCTGATTTGGGTCATCTTCGTCGCTTGTCTTCTAGCCCATTCGAGTTAGCCCATGTAAGTCTATTTCCATATTTGTTTGCACAACTCAGCCTTTGTGGTGCCCATCGTGACCCACTTGCTTGCTAAAGATTTTCTGACTCATCAAATAATTTGAGAGGATCATTCATTACCCCTCGTCTCAACATAATATTGCCCCCTTGTATTGGTCATTGCCCCCAAGTGTGCTCTGTCAGCTACTTAGACAAATAATGGTTTTAAGAGGCCATTCTCTCATTTCTCTCATTTTCAATTTGGTAAATGAATATGGGTCTAGAATGAATCTTGAAATCTTGATCTTGCATTTTGAAAACAAAAATTATTTTGATGTGGGTCTAAAACAATTTGCTTTTGAAATCTTGCAACTCCTTGGTTATTTTCTTTCTTGGAAAAGAGATTATATGCTCTTGTGTTTGGCAATGAGGTCTTCGGTAAAAATACATCATGAGATGACCTTTTGTTTCAAAGTGAAGGGCTCGAAAAAAAAACTCGAGGTTTTGTATGAGAAAAACATCTCTTTTTTTTAATTTTTATTTTTATCAGCATGAATAATAATGAGTAGTTTATTCTTGATGCCATGAATTTCATGAAAAACTATTCTTTGGATTTTGAGAGCATTGTTTATTGTTCCAGGTTGCTTGCTTGCTTGATTAGAAAGGACTTCTACAGGCATGTAACGTAGGCTGTGGTTTTTGGCTATGAAAGAAAAGGATTCATAAGGCTCAAAGAGTGTTTTAGGGTTTCAAAGACTGAGGATCACTATCAACAGTTTGACTCTTGCCGTCATTCATATTTTCTTTTGCCGCTCTTCTTTGATTTGCCCTTTTTCTTTTTTCATTGCCTTGCTAGAGCATACTCACTTTATCTTGGATATCACGTTTTCTTGTGGTTTGGGCATGCCCCCTAGCATTTGAATTTCTTAGGCTCTTTTGACTTTTGGCTTTCTCGTGGCTTTATCATCTTTCTTGATTATTGAAATTTCACTTGCCCCCAGTGTGGGATGTGATCCTAGTCAGGATTTTTTTATGAAAGAAAAAATTATTCAGGCTCAAAAAGGGATCGCAAGGGATGTACTTATTTTAGAACATGAAAGGAATAACAAAGATGGCCTTTCCTCATGTCAAGCGCAAGCAACTATGATCAATAAACTTTGACCTCATCCAGTGTGATGGTTTAGTCTTTACAAAGATGCATTTCATGAGTTATGAGCAACAAGTTCACTACATACCATTATTCATACATTTAAAAACACATGATTCAAGAGTCATGGGGTAAGGGTATTTATTCATTTCCTTTTTTTTTTCAGAGTTTGGTCACCTCTATAAAGGAGTTGCTTGATTCACTTGTCATTCTACAGGTAGAATGTCAAAAATCATTTTTGAATAAACATCAAATTACTTTTGAAATCAAAATACCATATCAATTTTTCAAAACTCAAATAGGGAAACTGATTTTGGTAAAAGTAATGAATTGAATCTATGAGATCATGCAAGGCTTCAAGAGTGTATTTACTGATTCTTTGATATCAATAAACATTTATGAGAGAGAGAAAAGATATGCAAAGTGAATTTCTTGGCAAAACTTTTATTGATTTGATGAGAACTTATACAATCATGGATAATATTTCTTCACAGAATCGGAATTCACTGGCGCCCTACTCAAATCTTCTCCATCCATTCCTGTCTGTATCAATGCTCCTCCAGAGAATGCCTTCTTTACTACATATGGACCTTCATAATTGGGTGCCCACTTGCTATGATTCTCACTAGGTAGTAATAGGATTTTTCTCAATACAAGATCTCCTTCTTTAAACTCTCTT
>Ga0325405_1002796_pt1 | contig 17987 bp, 7 predicted proteins | sample PopdelMetagenome_21_FD_205663 | JGI IMG/M metagenome (GOLD analysis project Ga0325405, IMG submission 205663) | Populus deltoides microbial communities from Bellville, Georgia, United States - Xylem-Control-R2 | ecosystem: Host-associated > Plants > Phyllosphere > Stem > Wood/Secondary xylem...
TTTTTTTTATTCTAATGATGGTTTTTATTTTAATTGATAATTTTTTTTAATAATTTTAAATTTATGTTCAGTTAATATCCATCCGTGATTTTTTTATTTTGCTTATTTAGCCTTTTTTTGAATAGAGATTTTTCTTTAAAAATTTTTGTATGTATTTAATTTTTGAAGATATTATTTTGATTCATCAATAATTTTTTTATGTTTTATAAAAATGAACTTTTTAAAAGAAATAAAAAATATTTATTTTAGTATGTACAACCTTACATGATTTCCCTCCTTTTTATTTCATTCAATCAATTTCATTTATGTGTCTATTTTTATTATCATTTGATTAAATAAAAAATTAATGTTAATAAACAAAGTCATTGAACACAACTGAATATATGGTCCGTGTTACTATTTTGATCTTCATTTATATTTTAATTTTTTTAGTTATTATTAATGATTTTTATCATTTATTAACACAAATAATTTTTAATTTATTTAGTTAAATATATGCACAGATTTTTTTAATTTATATTTATAATTTTTTTTATTAAAAAAAAAGATAAGAGAGGCCTACCTATTCAAATTCTTTTTATTGGAAAAAATAATACCCAACCTCCAATGGAGCCCATGTTAAAAGGCCGTTGAAGTCCGAAGCATTGTTGAGTATATGGTGTGTTCTCGTGTCCTATCGATCCACAACAATGATGGACTGCAGAAGAAATTTGATTGGAAAATAATTTAGTGTGGGCTTATAATGTGGTGTGAAGTATTTTTATGAGATTATTTTTTTAATTGAAAATATTTTAAAATAATATTTTAAGATATATTTGAAAAACATATCAGAAAATAATATTATTCCCTTTTTGCATTTTGCTCCATGATTTTCTAACTTCTTTTGCTAGTAACTTCCTATCACATAATTGTTGATACAATTTCTCTCTATTCTTCTAATCACTGAAATTACAACAAAAAAATATTACAAAATACTTAGAAAGATCGACATAATTAGAAAGTATTAAAGTTAGTGGAGGAAACCACGAATGGTACCAAAAATTGAATAAAAAAAGGATCAAACCACAGAGTAATTTGTCTTTTTTTTCTCCATGCCAACACAGACAAGAAGAAGGCGGTTGCTGCTGGCCTCGTGGGAGTGTCTTCCCCTTACAGAGAAAACAATGAATGAGTGTTGATGCATACGACAACATTGAAGCAAGGCTAGCTTCATCATAGGTCTGCAATGAAGTCTAATAGGAACAATGCAGCCTTCGTATACAGCTCCTTCGGCCATCCATGAGAGAAACATGGTTGAATCTTGAAGCAGCCAGTACTGAAGATCATCTCACATGGGCTGGCTGTCCACACACAATCCAAGCATGTGGGGAGAGAATGGGGATAAGATGACAATATAATCATCCCAATTGGGTCTCCTCTGCTCAATTTCCTCTCTCATTGGTGGAGCTAAGATAATTTTTCAAAGGGTAAAATTAGTTTTTTTATATATATATTTTTTACAAGGGCTATGCAAATAAAATATGTACACAACCCTATAAAACTTTATTTTTCGTTGCAGGGATCGGGCCCCCACTTTGCCCCCTGTCTGTCTCCATCCCTGGAGAGATGTGTGGTCAAAACACTCAAGTTGGCTAACTAATCTTCTGAAACTCTACAATATCATGGGTGAATCTCCAGACTAGCCAGGGCCTAAGAAAAAAAGAAAAGAAACGCAGTGCAGTAAGCAAGAGGAGAAGAAATATGTGTCCCGCACACACCACGATGATTGCCCCCACGAACAAACATGCCCGATAGCTTCCAAGATCAAGAATTGGAGAGCCAAGCAAGCTGATATGTGATACAATTCCAAAACCAATGCAACCCCAGCAAGATTTTCAGTAGCCCATGTTCTATTTTGTTTTCTAGAGGTTTTTTTCTGCTTTTACTTCTATATATCTGACAATTTTTTGCCATGTGTATTGCAACAATGCTTTGCTCTTTCAAGGCCCGTCTTCTCACTACTATTTTCTTATTAATTATTTCTTCCTAGAATCATTATCTATGTAAGAATATTCAATATACAAAGAAGAAGAAGAAAAACTATAACACCTTTTATTTCCTTTTTGCTCACTGTTCTAAATTAAGGTGTAAAAAGCATAAATCCATACCCTTTTTGATTTGTGGGGTGAGTATCGTTATAAACACCCATCGGCATATTCTCCTTGAAGAAATTTGAAACTTAAAGGCTTCTTTGATTTCTTTTATTAGCTTCAAGTTCAAGTAATGGAAAGTTATTGCCCTATGCCATATATTTCCTCATATTGATGCAAAGAATTAGTCAAATTCTCCACAATATATATATATATATATATATTCATTCCCATTTGAAGCCCTTTTCATATTGCTGGATTGAATTATTTAAACCCCACCCGACAACCTTGTGTATGTGGTGCGTGTAAAAGAAGTACTGAGAGGGTCAATGGCTTCTTGGTCTTTGTCTTATCAAACAATGGGTTGCTGAGAGATAAAGTAACGGGCTGACATGAACAAGAGGAAGCTTCCTAGCTAGCTAGCACATGAACACACGCCATCTCTACACGTGGTTAGTCATGTGTGTGAAGGGACACCCCATCGAGTGTTTAGTCACTTCTGTTCAAGAAAAAAATGGCAAGTCTTTTTTTATTTATTTAACAAAGACAAGGGAGATGCTGCTAGATCTTGAAATTGAGAGTTTTCTTTAAGGTATATCAATTTGGGTATGCCTTTTTTAAGATTCAATGAAAAAATCCAGTCTCAATGATGGTAGAAACACTCTTTATTGTGGTTAAACCAAGTGAAAATAGATACTCGAACACAAAGATGTTGAAATTTGGAAGCCATTAGAGTGTTGGAATACATGCACACATCACATCTAATGATGCAGGACAAGTTTTGGTAATGATGGCTTCAAATGTCATCATCGGCTTCATCCTTTTTGCAAGATTAGTATTGACAATTAGATATACCATAGGTTGATGCATCCATGCCCCCAATTATTTTGTATTTTTTTTTTTCATAATCAGACAATATCATTTATGTTTGAGCCTTATAATTATTAATGTAATCGATACTGAAAAACTTATATTATTATGAATTTTAAGATACATAAAATTAATTAAAGTATATATAAACTAACTCGAATATTTATATTAATAATAAAAAAAAATAACTAACATGCAAGAATTCTCCATTCATTTATACATGTATTAATGAAAAAAATGGCATCCCCTCGAATAATTTGAGATTAGGATGGATACGTTATGCAATTATAGTGGAAGTTATAAAAGAAATTATAGTTTTTCAAACCCTAGAATTACCTAAACCGTAAAGAAAAATTGTTTAAATAGAAAACTTAAAACGACCTAATTATACTCATTTACCTGGTCTTAAGCAAGGAATGATCATGGCATGCGCGTTGACAAAATTCCAGCTCCATCACACAATTAAATTAAAAATTATGTTCGTTTACCTGGTCGTTGATTTGCCATACGAGTCATGGAATCAACAAATAGTGCATGATTTATCTAGAGACACAAATTAATATCAGGGAAAATATCATAAATAGAAGCAGAGGAAAAGCCAGAGAATATTTCTTGAATTTTTTTTTTCTTATGAACAAAATCCAAGAAGATCACTAACCCTCATCAAAATTACAAACAAGATGCTCTCCCTCCCCCCAAGAAGATCCACTCTATACCCAATTAGGATGATCAGAAACAATAACGGGTTGTGGACCCCGCCCTCCCATTTTTTTCCTTGTAAAAATTGTACATACAAGAAAAGTAAAAAAAAAATAAAAAAAACTGTGTACAGAGATGGAAGAAAAAAAGGAAAGGAGAATTACACATGAACCACAAAACTTTGTACACAAGAACAATCAATCAACAAGAGTAAGCTAATCTTTGGACCCCACGATCCCTAAGAATCCCATTGTAGAGAGCAGCTCTGTTTGCAGGCATTCTTCTTTGCTGACCATTTTTCTTGAATTCTGTTGATGTTGATGAAGAAGAACAAGAATTTTGACTAAGAAAAACGGCTTCATGTTGCCTCCTAAACTCCTCCCCATCCCCTCTTGGATCCACCACATCCTCAGCAAAGTGCACCCTTTTCTTCTTTCCCTTCTTCTTCTTCCCCTCTTCAAGAAACGGAAAAGAAAAGAGCCCCAGCAACCATAAGCCAAGAAAGCAAAAAAAATGAACATTTATACACGCAAATTGTGTAAGTTCAATGCATTACAAGATTTTCTTGCTATATTCTTTACCTGGTGAGATACAGGACCTTAGAGCTTGTTGTGAAGACTGTGGAATTTGGTGATGATCACCAGGGAATTGACCAGAAGGAAGGTGAGATTTTTGGAGGCGAAAGGCAAGTACAATTACAGTGCCAGAAACAGCCATGGCTGTGGCAAGGACCACTCCTTGTGAGCAAAGTGAAGAAGACATGGTTGATGAATCAAGAAAGGGAACTTGAATAAAGTATGTTATGTGACTTGCTGAATATGAGAGAATATGCTTTGGAAGGGATGAGAGGAGGGAGGTGGTGTCTAAATAAATATATGGCAGCATAAGGTGAGTAACTAAGGTGTGAATATAATAAATATTCTTTTTACATTATCTGAGGGAGGCTGGGGCACTATTTATTTGTTTCAATATTAGAATGAAACAATTTTCCCCCTTTTTAAAGGTATTTATACTATTTTTTTTGTATCAAAATTAGGTTTTATTTACTTATTTGATATTAAAATTAGATTTTGTTTACCGGTTAAAAAGGAGTCCTTCTTAATTCATTTTTCTTACAACCTTGGATAGGTTTGTATATTTTCATTAAAAAATAAGAAGTGTGAACTGAATAAATTATGTGGGTGGAGTCTTTTTCTCTGATAAATTATATTATATTTATAAAACTCAGTTTGGTTTAATAAATCAATCAATCAATTCAGAACTTAATTAATTAATTATTAAATTTTACTTAAAACCAGTTTTTTTACTAAAAAACCTTCATTTTTTTTCAAATCTAACTTGGATTAATATGTTAATCTACACATCAAATAACCCAACTCAACTCGCAAGCTAAACCTTAAACCGGGCTGGCTCCGAATTTGGATCTTGGAAGTATAATATAGAGAAAGAAATATTTTGGCTTTGACTTTGTGTCTTTTTAATTTCAATTATTTGCTTGTGTATTACACGGCAAGAAAAGTATTTTTTTAGTTGAAGTCAGTTTTTTTTGTTGAGTTGAGAGGACTGGGTGGGGAATATCTTATTGTTTGGTCTCCATTCTAATGAGGAATGGTGGGTGGCGCGTAGAAGTCACATTCCTGTCACCACCGGTGCTGGATGGTGGGTGGTGCAATTTTATTTTATTTTATATTTCGTACAAGGTAATTTGTGGCGCTTGATTTTTGACACCTTTGAACTTTGAAGTCGAGGGATTTGTTTTAAAAATGGTGGGTTTGTTAAGACGGTAATTAATGGTGGTTAATGACACCTTGAGATAGCTTAATTAGCCTTTTATCCCCTGAACTGAGCTTAATTAGTTCTGATGCTCCAATTGATTGTGAGATTTCATCAATAAATCCTATGTTGTCTTCACAAGATTTATTGTTCTTGGAGTTTTATGTTTCTCTTTGACTTTTAGCTCTAAAATAATCTATTTTTGTGGTTCAAAACAATGAAGCATTATAATCGTGTTTTATAATTTTTCATTTTAATTACTAGATAACTAGAGTTGTATTTGTCATATTCCCGACACCATTGTTGAATAAAGCCAAGAAAATGGTATTCTAAGAAAATTATTATTAAACTAAATTCAATTGAAAAAATCAATTCAAAACTAAATCAATTCGGTATAAATAAAGTAAAATTTAACTAAGTTAAAATCATACAGCTTCGTCAAAACATGATTTATTTATTTTTATTTTAATTTAAAAAACTAGAAACAAAATAACATGAATTAAAATGTTTAATTTCAATTCACGAATCATGTTTAATAATCTTATCCATAAGTTAAGTTAGAATAAGAAAATCTTTATTTTTTTTTAATTTTTTTAAATTTACCAACATAATAATTTCTTAGATACTACATATTGTCCCAATCTTAGAATTTTAATTAGAGGTTTATTTTTTTTTCTTGAGGATTGAGTTCCATTGGAGACACATCTCTCTCTCTCTCTCTTTCAGAAACACAAACCTCTTGTTATTTTTCTTTTAATGCCATAGGATTCCAAAACAATTTAGATTTTTGTTCAAGATGGCCCCTTTTAAATGCAAGGAATTTCTCTTTGGCCTCCCAATATCCAATTGTTTTCAAACACCATTTTGTTTCTGTCAAGGAGGAGGAGGAGGGAGCCAATCGAGCTTGATTTCCATTATGATGGAAGATTAATATAACTATTATGGTAAAGACAGAAGGCTAATAGCGTGTTTGGCAGTGTGGTTGCGGGTGCTTTTCAAATAACTTTTCGTGCCGAAATGCATGCCAATGATGTTTTTTTATTTTTTTAAAATCATTTTTGACATCAGCACATCAAAACGATTCAAAAAGTACAAACCGCACTCAATTTTAGCCAAAAAAAAAAAATTCAAATTTAGAGAAAACGCAGGTACAAACGCAGTACCAAACGTTCCCTAATTCAAACACAACTAAAGCAAAGAGAGTGTTTTCACGCTTTAAAGGAAGCGATTGCTGGCGGTGCCTCCGGCAGTCATGATCAACTGGCGACAATGTTCTTCTGGTTAAATGCAAGGCAGCCTCTGTCATCCATGATGTATCAGAGCATCATCCCATGCCAGAAGATGGGGGTTTCTCTCTCTTAGATGCCTCGCCCATTAGGTTGACAATGACTCTGGGGCAAATGGGATTAGAGTTTGGTTTTCACATTACAATGAACTAATGTGATTTATTAATTAATCGATCCTGATTAGTGCCATGGCTTTACATGAAGGTTAGTTATGTGCTGTCTTCATGACCACATTATCAAGAAAAGAGGTTGGTTAAAACAATAAAATGAATTAATTTATTAAAAAAGCTCAGTCACACATTCAGATTCCAATAATATTTTACTCCTTGTATTTCTAGAGGGATCTCGAACTTTGAAATGTATTTATTAGATGAATTTTCAACGTTGAGAAAGAATAAACAAGAATATGAATTAGAATGAGTGTTCATGAGTCGAATCTTTACTATATTTATATCATATATATCACTCATAGAATATAAAAACTTAGATATTTAAGAATCATTAATAGGTTTGATTCGGATATAAATTATATATATATATATATTAAATAAAATAATCATTAAAAAACTCTAAATTTATATCGGTTTGAGTCAGTATCCATCAAAAACCATTCCCATGGCTCCGAACTCGATTAACCGGAACTAGTAAGCCATGGAAAGAGAAGAATCCAAGGGAAAAGCACGTGATTAGGAACTCAGCAGTAACCCTAACAATGTGATAAAAACAAGACCCCATGATAGAAAATCTTACCAAGAAAAGGAAATACTCGTATTGGAAAAGGCATATACTAAAGTGGATCTACAGTGCTTCAACAGCACTCCGATTGATTCTTTTCTTCTCCTTGAAAGAACAATCATGATAATGGCACAAATATAACGAAAATTTGTTAAATGAAGATAGAATGTGATCTTTCATCAACTCAAAGCCACATATTCTATGAAGATGATGATGAATGAAGATGATGGTGATTGTTTTTGATATTATGATATATGGTGTTTTTTAATAATAATTTTTATTTGAAAAGTGTTTTAAAATAGTTTTTTTAGATTTTTTTTTATTTTTGATAACGAAACGTTAACATCATCGTAAAACACAAAAGGATATAATTTAATGATTTTTAAAAAATTTAAATTTTCAAATACAAAAACAAGTATGAACACATAATTCCTGTGGCAATATCATTATTGAGAGGATTAGACCTTTGAGACTGAAAGAGAGGTCCACTAGGAAAATAGGATTGAATGACAAAATTGCCGACAGTTTTCCACACGATTTTTTACCTTCCCACCTAATATGTTGCTCGGAAAATCTTGCTAATGATGAAAATTTCCAAGCCTAGAGCAATAGTCTTCATCAAGTGTGCTGAGAAAGACTTTTTTTTCCACCAATTGATTATGTCTATGTATCTAACTAAACACACGGCCGACATCTCAACTAGGATTTCTTGATTGATTTCTTATTATTTTTCTATTAATATACACTACAAAACAAAACGTCTGAGACGACATTTTGGTTTTATAACTTATCAGGAATAAGGTTTTATATCTAGCGGTCTGTGTGCTAGATATTGCAATGGAAAGCGTTTTCGAATTTAAGTTGGATTAAAATAGTGTTTTTATTGTTATTTTTTATATTAGTATATCAAAACCATATAAAAATATCTATAAAAAAAAATTTTATGCTTGTTGAAACGTAAAATAGTTTGAAAATACATGGAAAACAATTTCTGATACAACATCAATATATACACAGGATTTTCAATTTTTAAATATGTACAGGCAACTGTTGACTAGATACAAGGTCATGAATTAGAGAGAATGTCTCAAGTTGTGAGGATTGAAGGGAGCAGCTCAGATTTTGACCCGAAAACACGAGCCTTGGTGCCAGGGAAAAATTCTGTCCCTTGAAGCTCTGTGAGCTCTCCATTACTGGTAACTCCAATGGGATAAGCAAGCAAATGGCCTGGTAAATCGTCGTCCAATACCTCGGATGAATAGAGCTGCCAATTCTTTTCAGCAATGTGATTCACCTTTCGGACACATTCCAGGCTCTCAGGATGGCAAAAGGTGTCATCAAGCTGGCCTAGGTGTTCAAACCATAATGACATCCTGAAGCCATGAATCTGGCCCCTGGCAGGCTGGTTGGTGGCTAAGTGATATGGTTGGTAGGCTCCCATTGCTATCTCTGTATCTCTCCCTCCATCCATTGATCGTTGATTAATGTTGGCAGATCCAGTGATTATGTATTCATCATCAACTGCAAAATGTAAGAATATTCGACTTTGGCATGTTGTTATGACCTAAAAGTAAACTATTCCTGGAATTCAAAGGACCTGTATGAGTTAAGTTCTGGAAAACATGAGAATGTTTTCAGTTTCTTTTTACCCAAAAAGGGTCCCATGTTTATCACCCTGGGCAAGTAATGTTCCTCAGAACTCAATCAATTGTCCAAAACAAAATTAGGTAGGTAGAATGTACGATATCGAAAGGGTGGAAAAAAAGAGGAAGTAGAAGTTTCCAAGAAAAGGAGAGTTCAGGTATTGAAAAGCTCACCGATCATCATCTTGGCATGAACATAGATCATGAACCGCCTAGCTTTCTGAGCTCTGCTGTAATCTGAATTGTGTTCAGGTCTCTCTGAAGGAACATATTCTCCGGGCATCTCTCTCTCGTGTTTGCCAAGGCAAAAGAATGTTAAGTAGTCCTTTGGATTTGCCTCAAGCCCCTTGTCCTGGAGAGCTTCAGCTACATCGCTATACATCATCTCCATCGTCCTCTTTTGCCAGTTCAATATTGCTTGAACGGAACCACTTTCTGGGATGCCCTCTGGCCACATTGGAATGACAACGTAGACAGAAAATCTCTCTCCAGCTTTAATTTTGCTAACAATCTTTAATGAAAGTTCTTTCGGGATAAGATGCAAAGCACCAACCTCCTCAACCTTCACGTCATTTGATTTCCAGGAAAATGAGCTTCCAAGGAAGTACTGGTTTTCAATGTAAATGAAATTTTTTGCCCGCCGAATGGCATTGATATAAGCATCCTGAACGCTTCTATCAATGACATTATCCTTCCCACAGACGAGTCCGACTCTGGCTGCATCTTCAGGAGCTTCAGGGAAGCCAAAAGCAGCTCCACCATCGATAGACCGAAACAGTTGAACATTCCATGTTTCATGGTCTTCGGGGAGCATAACAGGAGATGGAGGTGTAAGAATGCAGTCAAGTTCTCTTGGTTGAAGAAGCAAGTCCTCCTTACCTTGCTTTCTCCATCTCTGTTCAAAATTGACCAAGACATCCCAAGCAATGGATCCTTCTAACCGACAATGAACGTCATGCCAAGGCTCCCTTGGTCCTCCTTTATGAATTGAGGCACCTGCGAAATTAGGCTGACGAAAATCGTTGTGGTGTACTGTATCCAAAGTACTGAAAATCGGATGAGATGGAGTGTCATATCTCCCGTCACAAAGGTCAATACCACCAATGAAACTCACGATCCTCCTCTTTGGTAGTTCTCCACCAGGCAATTCACTATCCACCACCAGAGTCTTCTGGTGATGAGTGAACATTGTAGAAATCTCTATGCCTTGTATAATGCTCTGTCCATTATCAGGGTTACGAGGGCACAAAACACAATGGACTTTTGTGTTATGGAAATAACTCCCTGTATCCTCATCATGTGTAGCCATCAATCCATCCTTCTTAAGCAACTTCACTGAAGTTCTGTCATCCCAAACGAGCATCAAGACCCTAACACCTTCGTTGGCCTTTTTCTTCAGTAGCTCACCTAGGGTCATGTCTCCTCCTGGTTTTTGCCTCGTTGGGTCCCTTACCAAAGTGATTTTAGTAAATACAGACCACCCTGTGATGTAAATAAGATGCTTTGCATTGAAAATGGCATCGAAGATGTCTTCCCAGCAACGGTGTTGTTCATGACGCTTGCCCCCAGCTAGAGGGATTTTCGGAACAAATTTATCAGGAACATGAGCATCTTGGTAAAGAGTGACTCTGCACCCACTTCCTTGACTAAAGAATGTGTATGGGACACCTGGAAATTTAGGACTTCCAATCCCTCTAGACCAATAATGCCGTTTAGTGGCATCAAAGAACTGCACTTTTACATGAATCTTTGAACCTTTATGCAGGGGTCTATGGTTTTTATGCAGAATGTTAAGCCATTTCTCTACTTCTTTTCCATCTAGGAGTTCAGCGACAGGCAAATAAGCTTTCCCTATCACAACTGCCTCAATAGGATTATCTTCTTTGACGGAGAATATAACATTAGATGCTATATGAGCACAGTAAATGTGGAAAGACTCAAACCATTGCGGATCGGAGTGAGGGTGTTCTAACAATCTAGTTCTGCCAACTCTAGTTTCTTCTAAATAAATTCCAGCATATAGTTTACAGAATCCTTTTCCAAATCCAACAGTCTTATCAATGTTTTCCAATATCTGCAGGAAACATCATTTACATTTTATGAACTCTGGTTTCGAATTAAATCGGTAGAAAAAAGAATCACATGTTGAGATGAGAACAGAAAAAAATTATCAGGAACTATTAGAGAAATAAAGTAATACTCCTATTTTTTGGAAAACTAGAGTCAAGGAAAGCTGAAACTTCCTGTTCAAATATAATATTTCTTGATCCAAAAAATTGAAAAACTAGTTTTTCAGTTTTGGAAATTTATACAAAACATATTTTAGAAGTTTTCCAAAGCCTTTCTTTACAAGTTTTCCACTATTTTTTAAATGAAAAAAAAAAGACATAAACAATACAATATTTTCATATTTAGTTACTATCATGTATTTAATTTTTATTATAATTATAATATAAAGATTTTTCTGAGTTAACAATATAACTTTTTCATGATAATTTTTAATTTGAATGTAATATATTTTATAATTAGATTATTACAAATACAAAATATTAAGATGACCAATACAAATTATGATTTTGATTTTCTTATAAAAATAATTTTAATCTTGATATATTTCCTTTTTTTTTGGAACAATTCATCTTCCTTTTCATCAAAGGAACAAGCTTCCCGATTTTCTATTGAAAAAAAAAACTGGAAAAGAAAAAAAAATAGTTTTCTATTACAGATCACACCAGGTAATTCACAAAATATTGGAAAAATTCCCTTTCCAACATATTAAAAATCATCATGGAAATCGATTCTAGAAAATCATACACCTAAACAAAAATGAGAAGATGCTTAATTTGTCACCTTAAAATAAGTTCAGAATTTGTGTTCCTTAGCCATTAAATCAGCAAGAAGTTCATATGTAAAAACAGGAAGAAGATATATACAAGGTTGTTTAGCATGGTTAATTTAAGATATAAAACAGTAAAATATCATTTCACAAGATGGAGAACACACCTTCCATCAAGACTTGCTGCAACCTAATGGAAAATATCATTACAAATCTCAGAAGATTAGGAACTTACCTTGCAACAAAACTTGCTGCACCCTGAACCAAAAACCCTACTAGCCTCGTAGATAGTCACGTGAAGGGTTCCATGTAGCAGAACAGGCTCCATTGTTATGGTAACGTAAAGTGGAAGATCTTGAACAAGTATGAATGATGCCTGACAAGGCACCAATACTCGTAGATAACGCAGAAGACCAGGACCAAGAGAAGGTAAATTATGAGAAGAACAATGAATTGTTTACTGTTGTTGTTCTTAACGTGAAGATAAGCAGTGCAAATTCTTTAAACCAAAGTTGAAGCAATAAAAAATAGTGGCAACAATTCTTCAGCAGGTAGAAGGAAGGACATTAGCAAACTCATGCAGAAAGTTGATCTTAATTTAATTTTGCTGATGCTGGCACCAACTAAACAAGTTGTATAGGCATGAAATATTACAAAGAAACCTTACCTAAACCACTAGTGATTGACTGGTTGTTGATGCATGAAAAATTCTAGTTTAATTATATAGGCTGATCATGCTAAGATTAGGACTCAGGAAGGGAAATTGAACTCCAAAAAGAAGATACATTGCATTTGTTATTTGCTTTGTAAGTTCTCATTGTTATATAAATCTGTTAGGCACAAGGGAATCCCCTACCCATTTTTGCTTTCTGCAAATTTCTTCACCATAACAGGGTTACGTTTTCTCTGTGTGATATGTTTTCTGCGAGACCTAATTTTGCCTCATTTACTTCTTCAATTAAATGCTATTGACAAAAGTCAATTCCCAGAGTAGAAGCTACCAACGAAGTTTCTCAAACCAGCTGGCTTCCTCTAGACTGAATACTTTAAATAGACACCTTGCACTTTTTTTAAGCTTCTATAGCTATTGTCTTTTCTTCTAAAACACCCAACAGATGGGATTACTGAACACATGCTCATTCTTAAGCCGTCATTGAACTCAGTCTATCTCGAAGATTGATTTAATAAATTCATGACTCGAAACCTGATACAGATTAGGTGTTAAATTAAACCTAAAAAGAAAATTAACCCTGTTAAATCTAGTACCAGATCTAACTATATCAACTCCAAGAGATTTATAAAAAAAAATTAGAAATTCCATTATAAGAATAATGATTGGTCAAAATTGACTTGGTGATTCATAAGTTAATCTAATGACTTACAAGTTGCCCACCCAGGTTTTCTACATCAATCTCTGATACCGATCTAACAACTATGTTCATAGATATGATAGGGACGGGGCTGTGTAGACTTATAAAATATGAAAAGGCATGTTCAAAGGTTTTATTATATATGGACCAACCAAAAAGTCAGACTGCTTAAAGACTAGTCCTCATTCTGAATCCTGATAAGAAAATGAAAATTACCACCACGTGAAATGGATTGTGTTTAGCTCGGCCTGGGCAGTAAGTTGCTATGAACGAATTAAGACAAGAAACAGATCCTACCCAATACGTATTACAGGTAGTTCCAATTTAATATGGGACAGGGACACAACTGGCATGGCAAGTCATGGTCTAACAATCTCCTGCTTACAGTAAGCACTGAGTGTTTCTGTTGCAGGTGATCCTAAGTAATGGGATGTGCGTGCAAGTGGACTGGCTAGTCATGGTCTAACGATGTCTTGCAGAAGTAGAGGTCCCCAAGCTTGTCCATTAGGACACGTTCAGCACCAGTCGCTTCCTATTGAGAGCTTGTACCATGAATAGCATCCAAAATTAGATTTGACGTTTGCTATTACAGTGACTGTTTTTACTTTATATCTCTAACTGCAAAAGAGAAGGAATGGGGATAAAAACACTTCGCCAGCCTACAAGTTCCTATAATATCTGTCAAGTTTTGTGGTCTTTATTTAAGATCTCAATCCATCTATGATCAAAGTGGCCAGTTATAGTAATTAATCTGAGCCTTTTGATTTTGTTGTGTGACAGCTTAAAAATTAGATAAGCATCAAATATCTAATTTTCTAGTCTTTAAAGTTGAGCTCTCGCACAAAATAAATAGTCATATCTTGATGTCTGCTGGATTTTTTTTTTTTTTTATGGTGTGACAGCTTAATCTTTAAAGACTAGAAAATTAGATAGTTGATGCTTATTTCAGCTGAAAAGGATGGAAGGCAAAAACTTCAAGAAAGAAACTCGCAGCAATACCTCAATATCTTGTTTGGTCAAATACAGCACTTGTTATGCAAAACAGTTGTATACAAAGAACCATAACAAGTTTAATTTACAAAGACAAACTGTAGGATGAAGTATCTGCACTTAGATCCTGAGCTACCCGGAGAAGGTGTTCAATGTTGATGTCAGGATAGTGCTGTAAAAGCCTCAAGTTAGCTGCAAAATCACCACTCAATAGCCTGCTTTTCATGCATAATAGCATTGCACAACAGATCCGCAATAGCATATCCTGCACAGATTTGATTTTGCGTCCCATGAGGAACATCTGTTTAAGTCACCACAAGATATTGGAAAGGAGTGAAAGTGCTTAGTTATGGTTAGCTAGTCTGAAGAGAGATTGAGAGGGATTGAGGTACCTGAATCCCGAAAGGATTACTCAAAAGAGAATCCCAGATTCTTAAAATGGATTGGAAGTTGAATTCTTGAGTGAGTAGCAAAGTGATCCACCTGAATGCATAAAATTGTGGCTTAACCTGCTCATTTGAACAGATGGCGTAAGCTTCCAAGATTCACGTCACTTGATTCAAATATGATGAACAGAATCTCAAATGGCCTTTTAGCATAGTTTCCAGCTAAACAGAAGAAAAGGTACTAACATGGTTGGCCCAAGGCACTCAGAACTATGGAAAGTTTATTTAATTTATCCAACAAATAAGAATTAAACGTGCATCTATCACAATCACGTTTAGTAGGAAAATATTTACCTTGGTTGTGAATTCAAGATGCTTCCACAATTCCTCATCATTTTCTTTCAATAATTCTGCCAAGCGGGAAAGAGTGGAGAGGATGCCAACTGGACTATTATCCAACTGTTGGCAGAAGTGATCCACTGAGTCGCTCAGCAATCGAACAAAACAAGAAAAACTATCTGCTTCTGCATTTACCTGCATAATAGACTAAGGTTGTGAAAAGAATTGCCTTCTGTTTAGGACTGTCTGAACTTCTCAACTACACAAGTTTTCACCTTTACAGGAATCTTTCAATTCACATTTATTATCCAACTGGCTAGCAAATATGGAAGTATGAGCTGATGAGTGTTATGAAGCTTGTGTCCCATGTTCTATGAATGAATTGTTGTACCTAATAGTTTAAATTTCAACCACCCGTACTATCCATTAAAAAACATATGAATTTCTTATGAGACGACAACATCTCTAGAAGTTTTATTAATGTGCCAAAATAGTAAATAAAAAAATAAATAAAAGATGAAAAACTAAATGGTAGAAAGGATTCTGGTGAGGAAATGATTCTCAGTTGAATGACATTGAGTCTTCATGATTTCAGGATCATATTATCAACAAGATATACAAAGATCTAAAGCAAGAACCAAAAGCAGACTTTATTTCTTACAGCATTCTGTTCATCAGTGTCGGTGCTAAATACATAGAATATTGGCGCCAAGACCTCATTCATGCCTTGAACATAACGAATGGCAGGATTTAGTTTTGCAAATAGAAGAAGAATTTTCCTCATTGCTTCCTGCAGACGGAAAATATATCATAGGATTCTGTCAAGAGAGAATCCATTCTCGTTTACTATTAAACTACGACTGCTACAGCTGCAATGAATACAATTTGTTGTTTTATGCAACTTGTCAAAAGATTAATTTCATCAAGTGGCTGAGGATTTGAGTGAAAAGAGGTTTTCATCAAGGAGAACAAGGACTATGGCGTGCACTATAGCATCAACAAAGATTCAACAACCAAAAGGAATAGAAATGAAAGAGCAGAAGAGTGGATTGGGGGGCAAGAAATACCCTATTTTTCTTACTGAATGAGGACTCCCCTGAGAAGAATTTCATATCTGGATGTGTGCGCAGCAAATCACGATCAATCTGTTCTGCAATCTCTGTATGCTATAAATGAAGTGTTGCTCATCAGCTATAACTTAGCACAAGGATTTCCAGGCACCTTAGAATGGTGGAGAATTTTACCTTGAAGTAGTGATGCCAAGCACTAGCCTTAACAATACTCAGGGGGTGATCTCCATGAGAAATTCCTTGTCGCTTAAGTGGTCCGGCATCATCATGTTCGCCACTCAGCTCAGCAGAAATCATAGCATCTTCTTTTACCCTGGTGTACTCTGACTGTCTAGATTCAATATTTTGATTAGAACATTGAAACCAGTTATTACTAAATTAAGAAACTAAGTTAAGATGTGAAGGTAGAGCAGTCAGAAACTTACAGGACTCAGTAGAAGCTCCTCTTTTAGCATAGCATATTTTTGTCTATTCTCGGTTAACTCCTTTTCCCACAAATCATGAGAAGGAGATAAATAACCCAAGAGTAGCTGCCAGAAATTAAGATTTAAGGATGTTCAAGAGTCATATTCACTTAAAAGAAATATTAAATGATTAAAGCTGTCATTTTTATATGCAAGCGATTCAATTTGACTATGATTTGTAGACTATAGATAATTCAATTAACTTTAACATGTAGTCCTATTATTTCATAACAACCCAGTAACTTTATTCTTCTAAGTTCAGTTGTTAGAATAATATATTCTCATCCAGACAGCATTAGCAGTATACATAACTGTTGAGGCAAGGTGATAGCGCTCTCTGATCTCCAGCATTCCGAATCATGAACATGACATATATTGTCAGGAATACCAAATGAGACGTTACTCCTGATAGAAGCGGACCACCAAAATGAACTTGCTTGAGGAGAAGATTTGGAAGGAATAATATCAGTTCACTGTTTTTGCTATTGATCAGGACCTTTAAAGCCCTGAAACTCCTATTAGGTTAGTGCTTCTTTCTGTAAGTTTATTGATTTATGAACAGTGCTAAAAAGTACCTTTTGTAGCTGAGATTTCAGGAATAAAGTGTGAGTAATGCATTAATTGTTCTTACTTTGTGCATCTGAACTTTAGTGTGTTCTATAACCAATTCGATCTTGCTTAAGCTGGAAGGAAGCAGCTGGATATATTAGAGATTTGAAAGCCTCATTGGTATTGCCTTTAGACCATCCTCAACCCCTTCCTTACTTTCTCGAAAATTCTTCAATCCCTCGCTCTCAGGTAGAGTGTTTTTTAGGTTAACAACCAAAGAGAAATTCTATTGTTTCTTGATAATAAGAAAGTGTTGAAGCCAACGCTCAGTATTCTACGGTTCACTAGCACACAGGTGAGAAGATTAATGGGATAAATTTAGTTTCTACAAGGAAAATGGAGCTGCAAACAAGACAAGCTTTCCCTACCATGTTACCAAACCAAATTCTACCCTATCATAATTATATGTCTATGGCTTCACATAATTCATCAAACTAATACATTTCCCCGCCATATTACCAAACCAAACTCTACTCTGTCGTAGCTATTTCTATTGTTTCCCATAATTTACCAAACTATACCGTCACTCCCTCCATAACAGGCAACAATCATGGTTTTAGTGACAAATTTCTGCGAGAACTTCTGAATTAACGGAAGAAAATCTTCAGAACTTATTCAATTCTGTTGGCAATTGGTGCATTTCAGTATGATAAAAGTGACATTATTATCACTGCAAACTTACCGAACTACTCCGAAAGCTGGCATAGAATCCATATCAAATAATAATAAAATTCACTAACCAACAGTGCAAACAAAATAATCCACCAATAAAAGCTATGTACCTTCCA
>Ga0325405_1002802_pt1 | contig 17959 bp, 8 predicted proteins | sample PopdelMetagenome_21_FD_205663 | JGI IMG/M metagenome (GOLD analysis project Ga0325405, IMG submission 205663) | Populus deltoides microbial communities from Bellville, Georgia, United States - Xylem-Control-R2 | ecosystem: Host-associated > Plants > Phyllosphere > Stem > Wood/Secondary xylem...
AAATACTATTTAAATATTATTACAAGTCAAATCTAAGATATTCGTGCTCCCTCCCTCAATATTTGTTTTTCTATGCTGTCAATATGTTTGCCTTGGACAGACACTTGACAATGACGCCTTCAATAATTTTTTTTACTAAACTTGTTGCTAGCAAAAAGAACCTATTGAGATGTGCTATAGCTCCAAACACATGATCATTCTTTACTGAAACATTATAAATGCGTTTTTTTTTTTATCTTTTTACTCCAAATATAGTATCACCGAACGGTCGATCAGTTTAAGTAAAATTTTAAATTTAATAGTTTTAATCCTCGTGCTTATTAATTGTAGATTTGTTGATTGACTTTTTCATTCAATACCTCATGCTTATTGATGTAATCTTTATATAAATCTGTTTAAATTTAATTTCATCCAAGCATATTATTAGTCTATTTCTATTTAATTGTTATTATTAAAATACATAAAATATCAATATGTAACCTAAAGATCAACAAAAAATACCCTTAAAATAAAAAACATTTAGCCTAAAAACAAGGGGCGTTTTTGGTTTTTCACCATGTTTTTTTATTAATTATCATGTTAGCTTTGGAGCAATTATGTATTTGGCTAAATAAAACAAAAAATTGAGCACGCTTGTAATGCATCTAGTGGTGCATGCGTGTGACACCTTTTAACATTCAAAAATGCTTTTTCTGTCATGTTGTTGAAAGCAACGTCGTGCTCTTTTCCAGCTATGATGTATTATGCAAGTTTAATCTTAGTTTTAAAATTAAATGAAGAGTAAAGATTTTATCAGGCAATTTTCTTTACGTAAATAAATTTACTTACTTTTATGTTTTAAAATTAATTAATCACCTCTATTTTCTCTTATAAAGGTAAAAATATATCTATGTGTAAATTTTATCAACATTCTTATGATATAATTATTAAAATTAGAATCACGTTACATAAAAAAATCTAAGGAATAAATTGAAGTAAAACTGGATCAGGACAAGAATATTTTTTCAAGAATTGTTCTTTATAGAAAAATCATCACCCGGAAAAAACAAACAAGCTAGGTTGTAACCAATGGATTTTGTTTTTGTTAAAAAGAATTAGTTTATTAGGGATTATATCAAAGTAGAATATTTTTAAATTGAAGAGGAAAGTCTTTCTTATTCCATAAATTATATTTGATAATTTAATTATTTGTATATAAACACAATAAATATTAGTGAATTAATATAAAACTATTTTACAAGTCTTCCCTAACATTTTAATATTTTAAATTGAGATGTTTTTTTTTTAATCATGATATGAGATTTAATGATCAAATGCTTGTAATTTGAATTTCACTATTACTCATTCTCTATAATTAAATTAAAAAGTGAGCATAAGCTTTTGGATTTTGAATTAAAATGGTTTTTTATATATACAAATAATCATGGTTATCTATTAGATAAAATTCTAGAATTTAAATTATCATGTAAGCCCTAACTTGATTCAAACTTAAGAAGACATAAATTGATTCTCTCCATTTGAGATATATATCATAATTATCTAAACATATGGTATTTATACCATAATTATTATATCAAACAAAACCAAGTGACGAGGGACTAAATTGAAAAAAATGATAATAAAATAAAATCAAAAGAATGATCACTAAATTAAAAGACACATTTGTATTTTTACCAATGAGAAGAGAGAGAAAATAGAAGAAGAAAGAAGTCTACCAGAACCAACCACACTGGACTTCCACTCTTGACACATGTCTATCCACTATAAAGATCTTGGCAAGCTGCTTCTAAGGCCACTAGGGATGGCTGTGTTTGTCCGTTAGAGGAGCTGTGCATTCGTCACCCAAAGGGCCCTGGCTCCTCTCATTCACCCAATAGCACAGGCAAGCATCTTTTCTCTCTCTCTTTTTTTTTAAAAAATTTATCATAAGACCATATTGCCACCTACCTAACATGATATCAATGAAAAAACCAACACAAAAGGCCTCTTAATGGAAGTTATGTATTTTTTGCTTGCAACCACACTTTAATAATTGCGCTATACTTTTGTAAAGAAAAAACCAAAAATATCCCTAATTGAAAGTTAAGAAAATTTAATCTTTAAGGGTATTATAGACAATACACTACATAAATTAACACTACAAATACTATTCTACCCCTATAAGTTTGTAATGACAAATTAGTCCTTTTGAAAAGATGATTTTATCCCTGAGAATATGTTATATGGGTTTTATGTGAAGGGTAAAATTATCTTTTCATATAATTTCCACAATGAAATATGAAACCTTCCAAAGTAAAACAATGATCTTGTTTTTTTAATCATCACTCGTTCATAAAAAAACAAATAAGAATTTACCCCTATACTTTTGTACTTTTCTCTGCAGGCTGTTACTGTCTAAAACTAATCTTGTACAATAAGGATTAGGTTTTTAATTATTGACAAATATATATTTTTTTAATGGGATTTTTAATTTTTTTCACTTAGAAATACTTTTTTTTTTGTTTCAATAATCTACTTTTGTAGAATTGCATGAATAATCTAAGGAATATATTGAAAACATGTAGGATCGATGCTTTCATTAATAAATTATGAAGCCAACTTTCTTTCTTAAAAGATCATGTGACCCAATTGTTCCCCCACACCTCATAAAAGATCCATATTGGACTCGCACTTTAATTTAGTCGCTCCATGGATAAGAACGGTACTAGTGTCTAGGCACTGTTTGGTAGTGATTTTAAATTTTTTGATTTATTTTAGTTTTAAATTATTATTTTTTATTTTTTTAGATCGTTTTGATGTTCTGATGTAAAAATTATATTTTAAAAAAATAAAAAATTATTTTAATATATTTACAAGTAAAAATATCTTTTGAAAAACAATATTTATCACACTACTAGATAAAATCATGTTATCCACTTTTTTGATGGGATAGAGTGTAAAGATCAACCAAAGTCACTTTCTCAATTCCAAAAGCTTAATTTCTAGTTTTAGGTTGTTCCATCATTTTGATAATTTAGTTAGTATAGTTTATTTGGCATGATTTGTTTGAAGTGATTTTTTTTTTATTTTGAATTGTAATTGAGAAGTTGTTTTTTTTTATAAATAACTTAAAATATGTTTTGTAAAAATAAATCAAAGTAACTTTTTTGCAGAAGTTTAATGTTTTATTAAATCAAAATGTTGATTTAATTCGTAACAAACATTTTGTTTAAGTAACATGTTATTTTTAACCAAATATATTTATATTTGTTCTTTAAATCAAAAGTTAAATGCAACTTATATCAATTTATAAAATCAAACTAATAGAACCTTTGTGTATTTAATGATGCTCAAATAACACTTGTAAGCGTAGATTTTAGAAATATTGAAGAAAATGCATTTAGTATGTTCTGGAATTGAAAAGTAAACATATTCTATAATAGATGATTAAATTACAACAATCTTTTTGAAATACAATAAAATTAAAAAATAATTGAAAGATATATGTTACATCGAGTTGGTTGCCATGTGGATCCTAACGAAATTGTTCAGCTAGGATTCTGCTTAGTGAGTGTCATCTTTCATCTAGCTGGATATCGAGCTTTGAGTGCCATGTAGAGGCTTTTTCTTAACACACCTTATTCATTATCATTAAAGAATATCAACTCAGATGATTGTAAGTTTGTAACTAATCGTAGAGTCACGAGAAATAAGTTTTGTAAATAATGTTAGCAGTCATCCTTAATATTTACACAGTTAGGATTGTGTACAATAACAAGGGCGCAATATATTACACAAGATCACAACACTATACACGGTAAATACATATACAAAGTAATTCCCATAATACGTCTCTTTAAGCTAAAGGTAGAGACTCCACATGAAGCATGGATTGAAGATGAGCAAAGGCTACATGGGGAAAAGGTTTAGTAAGAACATCAGCTAGTTAATCCTTAGAAGATATAAACCAAACCTTAATCTCATTCTTAGCAACTCTATTACGAATAAAATGATAGTCAGCCTCAACATGCTTGGCACAAAAATAAAAAATAGGATTCAAAGATTAATAGGTGACACCTAAATTATCACACCATAACATAGCTATATAAATAGAGGGAAGCCAAAGTTCTGAAAGTAATGAGCAAATTCATAAAATTTCAGTAGTATCATTACCTAAAATCTTATATTTGACTTCAATAAAAGAACGAGTTGCAAATATTTGTTTCCTAGACTTTTAGGAAATATAAACATTGCCTAAAGAAATAAGTTAACCACTTAGACTTTCGATCATCAACACTGCTAGCATAATCAACATCAATGAAGATATAACGAGAAAAAGAAGAACTACAAGTGATGCGTTAGCCATGATTAGTTATAGCCTTCAGATAATGCAATATACGTTTAACAATGACCCAACAAGCATTAGTAAGAGCATGCATAAAATATCAAATAATTTTCATTACATAACATATATCAAGCCCGGTGAAAGTAATATACTAGATAGCACCAATGATATGTATATAACGTGTAGAATCATAATACAAAGCATCAGACACTATAGTCATCTTAGAAGAAAAAGAGGCAGGAGTATCAATAGGTTTACAAGAAGACATACTGGCTCTATAAAAAAATGTCAAGAGCATACTTCTGTTGAGTAAGCATGAGATCCATAGAAGTAGGTTTAACTTAATTCCCAAGAAATTATTTAAAGATCTTAAGTCATGAAGCTTGAAGTCTAAGCTTAATAAGGAGATAAGATTTTTAAGTAAAGCCAAATTACTCCCGGTAAGCAAAAGACCGTCAACATAAACAAACAAGTAAATGACATCACCTCTTAAAGAGAGAATGAATAGAGACGTATTAACTCTAGAAACATGTGAACCAGTGAAGAGGAGATAATCACTTAAGCAATTATACCAAACTTAAGGAGCTTGTTTCAATCCATACAAAGACTTATGATGAATGAAAACATGGGAGGAAATATTAGAGTGAGCAAAACCAGGTGGTTGCTCCATTGCTCCATATACACCTCTTATTGAAGTATCCTATTTAAAAAGATATTATGAACATCTAGTTGATTAATCTGCCAACCCCGGGAAATAACAAAAATATACAGTTATTGGCTTAACAACTGGATTAAAAGTCTTTATATAATCAGTCTCCTCTTGTTTAGTGAACACTTTAGCAACTAAATAAGCTTTATATCTCTCAACACTACCATCAACTCACCTCTTAATTTTATACACCCAATAACTACTAATAACATTCATAGATAAGTAAAAGGGAACTAAAGTAATCAGTTTCAGTTCAGGTAAAGAAGTAACTTATGAAGTAGAGAAGAGTGTGAAATTAGTTATTTTGGGTTTTCATGGGAACCATAGAGTGTTGATATAGAACCTAAGCATGAGAAATTTGGTCAAAATCCAAAACATGTTTAAAAGAAAAATTAAAGAGATCAACCACTAGATTCAAGCTAGGAGGTGACAAGGCAGAGGCGATTGATAAAGGAAAACCAAAGGCTGAACCATCTCGTGTAAGTATATGAGAAGAAGAAAGCCATGTGAACCTAAAGAGAAAGAACTTATACCTTGATAATGATTAGTAAGGGAGAAAGTGTAAGGAGATAGATCATCAAGAATATTGCTCACTAAAATTAGCTGATTAGGTAAAGAATGTGTAAGTGTTAGGTTGAGAGATGAAAAGGGAAAAGGTGTCAAGGTAGAAACTCATAAATGGTTTAGACAATGTTACTTTCTATTCAGATTTTTCAAAAGAAAAAATATTTTCATGAAACCTAACACGCCAAACAATGTATATTTATTTTGAAGAAAAAGCAATACATTGATAACCCAAATAAAATGAGCTATAACCAAGAATAATAAAAGGAGTAGAATGAAAATCTAACTTATGATCATTATATGGAAGAAGGTAGGGAAAATATAGACACACAAAAAAATACAAAGGAAACTATAATATGGTGTAGACTTAAAAAGACATTCAAAAGGTGTTTTATTATTTAAAACAAGTGTTGGCATGCAATTTATTAAATAAACAAATGTTTCAAATGCAGAAAAACAAAATTTTAAGGGTGTTTACAATGACCAAGAAAGTTGAGACAAGTTTTAACAATATATTTGTGTTGATGTTCAGCTGTGCCATTTTATTTATGAGTATGTGGACAGATAAATCTATGTTGAATACCAATAGTTTTAAAATAAGTGTTCAATTTTTTATAATCACCACTTTAATCCATTTGTACAGATTTAATTTTAGCAAAAAATTATCTTACAACTTAAGCTTGAAATTATTGAAAAATAATAAAAACATCATATTTGACAATCAAAGAAAAGAACCAAATATATTTAGTATAAGCATCCATAAAAATAACAAAATAGCAAAAACTATTAGAAGAGAACATAAGGAAAGGTCTTTAAACATTAATAAATATCAATTCAAAAGGAGAAGAAGTTTTGTGACCTGTAAGTTCTAAAGATAAATTTGTCACAATTTTTAAAGGATATGCTGAACAATTAAAATTCAGATGTTTTAATGTTTATAACATCTTTTTTATTTGACACTAAAAAACTCAAAATTTATAAACTAGGATGTCCAAGACGATGATGTCAGGCATCAGTAAAGATAGAAACATATACATTGATGAAGGCTTGAGGTAAAGATGTTGCAAAAAACTCAGAGATAACATAAAGACCATACATACTTTGAATGGAAAGAAACACCTCCTTGGTTGTTATATCCTTAACAAAAAAAAAAAACAAATAATGAAATTAACCCAATTTCATACCTTTATTTTCAATGTTACAACCCAATTTTTTACTTTTATTTTTTATATTAAAAAAATAGAAAATCCATAAAATGTATCTTTTCATTAAACTTAGTTACTTTGTTTTGTTATTTTCGTCATATTTATTAGCATTTGTGTGCTTATAAGTAACCATAAAAAGAACAAAAAAAAAATACAAAAATAAAAAACTACAGAAAAAAATACAAAAGACAGATGGGGTTTGAAATTGGACCAAAATTAAGCATCACATGGAAAAATTGAGTTTGGGAATTTTTAGGCCACAATTAAAAGCTGAATTGAAGAAAAGGGTTTAAATTGGTTTAATTTGGCTAAAATTTAAAGAAATTGAAGTTCAAGGATGAGTTCAAAATAAATAGTCAAGTTAGAAAATCATTTAAGGGCTTCATTGAAAAACAAATTGAAATCGGGCACCAAATCGACTTAAAAATGAAAAAATTAGAAGACCAGGAGCCAAAATGAAGACAATAGAGAAATCAGAGGGGTTGTTTTAATTCTATCTAAGGTATGATTGAAAGAAGATTGAAAGACCAAGGATTGAAATGCAAAAAACACTGAAATGATAGGACAGATATGAAATTTGACATAATTCCAATTGAAGAAAACATAAAACAAACAAAGTGAAACAATGTTTTTTGCCTAGAAAAAGAAAGAATAATCTTTGAACATTCAAAGGATAGTGGCATCATTTTGTCCCTAAAATCTACGAAAATCTAGTTTTTCTATAAATATATATATGTTAGGCTAACTTTTTGCTTATGTTTTGCCCCCAATTTCAGCTCTCAATTGATCCTTCCTGTAGGTTAGGCTAACACACATGTTGATAATCTCAAACATGTGGTAGACACCGAAGCAATATAACTTCTTTTCTGCCATGATTCTCTCCCCACGAATCAAGCAACTAGATCTAGGAAGTTATCATTTAACTCATGTTTAACCTCAAGTTCATATGTTCTTTAAAAGACTGATATCGTGTGAGATTGATAGCCATTATGAATAAAATTCAAGAAAACAATCCTCTCTTATAAAAGGCCACCTTTATACACTTAAAAAGAGGGGTGGGGGGTGGGGCAATAAAATAAATGGAGGAGAATAAAGGGAAGGGGAAAATAAAAATAAAATAAAAATCAAAGAAAATTAGGAAGGGAGGAGAGCAAATACAGAGAAAGGAACTATAAAGACACAAGATTGGGTAGGTGGCCTTTCATGTGAGAATTTGGCTCAAAGGTATACTATTGGACACGAGGTTTGGAAAATCAGTAGGGGCCATCCAGTGCTTTTTTGTTGGCAAATAAGAGGCTTTTAATATTTGCTTCTCGATAAAAAAGAATTGATTCTAGTGATTTTTTATTCATAATACTTGTTTGGTCTGCAACAAAACATGTGTAAGTCAAGTAATTGTTTTTTTTTTCTCATTACAAATGTCTTGTTCTAATTCTTGGTTCTATATTTTTGATGAATTAACATGTAAACGTAAAACCTGAAATCATATACTTATGAAAGCATAATTTTAATTTTCCATGTTTGAGAATATTCAATAACCCGAAACCTTCTTAAGTAAATTTGAAATCTATATGGAAAATGCATGTCATCAATTCATAATCATAGGGAGAGAATACCAATGATTGTCATCTTTATAAATCATGAAAATCAGTAGAGGAGTTGCAAGTTGTCAGATCATAAATCATGAAAAATCACAGCCTAACATTATATGAGAAATGAAAATTAAAAGGAAAATAATCATGCATGGTCATAAAGATAGTTTTTTTTTAAGGTTGAGTTTTGTGTCTATATTGGTGAGATCTCTTCTCATAACTATGGCCTGTGTGTAAGAACAATGAACAAGAGTGGCAGCTCAAGTTCACAACATGACTTGAAAAAATTAGGAAGAATAGTTTCTTAAAATAAAGCCATATGTTAGCGTTTTTTAGCAAAGTCATCACTAAAACCTGGCTTTTCTTTCTAGTATGGAAGACATGCACAGAACATACTACCTCTTTCTATTAGTATTTTTTTTTTACAGTGGACATGTCATATCAGCATTTGTATACTCTTTTGATAATTATTTAGAAGTAGTATCAGTTGTTTTGTTTTTATATTCAGATTGCATTACAACCAAGTCTTTTTTTTTTTTAATAAAAAAATCATTTTTGCATATTCTATCATTGTACAATACAAAAGAGTATACGTCTTTTTAGTTCTTTTTTAATTGAATAAAAAGAAAAGAAAAAAAGGAAAAAATATTTTTTACATTTTAGCATTTGAAAAAAAAATACTTGTTTTAGCATTTTCACTAAAAAAAAACTTTGCATGCATAGTTGGACTTAATGACAAGTTTATTAAGTCCATTAAAACTTGACTAAAATCAAATAGCCCATTAGATTTTATATATATATATATATATATAACCCATGTTAAAAAAAAATAAACTATGATCAAAATTCTCAACTTTTAAGAACAAAAGAGCCAAAGCTCATTTTTGCCACTCATGGGGTCCAATGTTCATTTTAGAAATGTCTTAAATGACAAGTCTTCTTTTTATATGGACTGATGTCAAGATCTTGTGAAATACAAGTTTCCTTTTTAAGGGACCAATGAAAATTTTTCATGAATAACTAAAATGACAAGTTTCATTTTAAAAAAAGATCGAAGTTAAGATTTTAATTTTGAGAATAACCAAATCGAGGAGTTTTTTATTTTAGGGATAGACATCAAATTCTCCATAAAAAAATTGAAAATTAAATAAAAAAAGAAGCTAAAAGCAATTGGGATAACTAAGGGCAATAAAAAAAAGAAGATAAATTTAGAAGAAAACATATAGCAAAGGTAACCTTTATAAGAAAAGATGTTGTAAGGGTGATATCATTCTCTTTTTAAGCATAACTAACCTCTTATCTGAATCTTTAGGATCAGTGTATATTTTAGGATCTCTAATTTTTTGTAATTACTAGGTGGCGACTCCTAATTTTTCTTGATATCATATTTTCCCCTACCAATTTTAGGGGGCCTCGATCGACGTCTACTGATGTGTGATGTTCAAGACAAAACTTCTGAACATATAATAATGACTTTCTAATACATGGAACATGTAAAATATTGGATAAAGTAAAAATGTGTTTGGGTGTGTGGATGGTAAAATAAGCAATACATGATATAACGAGTCCCTTACATTTACCTACATGCAACTCATCATTGCCAAGATAAGGTTATGAACCCACCATATTCGTAAGGTCAAGTGTCACATGTTAGTTTGTAGTAGTATTAAGAAACCAAGTAATATGAGTAGTGATGAGAGCATTATTAAACGTTAAATGAACATTACCTTGTAAATTATAATTAGTTAACTACGGATATTGTTGTGCTGAATGACTAAAACCATAGCATAACTAGCATTTCACAGACCAATTATCGGACCATTTATTTGAAAAGGAATTAGAGGAGGAGAAAAGAGTACCTTCTTGCTATAAATTTTATCCAGAATCATAACCATTATTATTGTGAAAAGTGTTGTATTATGATTGTTTTGGTTATTGTTTCAACATCCATCATGAAAACGTCCTTGAACACCGCGATTTTGATTATAACTACTGCCATTAGAGCCTAAAAAATTTCCCTGGGAATGGCAGGATTATTTTTTAGCAAGAAAGGTTGTAGGAGACTCAACAGGTATCTACAAATAGGATCTACAAATTCATATGTAATAAGTGATTGTAAAGATCAATTTAAGAGAGAGGCTCAATCTTGGTAGAAAGTTTAGTTAGTAAATCTTTAAACTCTCATCTTAACTCTCTAAAAACATACAGATTAAAATCCTTTAAAAAGATCATTGTATTTGCAGCAGCTAATTCATCAAAGAGAGATTTTGTTGTAAATAAGCACTAACTATATCATTGCCTTGTCATAGCTTTTGAAAAGAACCATGAAGTTGTATAATTCTAGAATTGGATAGAGAAACTAGTGTATTTTCAAGAGTCTGTCATATGCTACACAATGTTTGGCAATCAACAACAATGGGCAAGACTTCAGCAGATACCGAGGACAAAATAACACTCATAAATAGATTATCTTATTGTTTCCATAAAAAAAAAAAGAGGGATTGATTTTTGGGGTAACCATATATAAGGAAACAATATGAGAGGGATGACACAAGAAGGAACCATCCATAAAGGAATAAATCCCATAACCTTGTAGATAGAGCTTCACTTGTGGTATTGGTTAACCTTAAATAGATAACTTGATGCGTATTAGAAAGAGGAGGATGACTGCACCATAAGAAACCGTGGCCACTGAATGAGAATTTCCAGTAATAGTTAATGGGAGAGAAACAAGGATTTATGTAATTGTAATGAATAAAAAAGAGACAATAGTAAGTTTAATAGTATAAAAGGAGGGGGAAGCCATCGATGCAATAAAAACTAAAAAAGAAGCAAGACCCTATTTGCTGCCCAATATTGCTATAATGAGTTCAACTTACCAACATGATAGACCTGGTACCCAAAAAAATATATTGAAACAAAACATATACCATCTAAAAATACTCTAATCATAGAAAGTATGAATTTTATCACTAATTATACTCTAATTAAAAAAAAACCTTCAATTCATTTCATTTCTAAAGCTCTCATGACCACACGTTAAGATGCCCTAAGGCTTATGTTTCTTTGATAAAACACAACCTTAGATTTTGATGTTTAAGAAAACTAAGTATGGAACTTATAAAAATTAATAATATCATGTAGATAGAGCATTGTAATACTTCACACCCTCATCTTTGAGATTTACACTTAAATACAACTAATTTCCAATGACTTGGAACTATCTTCTCCAATTATTCATTGCCACAAACAATCTTGATTGTTTTCAAAATTAAACTTGAATTACTAAACCAAAATATATGCTCAAGCTAAATTTTGAACACTTAGCAAGAATATTTCAAATTTGACTAGAAGATTGTTTTAGCCATTTCTTTAAATCCCTAAGAAAATGGTTCTAATTTATGATCTATTTTTTTGGGATTTCCTTAAGAATCCTAATTATTTGTTATTAATTTAATTTGTTGTTTGTTTGTCCTAATAATAGTGCAAAACATTGACTCCTAACAAAATTGTATTTTTTTTCCTCTTATTTTGTTGTTTGTTCCACCCTAAGTGAAATATTCATCTTTTAATAAGGTTAATTTATCGGTTTGTTATTATATATTTAGATTCAATCAGTTACTAAATTCTTAAATCATGCCCATAAAAATTTACATCCCAATTCCCAAATTGTTTTTTTTACACTTTTATGAATGAAAATGTCTCTCTCTCTCTCTCTCTCTCTTTATATATATATATATATATATATATATATATATATATATTAAAATAAAATAACACAATATAATAAAAAAAATAAATAAAACAATATAACAATTCACAATAACTCTTTTTTTTCATTTGCATTCTCATTTTTTTTTAATTTGTAGTCTTCTATTCAACATTATTGACCAATTTCTTTATAATTTGTTAGAGAAAGGACAAATTAAAAAAAAAGGATCAAAATGTAAAATAATGAGATATCCTATGACCAATCTAAATTATGCTAGAAAATGTTCTTTTAAGTCCATGTAGTTTCCTTTTTATTTGTTTATAGCCCCTATAGTTTATATAATTTTAATTTTGATCTAAAAAATTATTTTCATAACATTTCAATCCACGAGTTTAAGAGTGGAGAGATAAAGTCATCTAAAATGAAAAAAAAAAAGAGAGAAACTCATCAATTTGAACACATTTCAGCGATGAAAAGGATCGATATTGATGTCAATGAGTTTCATTTGATGAGAGAATCTCATAGAGATATTTTTAAAACTTCATCTTGTCTAAGAAAGTAAATTGAAGTCGATAGAGAAATCTTTTTTATAGTTTGATTTTGTATTTTTTTTTTTACCTTTTTAGGTTGATAAATTGATTTTATAATGTTCTAAAGGTGTTTAATAGATTTTTAGATAAAAAAAAACCTGATTTTCCGGTAGTCTGGGCAAGCAGACAACATGTTGGGGCATTTGGTTTTTTTACTAGATGAAAAAAAAAAGAAAAGCCTTGCAAGCCAACGTGCATGGGCTTCTTTTTTACTGGGCTAGGCATATTAGGCCACTTAGTACTGGGCACCTTGAGGCTTTTTAACTTTATTTTTTGAATTTATTAAATTAGATTAATTAAATAAAAGTGAGGAATGCCCAACTTAGGTATTCAAGTTTAATTGACATTACATAAAATAAATTAATTAAAATTTTTTTTGATATTTTTAAGAGAATAGCATTTAATTTTTACTTGATTTTTGAATTAAACTATAACATTTTTTTTTCATGCAACCCTACATAATTGTTTTTCTTTAATTTTATTCAATAGTCTTCATATGCATGTTTATTTTTATTATCGTTTAATTAAATGAAGAATTGGTTTCAAGAAATTAAGTTGTTAAACTCAACTAGGTTATGAGATTTAATATCCGAATTTGTTTGTATTTCTCAACTTTTTAGTTTAGTTTTTAGTTTGCATTACCAATAATTTTTTATATTTATTAGTACATATGATTATCAAATTGTTTAATTAAATGTATAAGTTAGTTCTTCAATTGGCAATAAAGATTTTCTCCTCATGTCAAAAACACGTCGGCAAATTTATTTTTTAGTATTAAGAAACCTATCTATAACAAAACACAGGTCAACTGATTAAATCTTAATTGTTAAACTCTTATTTGTAAATAGAAAACCAATGTTAGTAATGCTTGTATTTTCACTTTTATTTTTTGTACATTTTAAAAAATTATGATTCGAGCAGTAGCTGAGCATAGACAATAACCTGATAAGAGCCTAAATGATATGTTTACAAATTACAATAGAAACTGAAAGAAAATATTGAAAAAGCTTTACAAGTTATAATTAATTACTAGTTAGGTGGTCGGCGCTACGCCGCGGGTCAATTTTTTATTTTCATAAAAAATATATAAAAAATAAAAGACCAAAAGTGTTGGGTCTGGCTGCAACACGGACCCAAAAGCTTTAAGTCTAACGGCAACACTAGATCGAACAATAATATTTATAATATAAATAATAATATTTAACTTGTCTGTCCAAATTCTTATATTTTTTAATTTATAAATATTTTTCTTCAATAGTAATAATAGTATTTTTAAAATATTTTTTATTAATGATAATAATAATAATAATAATAATAATAATTATTTTTAATTTTACCTTTCAAATTGAATCTAAGGTTGTTTTTCTATATTGATAATAATTTTTTAAAACTTTATTAATTATTTTATAAATAATATTAATTATAATAAAATAATAATATTTATAATACAAATAATAATATTTTTAATATTAATACTGTTAATTATAATAAAATAAAAATATTTTTAATATTAATACTTTTAATTATAATAAAAATAACAATATTTATAACAAAAATAATAATATTTAGAAACCTAAAATCCAAGAACCTTGGGTCATGATGGAGGACCCAAGTGAAATGGGTCTTGATGCAGGATCCATTAACCTTGGATCCTGATGCATGATCTATCAGCCTTGGATCCTGATGCTGGACCCAAGAGAATTGGATCCTGACGCAATACCCAATATAATTGGGCCTAAAGGCAGGACCTAAGCGAAATGAGTCCTGAAACAGGACTCATTAACCTTGGGTCTTGATGTATGAACCATTACCCTTGGATCCTGACGCAGGACTAGAATTGGGTCCGGACTCAAGACCCATTAGTCTTGGGTCCTATGCAGGACCCAAGAGAATTGGGTCTTAATGTTGGACCAAAACGAGTTGGGTCCTGATGCAGGACCCTAGAGAATTACGTCCGGACCTAGTGCTTTTAGATCCCCAAACTTATTGGGTCCTATCGTGCAACCAGACCCAAAGCTATTGTGGGCCCTGCCCTCAACATGACCCAATTCTAATGGGTTATGCTCAGGCATGACCCAACACATAATTTATTTATGTATTTAATAATACATATAATTCTAAACTATTGAATAAAAATTCTACAGATAATAAAACATTGATAAAACTTTGAATCTCATACATTAATGTTATAAAATTAAAATATCTTCTATTACCCAGACTAATATTATATTATAATATTTATAAATTATTTTTTAATGGATTTTATTGTTAAAAGATTCTATTATATAATACAAATATATAAATTATATGATGTGAATCAAAAATTTACTGAGAGCTCCATCAACTTTAATATGATCATGTTAGAGAAAAAATTAAAAATTTTAAAATATTTTTCAATGAATTTTTGAAATGCAAAAACAAACATATCTTAATAAAGAAATTCAACACAACCTAAAATGAAAAAAAAATTATAATCATCCAACTTTTAAACAATATAAAAAAACTCTCATCAATTTTATTTCCTCTTTACTGTATGAAAAAAAAATTACATGAGAAAAAAGAAAAAAATTGAAAGCATTAGGTCCTGTTAGGGGCAGGACCCACGTTGAAGGGTCCTGGTTGAGATAAGACCCACACTGAAGGGTCATGCTCGCAGTAAGAGCCAAGGCTAATGGGTCCAGCCTAGGAGGACCCAAAGCTGAAGGGTCCAGCGGCGGTTAACCCAAAGCTATTCCGGGTCCTTCTGGGGTAGAATCCAACTCGAATGGGTTGTGCTGGGTAGTACCGAACTTAATATATTATCCTTGGGTGTGGTTGCGCAGCCAGACTTAGGAGCATTGGGTCTTGACATAGGATCCAAGAAAAATGAGTCCTGACGCAGGATCTATTAAGCTTAGGTCTTGACATGGACCCTAGACAATCGGGTCTTGAAGCCGGACCTATGAGAATTGGGTCTTGACCCAGGACCTATTACCCTGGGTTCTTGATACAAGACTCATTAAAGTTGGGTCCTGATGCATGATCCATTTGAAAGGTAAAAGTATAAATTATTGTTCTTATTATCATTAATAAATTTGAAATAAAATATTATTACTACTAAAGAAAAATCATATAGTTGATTTAAAGTATAAAATTAAAAATTATTATGATTATTAGTATTTGTGCTTTAAATATTATTATTTTATTATAATTGAAGGTATTAATATTAAAAATACTATTATTTGTGCAATAAATATTATTATTTTTATTATAATTGAAAGTATTAATATTAAAAATACTATTATTTGTGCTATAAATATTATTATTTTTATTATAATTGAAAGTATTAATATTAAAAAAGTATTATTTATGGTATAAATATTATTATTTTTCTTATAATTCTCTAGGGTGCTGACGCAGGAACCAATTCTCGTGGGTCCTGCGTTAGAACCCAATTCTCTTAGGTCTGGCATCAGGACTCAATGCTTTTGGGTCTGGTGCTATGACCCATAGCTAATGGGTTTTTCGTCGTGACTCAATTCTCTTGGGTCCTATTAGCAATTGGGGTTGGAAGTAGGGCCCAACTGTAGTGGGTTTTGTTCGTAGCTCTGGGTCCACCCAAAATTCTAAAATTCAAGAGGGAAAAAAATAAAAATTTTAATTTGAAGTAAAGAAAAAAAATGAATTTTTATTTTAATTTTAAAAGCATTTTTGAATGGCAAAAACAAACATGCTTTAATAAGAAAATTCAACCCAACCTCAAATTAAAAAAAAAATCACCACCCAATTTTTATACAATATAAAACAAAATTCACATCTATTTATTTCATCTTTATCGTATGAAAAAACAATTACAGTCTTTGGTCCTGGCGAGGGCTCAACCCAATGTCATTGGGACTTGGTGTAAGCAAGACCTAATGTTATTGGGTCCTGCTGCAACGACCCAACAACCCTTTAGACCCTATGTGCGTGGTTATACAGACCCGCTTGCCTAGGTTATCAACCAGGTGCGCGGGTTTGGCCTTAGCACCTAGGGCATGACAGCCCCAACGCCATGTGTCTGCAGTCTGGGGCACAACCCCACCCCCATGCAACCTTTGGAACTCTCTATTGCTGGGCATGACAGCCCTAGCGCAAGGTAGGGGTGATCATTTTCGATCCAGTTCGGTTTATATATATATATATAAGTAACCAAACTGATTTTTTTGAAAAAACCAAAACCAGTTCAAATCGACCGGTTTTGGTTCGGTTTGTTTAAAACAAAAACCGGTTCAAACCGGTTTGGCTCGGTTTTTTTTTGTTTGGGTTTGGTTTGGTTTTTTTAGTTTTTTCAGTTTCAAACTTGTAAAATCGAAGCCGAACCGGTCGGTTTTTTCAAAATTCTAATCGATTTAATTGGTTTTTTTTCACCGTTTGGTTTTTTCAGTTTTCTCGGTTTAATTGTTTTTTCAATGTTTTTACTCACCCCTAGTGCCAGGTGTATGCAGCCTGGGGCTTGTAACCTCATTATGCCCCACTAAAATTTGCACTGATTGTCTTCTCCCAAACATCCCTTTAATGTCAAATTCATTCCAATAAAAAGACAATCCCACCCTCCTTTACAGTTTTTGTAACTCTTTATGGTAAAGGTAGTCCTGCCATTACACTTCTTTAATTTACAATGCTATGAATTTTGATAAACATGATTTTTGCTAACATTGCTAACATTGATGAATATGACTTTTCCACATTATTTAACTTTTATGTATAATGTTTTAGAAATAGCGTGGAATGTTTAGAAAAATATAGAAAAATATAGTAGGGACGTTTATCTCATACGGAACGAACAGAAGAACAATCAAAATCTTTATTTGTAAAATTGTGGTTTTCATACGGACTGTTTGGTAGGCCCTTTTGCACCAACATTATCTTTCTTTTTCATGAATTGGTTCTATCAATGAGCCCACACACACATATATATATATAACATTATCGTTGCAAGTCTTATGAAACCTCTTTGAAATTCCTAGATAGTTTGAAATTCCAAGGCACATTTGAAACAAAAATGTCGGCTAGCAACTCCATTTCTGAAAAAATATAAATAAATTGGAATCTTGCTTATTTGATCGCGACTGATGGGAGTTTGCCACACTTCCGAATCGCACACGCACACGCACACGCACACGCACACGCACACGCACACGCACACGTTATATAAGGGTAACTAAGAAGTAAGAATAATCCTCGTCAGCCCACCTTTCAGGAACTAATATTATTTAGTGCTTTGTGAGCGGTTGTGAGCCAC
>Ga0325405_1002803_pt1 | contig 17957 bp, 16 predicted proteins | sample PopdelMetagenome_21_FD_205663 | JGI IMG/M metagenome (GOLD analysis project Ga0325405, IMG submission 205663) | Populus deltoides microbial communities from Bellville, Georgia, United States - Xylem-Control-R2 | ecosystem: Host-associated > Plants > Phyllosphere > Stem > Wood/Secondary xylem...
AAAATTGCTTTTTTTTAACCCCCCCCCCCCCCCCCCCCCAAAAAAAAAATACCATACGAATTGTTAGCCTGAATACCAACTAACAAGCTAGCACATAGATTAGAGGAAAAGGAAAGGAAATTCCAGAGCAAATTCACCATTAAAAAGAGTTGTTTTCTCCTTAGTATCCTTGTATTGTCGAAGACACTGAAATAATCGGAAAATGTAAGGCAAAACTAGAGCTATAGGGATCCCAATGGAGTGGCTGCCGCAAACAGAGTCAGCTTCAAACCATGCTATAGTGGCAACCTGCACACAAAATATCTTGTAATAAGCCTCATAGGACAATCATTTGTAGCAAACAACATTAAAAAAAGTAAGAAGTGGTTTTCATAATAACACTGTAAGAGGATAGAAACCGCTACAAGTTAAATTTTGCAGGATAGGTTTGTCTATATATTCTTCTTTCCTTATATAGTTTCTTCTTTCATTATATAGTTTCTTTTATAGCTGTATATTATATTCTTCTTTCCTCATTTAGTTTCTTTCATAGCTGTATATCCCTTGATTATATCTCTAAGATTTTCATTATTGTCTAGGCCAAAGATTAAGGGATCTGATTATATTTATTAGATCCTAGAATTAAGGGATTTGATCCTTCTTGATGTATATATATATTGTAACTCTCTTAGTGAAAAGGAGGGAAAACATTTCAGAATTTCTCTTGTATTATCTTGTCATGGTGTATCAGAGCCAAAACTCTGAAATCTATTCATCTTGTGTCTGGTTCCTTGTCTGGTTCTTCTATTCTGTTTTTCTTGGACTTGATCTCTTGGTTCTTGTTTCTAGTTAAATCATCATCTTGTGTCTGGTTCCTTGTCTGGTTCTTCTATTTTTTTTCTTGGACTTGATCTCTTGGTTCTTGTTTCTAGTTAAATCATGTCTCTTGAACAATCTGAACATTTTCTTGTTCGATTTACTGGAAAGAACTATTCTGCCTGGGCTTTCCAGTTTCAAATTTTTGTCAAGGGAAAGGAATTATGGGGTCATATTTCTGGGACAGATCCTGCACCTGACAGTGAGAAGGAGAAGGAGAAATATATGAAATGGGAGGTAAAGGATGCTCAGATCATGTCTTGGATCCTTGGAAGTATGGAACACTCCATGCTTCTCAATCTCAAGCCTTACAAATCCTCTAGAGAAATGTGGGATTACCTGAAGAAAGTTTACAACCAAAGCAATACAGCACGAAGGTTCCAATTGGAACTTGAGTTGGGTCAATTCAGTCAAGGCAGTATGTCAATCCAAGAGTTTTATTCTTCCTTTGTAAATCTGTGGGCTGAGTACACAGATATTGTGTATGCAAGTGTACCTCCTGAAGGACTTATTGCTATCCAAAGTGTGCATGAAACCAGCAAGCGTGATCAGTTTTTAATGAAGTTAAGGGGGGAATTTGAAGCAATCAGGTCCAACCTGATGAATAGAGAACCAGTTCCTTTCTTGGATATTTGTGTAGGAGAGCTTCTCAGGGAAGAACAACGGATCATTACACAGGCTGTCTTGGAGCAGAAAGCTCAAAATTCTGCTCCAATTCCTGTTGCCTACGCTGCTCAAGGGAGATCTAAAGGAGGAAGAGATATGTCTAATGTTCAGTGCTATAGTTGCAAAGGATTTGGGCATATTGCCACTACTTGCACTAAAAAATTCTGCAACTATTGTAAGAAAACAGGGCATATCATCAAAGATTGCTCCATCCGGCCTCCAAAGAAATCTGAAACTGCTTATAATGTCTCGATTGGTTCCTCAAATGCTCCTAGTCCTGGTCAGTCTTCTATTACTCCTGAAATAATCCAACAAATGATAGTTTCTGCCCTTTCTGCTTTAGGCCTTTCAGGTAACCAAAATTCTATTCCTAAGCCTTGGTATTTTGATTCTGCTGCTTCCAATCACATGACCAACACTGCCTTACCTTTAAATAATGTTCAAAAATATAAAGGAAATCTTCATATTCATACTGCCGATGGTAATCCCTTGTCTATCACAGTTGTTGGTGATATTTCAGCCCTTTTGAATACTGTGTTTGTGTCTCGTAAGCTGTCCACTAATCTTATATCTGTTGGCCAATTAGTTGACAACAATTGTGATGTTCATTTTTCAAAATCTGGTTGTTTTGTGCAGGATCAAGTGTCCGGGAAGATGATCGCGAAGGGACCTAAAGTGGGACGACTATTTCCCTTGCTTCTATCTCCCTATCCTGTGTCAAATTATGTTGCCTGTAATGCTGTTCAATGTGATAATCAGGTGTGGCATAGACGTTTAGGACACCCTAATTCTCATGTACTTCGAGTCTTGTTTAAATCTGGTTTACTTGGAAATAAAAATTCGACTTCTTCTAATAATGATATTGTTGATTGTGCATCTTGCAAACTTGGTAAGAGCAAAACACTTCCTTTTCCATTGCATAAAACCCGCACCACCAAACCTTTTGAAATCGTGCATACTGATGTATGGGGTATTGCACCTGTAATTTCTCATGAACATTACAAATACTTTGTTACATTTATAGATGATTTCACTCGCTTTACTTGGGTATATTTTCTTCGATCTAAAAGTGAGGTCTTCTCTGTGTTTAAAGCATTTCTTGCCTTAGTTGAAACACAATTTTCTGCCAAAATCAAAATTCTGCAATCTGATTCAGGTGGTGAATATATGTCAAATGAATTTCAATTTTTTCTTCAAAGTCATGGGATCATATCACAACGTTCTTGTCCTTTCACCCCACAACAAAATGGTGTGGCTGAAAGAAAGAATCGTCATCTTCTTGATGTTGTTCGAACTCTTCTCATTGAGTCATGTGTTCCTTCTCATTTTTGGTGTGAAGCTTTGTGTACTGCTGTTTATTTGATTAATCGATTACCATCTCCCAACTTGAACAATGTCTCCTTACTTTCATTTGTTTGGACATGCACCAAATTATTCCAATCTTCATATTTTTGGATGTACTTGTTTTGTTCGCCTTCCTGCAGATGAGAGAAATAAACTTACTGCCCAATCTGTCAAGTGTGCCTTCCTAGGATATGCTGGAACCCAAAAAAGATTTCTTTGTTATGATCCACATGCACGTCAAACTCGTGTCTCTAGGAATGTCATCTTTTTTGAAAATCAGCCCTTCTTTCACACACAACAGACTTCAACACTTCCTTCTCTATCTGTTTTACCACATTTTCCTGAGTCACCAACACCAGTACAAAGGTTTAAACCTGGTTATGTTTATCATAGACGCACTCCTACTTCCGATCCTTCAACAGGTCTCACTGAGGTTCCTTCACATCTTCCTGCGGCATCTAATCCTGTTCTACCCACTTCCTATGATCCACCACCTCTTCTTAAAAGCTCTAGACCTCACAAACCTCCTGAAAGGTATGGTTTTTCAACTCCTGTGGCTATGTCTACTACCCTGTCTTCTATTTCCATTCCCACTTGTTACAAACAAGCTAAAGAACATGAGTGCTGGCAACAAGCAATGGAGGCAGAACTTCAAGCACTTGAGGCAAATCATACTTGGGACATTATTTCTTGTCCTCCACATGTTAAGCCCATTGGTAGTAAGTGGGTCTATACTGTGAAACTCAAGTCTGATGGCTCTTTAGATAGATACAAAGCTCGATTGGTTGCTCTTGGCAATAAACAAGAATATGGCTTCGACTATGAAGAAACATTCACACCAGTTGCTAAGATGACCACAGTGAGAACAATTCTTGCTATTGCAGCCTCTAAAGCTTAGCCTTTACATCAGATGGATGTAAAAAATACCTTCTTGCATGGGGATCTTAAGGAAGAGATTTACATGAAACTTCCACCCGGTATGTCAACAACGGCTTCTGATGAAGTTTGCAAGCTAAGACGCTCTTTGTATGGGTTGAAACAAGCACCTAAAGCCTGGTTTGAGAAGTTTCGCAACACTCTTCTCACCTTCTCTTTCACACAAAGTCAATATGATTCATCGCTCTTCTTTTACAAGATCACCACTGGTATGGTATTTCTCTTAGTCTATGTCGATGATATTATCATCACTGGTAATGACATAGGGCTGATCACAAAGCTTCAACATATGTTGCATAGTACATTTCAAATGAAAGATCTTGGACATCTCACATATTTTTTGGGGCAGGAAGTTCACTCTAGAGATCATGGTTTGTTCTTAAATCAACATAAATATATTCAGGATCTCATTGAGCTAGTTGGTTTAAAGGATGCTACTGCTGTTGATACGCCAATGGAGGTGAATGTGAAATACCGAAAAGATGAAGGCGAGCCTTTGCCTGATCCTTTTTTATATAGGCAACTTGTTGGTAGTCTTATCTACCTAACAATTACAAGGCCTGATATCTCCTATGCTGTCCATATAGCTAGCAAATTTATGCAGGCACCTCGACATCTTCATTTTATTGCAGTTCGTCGTATTATTAGATACTTAATTGGGTCACCTACTCGTGGGTTGTTTTTTCCTACACAATCTACTCTTAATTTGACTTCATATAGTGATGCAGATTGGGCTGGCTGCCCGGATACTATGAAGTCTATCACAAGCTGGTGCATTTTTCTTGGAGATGCCTTGATTTCGTGGAAGTGTAAGAAGCAGGACTGTGTCTCTAAATCTTCTACAGAGGCTGAGTATAGAGCCATGTTTGCAGCTTGTTCTGAAATTGTGTGGTTACGTGGTCTTATTTCTGAATTTGGGTTCCCTCCCACTGATCCTACTCCACTTCATGGTGATAATACTAGTGCTATTCAAATAGCTGCGAATCCGGTATATCATGAACGCACAAAGCACATAGACGTGGACTGTCATTATATTAGGGAGGCCTTTACTCGAGGTGTTATCACTCTTCCTCATGTTAATACTGATCTTCAAATAGCAGATGCCTTTACAAAAGCTTTGACACGCCAACGACATAAATTTCTCAGTAGCAAACTGATGCTATTAGACCTACCCGCATCAATTTGAGGGGGGATGTTAATATATTCTTCTTTCCTTATATAGTTTCTTCTTTCATTATATAGTTTCTTTTATAGCTGTATATTATATTCTTCTTTCCTTATTTAGTTTCTTTCATAGCTGTATATCCCTTGATTATATCTCTAAGATTTTCATTATTGTCTAGGCCTAAGATTAAGGGATCTGATTATATTTATTTGATCCTAGAATTAAGGGATTTGATCCTTCTTGATGTATATATATATTGTAACTCTCTTAGTGAAAAGGAGGGAAAACATTTCAGAATTTCTCTTGTATTATCTTGTCAAGGTTAGGCAGTTCAAATTAAAAGCTTGAAAGGTGTGCTTATAGCGAAGCACATAATCAAATAACATGTAAGAAAAATTCATAAAATCAATATGAGGTCATTTTAAATTGAATCTACTAGCAAGCAGGACTTGTAAAGGAACAAAACATTGACCTGGCGATGGACCATTCGACAAACTGAACGCTCCAGATCTGAGAACACCTGCACAAAGCTGGCATTTATAAGAATATCAAGAAAGTACAGCAGCACTTAAATATTCAACAAACATCAAGAAACCATTTCCTTATCTGTCACTCTGAATCCAGCATCAATTATTGATAATTATTTGTTACAACTATATAATATTCTCTCCAATATTTCTTCAGATCATGCATCCATAATAATCAAGTATTTGATTCCAGATAGGAAAGAAATAAAGTCATTATGAATAATTGTCCATCACAGATACTGCAGTGAAATCCAAATTACACACTTCATCAGCTAGTTCAAAGCTGATTGTCCAGCAATATGGAATCCTTGCATATAGAAAAGTAACCCACACTAAATAGAACCTTTACTGCAATCATCAACCTTTTTCAATTAAATTCCTAAACTCTTATTTTAAAATCCACCACAGATGACATCATTGGCAATAAGAGAAAATAAAACATACCTTTGACATGGAGGTCAATATATCAGCCACAAAGAAGTCAGCAAATGTAATAGCCTGTAACAACAGTGGAAACATAAATAAGTGTGATAAAAAACATTTAAACACAAAACTTGAACTACATTTGCAATCAAAGCGTAAAATCCTCTCCCAAGCATTATATCAATGAGTTAATTGTCCAATAGTGCTCATTCTAGTTTCCTATTAGGGAGGTTATGATGGGTACGACTTAAGGAGTCTGGCATTTTGGTCAAATAAAGTTGTTACTACAACTATTACCAAGCATCCATGGAGTTCCAACCCAATTAATATTCATAAAATCAGACAAGACTTGGATCTTTGGCAATTAGCTACAAGCCACCAAAATTTTTAGTGCTTAGTCAAGGAGCTTTTTAGGTCTTGATTATTCGATTTAGAAGTCCACTATGAGGTTGAAAATTGGCATGAATTAAGCACAACAAAAATTAATGAGACAAGAAGTCCCAAAAAGGTTTTCCAACTTGCCTGTAATGGGAAAACTATCCGCCAAAGAGTCCTTAGCAAGTAGTAGCGGGATGACAAGTAAAAAATATCAAAGGGGAATATCAAAACCAAAGAAACAGCACAGTATAATAAGACCTGCAAAAGAGAAAAAAATTAACCGAATGTATTTTCTATATACCAGTGATGATCAAGAAATATGGAGGTTTACTCTTGACAATGCAATATATGATAGTAGGACGTTATTGTTTCATCATATAGTCATGATATTCAGAAAACATTTTTTCACTTGTCATCCAACTATTATTTCTTGTACCAAATTATACCAAAGGCAAGCCATAACTATATCTTCTCAATCCTGAGAGAATTGTTTAGTTGTTTTTTCAGCATAGTAACTATTTTAAAAGTTCACATATATTATCTTCACCATGTTTCACATTACAGTTGAACAAACTAAAAGACTCATCTGATTTTTCTCTATGCATGGGTGACTTATGAATAATTTGGCATGTGATGACATTACAAGTTTAGGTGAGACCACTACCACAGGACCACCCTTTTACAACTAACTAAATTGACAAACTTTCGATTGTTTATGGCACTCATACTCAAGTAACTTACCCTACTTAGTAAACTATTTAAAAGTGATAAGGTCAACAAAGATGAATTGACAATCACCACGATGATTCTATGAAATGAATCTAATATATATATATACACACACATATATCTTTTTATCAAAAATGAATTTCTTCCATTCAAAAAGCTAAACTTGTGCACTTGATTGCTAATGTAGGGGAACCGGAAGTCCTCTTGAATCATAAACATGTTATTGCAAGAAGTCTTTTTGCAGTGATGGAAATGAAAATAGAACCCGTAATAAATCACTATGTGAACAAAAGAACTTGTCAGTAAAATATAAGATCATCTATTACACTGGTTGTGATGCAGCCAATGACACTTCTCCATGAGAATATAGATAAAGATATGCTGTCATGCTAGTAGGGACGATGATAGTCATCCATGTGGCAACCTGCAATGATCAAAATGGCAAGTTTTCCTGAGAAAGAGCATGTCAAAACAATAAAAATAAATCACATTAGTTAGAAGAAAATCCAAATTATGACATACTAAATAATTTCAACATAAGAGAAAAGAAAAGGAAAAGACATGATACAATACAAAAAAAGTTATTCCTCTATAGGGGACATTTTTCTGCTCAAATAACACATTATGTGCCACATAACGCATTTTGATCATTTAGTGCTGGCTATCATATATCCAACAGGTAACTGGAGTCTGGATCATTAACAAACCACAGCAAGCTATATAAATTCCAACTATGACAGATCTAACCATTAATTTTAAGATACAAAACCTTCCATATTTCTCTGTGAGTAAGATGATTTTGGTCCAGATCAAAAATTTTGGCATAGCTGATGGTAGACTGTGCAAAAACCCACAAATTAACTCCCCAAAGCCAAACCATCATAGTCTGCACAACCAAAACCAAAAGCATGTGAAATATTTACTCACTGTAGAAAGAACTAGATTAATATAGTCTAGTGTCACTCAAAACAAAGATAACTAACCACAAGAAGAAGAGGATTGTAATACAAAAATGCCTCGTAAAGAAAAAGGTCCCGCAAATTCACACTCATTCTCATAACAGAATCCCATCCAATCTACAAAAATTCAAAAATATCCATTATAGAACATGATCCTGTGAAAGCAGGTAATAAATACCACTTATAAGCAAATCGAAGAACATAAGACTCACCTTGCAGCAAATAAAACCCCAGAGAAAAAACAACAGTACCTGTACGAAGCAATTAACCTCATTTAGCATTTCCAAACACCTCAATACAAGAAAAAGCAAATGGAGTGCCAAACAAGTAACCGCAAAAACCTTGAATCTCCATAACAATATTGGAGAAGGCATTATTGCTGCAGTAGTCATCGGTAAACTAGCAATTTTCAAATCATTCGACCCCGTAGAATGTAACAAACCTTCCATCTCAACATTTCCCTCTTCCTTATCTAACAGCACACAGATAAATCATTATATCTACAATTATTTTTCTGAAAACAACACACGGATAAATAAAAAAAAGACGGATTAAATTCAACATCTGTATCTAAAACAGCATTAAGATAATCTTATTATTATTGCTACCAAGATCAAAGACGACAGGTCGGCTACCAGACTTCCTTAAATGCGGACTTTTGCTGGGCGGAATCACTTGACCTCCAAACATAGATTTAATTGCTGATGCTATACAAAACTGCAGAAAAAAAACTATAAATTAATATAAGAATATAGCAACAGACTACATCTACTAAAATACGAACAAAAATTAATTAATTTATCAACGATCGATTTGAATGCTTAGAATTAAGTGAAATTGGATCTAAGCTAAATTGTTAATGCATTCGCATAAAAATAACAAGAAAATGTGAAATTATATTAAAAAAAGAAATACAATGATAAAATTAACAATAAATAACAAATAAATGCGGCTTGAAGTAAACAAGAAATCTACATTGCGAAAATTGGAAAAATTAGATGATTAATTAAATAACTGAAGCAGTGATTAACGTTTAAGCTAAAATTAGAGTGAAAAATCAGATCTAAATTTAAAACTAAAAATGAAAATTAAACGGTACTGAACTGGATTAAGTGATTAACAGCAACGGCAAGATGAATGTGAAAATTTTGGATTACGAGAAATTCACAGAGAGAGAGTTGATTAATTGATTACAGAGCGATTGATTAAAGAAGAAACTGAGGATTTGGATCTAAAATGGATTAGAAAGGGAAAAATTGAGATCGAGAGAGAGACTTACGGAGGAAGGGGGTGATTATTGTTAATTATATTTTTGAGATTATATTTATTTATTTGTCTTGTTTGTTGGAGGGATTTTTGAGTGCGAAAAAAGGAAAGGAGGGAGGGGTGTTCAGAAGTCAGAAACCGATTGAACCGGACCGGTTCAAGCAAAACTAAACTAAGTGTAAATTGTAAACAGATTTAAAACGAAAATTTCTCTTTCAAGCCCTAATCAATACCTTTAACTCTCAGCCGCACGCCCTTCCTCTTCCCTGACCATGCTCTCTCGATCTTCCCAGCCTCTCTAAAACTCTCTGCCGTCTCCCCCGCCTCTCTGTCAAAAGGTAGGGTTTAGGGTTCAGGTCTTTATAATTATGTCAAAAAGGAAAGGTATAGAACATCCTATTTGCACCAATAGTCATGTATTCGAATATGTTGGGACCAATCTTCACCGTTAATTTGATCAATGAGAAAGAAATTGATTTGTTGCACATGACCTCATGAACTCAGCGGTGAAACCGGGTGATCTTCCTGGCCCGTCTGTTACCTGGTTAATAAAGACAAAAAGCCGAACCGAACCGGTTCGGTTTGAACCTGTTTCGGGAAATCTGCAAAATTAGAAAAACCGGTTCGGTTGGGTTTTTGATCCAGACCGGTCCGAACCCGGTTTTGAACACCCCTAACCAACACTGGTAAACCGACTATTTCATTATGTTTGATACTGCAAGGATTAATTAGTTTGTTCTAATAAACTATAAGGACTAAAGTGTAATTTACTCAAATATAAAACAACAAAAACCTTAAACCCTAGAATAAAACCCTACCCTTCTTTTCTCGGAGAGAAACAAAACGAAAAGTAGAAGGAAAGAAAGAAACCCTTCTTTTTTTTGTTACTAATCACTTCCTTGCTGTGTTTTTCAGGGTTTAGCATACAACAGCCTGCAACAAGCTCCAGGGATTGCATATCGTTTTTTGCTTCTTGCTCTTATTGCTGCTGATTATTTATATTTTGACTAACCTACAGTTTTTGCTATATTTATAGTACTATATAGATATATAGAGAGAAAATTTTGAGTGAATTTTTACAGATGGCGATGGATGGAAGTTTCAGTCTTGAATCGGCTCTGGAAAGGTTCCTTACTCGTTGCCCGAAGCTTGCGACGATTGACAAGCTCCAACGTTTTGTAGAAGCGGTACTTCACTCGACTTGTTTTTCTTTTTTTTTTGTTTACATGAAATTTGGTGTTTTTTTATGTGTTCTTTGGGTGCTAATGGAATAATAAAACAAAAAGATATTATGGTTTTTTGTTTTGTTTTGTTTTTTTGGGGTTTGGCAGGGGCATACTGTGACGGAAGAAGAAGTGGTGAAGTTGTTGGCAGAGCTGTTTCTGAACCCTAATTATACTATCCCTTTGATTGGTTCTTTTCGGCCGGTAGCTCGAAAGATAGTAGATCAAGCTGTGGCTTTGCTTAGGAACTGCAATCTAAGTTCTGATTCAGATGATATAGAAGGGGATTTTGTTGATGCTGATGTTCTTTATGTTATTGAGCACTATGAACGGAGTGGGAGGGGTTTGGAGCTTCACGAGCTTGCTTGCCTGGCCTTTTGTCGTGCCCTTGACTTGGACCATTCTCTATTGGGGTAAGGACATGTACATGCTATTTACTGTTACCTTGTGCTTCACTTCTTAAGACGTGAATAATTAATGATACAAAGCAACAATTTCTTGATGTCTAAAAACACATGTTCAAGAAGGACAACAGGGTGCTGCACCCTGGAACTGAGGCAGTATACTTGAAAATGCCTTGACGAAGACAAAGTATAGAAAACAGGAATATAATCAAATTAGCCAATGAAATCTAGAAGATATTTAAACTGTGTCAAGAAGCTTGAATAACCACAGCTTTTTGTCATTGATGGATTCAATATGGGTGCAATGGATGCAAGTATCATCGTTCCATGCCTTATAGCACAAGGGTTTATGAAGTTTTTAGCTTGCCATTGCTAATTGCCCCTTTATGTAAAGACAAAAAGGCTTACATCCTATAAAACTGAAGAAACCATTACTAGTAGGTATTTAAGTATGAGCATATGCCATGAATCTTAACGTTGATTTATACTCTCAACATTGAAAAGTTCTACCTGGAAAATTAAATTTGTTGTACTCTTGCATATTTTTAGAATGATGAGTTCATATCGATAACACCCCCCGCCTGACGTAATTATGGCCTTGCCATAGACAAGTTTTGATTCAAGTGTTCCATATAACTCATACAGATTTTGCCATCATTTCCCCCACGTACAAGATTAACCTTTTCACCTGAATATCCGTGTAATTATTCTGCTCGAACCTTTTGCTGAATCTGCTGAAGTGGATTGTGTTGGTGCTGCAGCGCTGTTGTAAACTTACACCTAAAGAACTGTTTGATATATGATATGGTTGCTAATTTGAGACTTGCAGTGCTCTTTTAGTTATGCTGGTTTATGAGATACAGACATGGTACTTGGTGCAGGTCTGTCACAACTTACTTTAAGTTTGCTCCGCCTCCGTTTGAACGCATATCGAGGAACAAAGTAGTTTCTGAGGATCAACTGTTCCAGGTATTTACCATAATTTATATTTTATCAAATATCAATCGAAATCTTTGTTCCATTACTAGTTTGAAAAATAAACTCTGATTCTGTGTGTCTCAATTCATCGAAGACATGCTTCTGAATAACAATCGGTTGCCATCCTTGAGGTCTTGTTACTGGTTGGTTGTCTTGCATCTCTATTGAACTTCATATATGTGGTAGTGTAGCCTTCTCTTTCCCCTAAATTAAGAGAACTTGTCATTTATTAAATGAGGCCACGATATACATGATGGTAAAGCAGAGTTGTAAACAATGCTGTGTTTGATGCTAAATTGTTGTTTTGCATCTGTAAACTGAAATAGTTCAAAGGTTTTTAGAATGGTTACATTAGCTGCTTTTGACTTTAATTTCCCTGTTCATTGAGAAGGATCCCTTATTCTTCTAGTTTTTCTGCATATCATTCCTAGAAAATATTTGTTGGAATCATTTTAATTGCTATTATAAGTAGACTAAGGATTATTGTGGATGTGCTAACTATGCTTTACTGTTGAGTCTTGAAATGGTTGTTTTCAGTTTTGAAGCTGTTATAGACTTCTATAAGGGGTATATCTAGGAAGGTAGATATATTTCCACTTCTCTTGTCCTTGACCAGAGAAAATCCAAAAATCTAGTAACTTAATTACACCTTTAAATATCCTAGGAAGATATGAACTGTGTATTTTCTGCATTTTTTAATATTTGATGCTATTTTTTTTCTTGCATTTTTTTTATAGCCCATAGGCATCTTTTTAAGATGAAAGGAACACCTATACAAGCATGGCTATATTGGAAGACAAGAAAATATGAATTAATGATGAAAAGGAATGGCTATTTAATAGGGAGAATAAATCATCATCTAAAAGACAATAGATAAATGACCTAGAGAGAAGCATGAAACTACAATAAAGAGCAATCTAAAAGGAACGCTCCAACAATCCCTTGTGAGTCAGAGAGATTGGAGGAACATTCCTGCAAAACTCTCAGATGCATCATCTGAAAGACACTGGTAAAGTAAACGACATAGAGAGAAGATAAATTTAGAGCAATCTAAAATGAATACTCCCGCAAAATCATCATATGCATCATTTAAAATAATAAACGACCTAGAGAGAAGCTAAACTTAGAGAAATCTAAAAGGAACACCCATGCAAAACCCCCAGATACATCACCTAAATGAGGCTAGTGGTTCTATCCCATAAAAGTCATGTATTAGGAAATGGGTAATAACTGGTTATGGTCATATAGAAGAGTGGGGTATTAGAAGCTAAATTTAGAGAATCTTATCTTCTTCATTGTTCTTGTATGAAATGGTTGCTCTAATTTGTTTAATATGCAGTTTTGTAGTGGAACCCAATGAAAATAGTTGAATTTACTGCTTTGTCGTTGCAAGCCAAAAGCTCAGCTTGTTTTACCTAGTAGTGATCACTTCTCGTGTTAGGTTTTGTGCTAAATTGAGTATGTCTCAATAAGTATTCCTAGTTTTGATTGATTTTTCTTAAATTATGTTAGCCTTAATGATGGTGTGGAATGGCACGAAAGGATCCATATTGCTGACCCCAACTAGTTTGGGATCGAGGCTTGGTTTTTGCTTTTCAATGTTGCAAGAAAGGAGTAGTGCCCTTTTGTTTGATTTTTTTCACGTCAGAAGTTCACAAAATGTATTGCTTTGGGGTTAATATGATACTTCTTCTGTTTTGTCAGGCTGCAAATCATTACTTACTTGCTGTGAGGATATCATACCGCCTCCTCCTTATGCAACCTGAGTTCTTTTCTGAACTGTGGAACTGGTCCTGTTTTTTGGACCACGTAAAGAAGTTAGTAAATCTTGATCTGGTCCATGTTGCCAAGGATGCAAAGGCGACCGCAGATATAAAATGGTGTGGGATACAAATTCTGTGTACAATTTTGGGAATGAGTGACAAAGCAGTTGAAAATTTTGGTGTTGGAGCTGAGGAAGCAACTTTGTGTTTGTTGCGGTTGGTTCTTGTAAATGTTGTAGTGTTTATGCGTTTAGTTTTTTTCAGCCTTCTAAGTTGCTTGTCTGCTGCTTTAATTTTCAGCTGGGAGGAGTTTTGTCAGGATGTAGCTATAGAGAAGTTTTGCTTATGCGTTGGATCTTCTGAGCAGACTAACTTTGGTTCTTTCACTGGAGGCATCAAGTTCAGTCAACAAAACTTCCTAAAGTCTTGTGGTCTTAATTCTCTGATATCATCACATTGTCATCAGATTGAGCCAGTGATTAAGAGTCGAAGGGTGGTGACATGGTAGGTATTTACCAAACTGAAATTATAATAAATTATTCTTTTGTTTACATGATGAAATGATTTTTTCAACAATAATATTCTTACATCAGTTTGTGATAATAAATGGTAATGGCTTTGTAATGATATTATTTAAAGTCTCTTTCAGAAATTTATGCATTGATTTTTTGGTTTTACCATTTTGGATTGTTCTGGACCCTGTGGTTCAAAAACTTGACCATTTCTATATTTATTTTTAACATAGTTTTTGTGAGTTCACTTTCTGATATTGGTCTCTTCCAATTCAGGGATGAAAGGTCAACTGCCTATCCATTTGTCGTAACATCTATGATGAGTAAAGGCTTTGAGATGGTGCGCTTGGCAGTGAGTCAAAAATGGCCTGTGCTACTGTATGGCCCCCCTGGGGCTGGGAAAACTGCTCTCATTAACAAGTTGGCTCAGGATGCTGGGAATCAAGGTACTTAACTAGTTAAAGTTAGAATTCCCCCAAGTTGACATTTTCATTCGTTGACCTGCTTAGTTAAGAAATTAAAGAAGAAATAAATAACTAAAAAGGAGAAGAGGAATAAGATGAAGTAGTAGGTGATATGAGAGAGAGGAAGAAAAAGAAGTGAAGAAAGGTTGTAGGCACAACTTTGTTGCCTCTTGAGCTATATACATGTGTGTATGTGTGTGTGCAATCACATGGTTGCCTCTGACAGCATTAATCTAGCTAAATGCCACTGACTTCTCCCTTGAACTTCTGGCCCTTTCTGGTTTTCAAACTTTCCTGAGATGTGTGTGGGCAATCCAATTAGTACCCCTGGCAACATTATTCTAGCTAAATGCCCATGACTCTCCCCCTTGAACCTCTGACCCTTACTGCTGTTTAAACCTTCCTGAGATGCCCACCAGGTCTTTGTGAGTATCCTTAACATTATTATGTCTTAAGTTTCATGGAAGTTCCAAACTGTATTGTTGTTAAATACTATACTATATGATGAAAAAGGGGGTGAATACATACAAAAAGAAACAGATGAATCATGTAAAAGAGCCACATAAAATTTCTAGTATTAAATTGCCCAAGAAAGCTGCAATAATTGACAACAATGCCAACATAATAAGTTTGATCTAACCATATCAACTGGACTGTTAACTTGAGTTTTTAGTCCATGTAACACTGCATTTTAATAAGAGAGGAACCTAACTTCTCAATGTTGATCATGTCATGCTGTAATTGCATGTCATTTGATAATGTCCTATGGATTCTAATACACTGAAACAGCAGTTGTATCGACTATATGCTGCTCATAATTTGAAATGCTGTTATAATGGCAACATAATGGGTATTAGTACTTGTCTTGCAGTATAGAATAAGCATGAAATGCTTCTTTTGCATGTAAATTTTCAATTGTTGTGTTCTTAAAAGCCAAACCGTTCTCTTCCAATTCTTCTTTTAAAAACTGAAAGATTGATACCAATTTGGTGTATTTTCATTTTAGCACCAGTTTGTGAAGTTTGTGAAGAGTACTTGGGGGCTTAGTATGCATTGGAAGCAGTTGGAATGATAGAACACATCTTGTCACAGTTTGTTTTTATTAGGGGTTTTCCTCGTATGCTAGAGTGGGGAATTAATGGCACTAGAAGAAATGAGAGTGTTAAAGTTCTTGCTGTAATTTAAGAGAAGATAGAATGACATTTAAACTGTATTGATTTAAAGGGTTGACGCGGCACTTAGAGAAAACAAATTCTCTTCTATTTAAAATGCTTTATTCAAGTTCAAGAGATGTCTTAATTTTTAAGTACTAATCAAACAAATGACATTAGGTAGATAAATATGGAAGAAGAGGGTTCATGTACCCTGTCCTAACCAGTTCTGGAATGCATTGTTTTGAGTTGAATTGTATGTGTGGAGTTTCTTGATATATCTAGCTGTTGGAAGAATACTGACACCCTGCATGTAGTGAACTTGTTGTCCCTTTGTTTTTTTTTCATGAACTGCTCCTATCCTTTTCTTTGGTGCTGCTGACACTAATTTTTTATATTGTTTTTGGGGTCTTCTTTCCATCTTTCTGTCTCCATTTCTGTCCCATCCCACATTTAGTTCTATCTATTCACATGGATGATCAAATTGATGGCAAAACACTGATTGGGAGTTATGTGTGTACTGAGCAACCTGGTGAATTTAGATGGCAACCTGGGTCACTTATCCAGGTAGGTTTTCTTTTCAAAGAACTCCTACAGCTTAATTGTTTTGACTGTGATATGCACTTTCTACCCACTTGTAATGTGTTATATGGTTTCCAATTTCATTAGGCTGTTCTGAATGGATATTGGGTTGTATTTGAGGACATTGACAAAGCACCATCGGATGTGCAATCGATCTTGTTGCCTTTGTTGGAAGGTGAAATCACTTTCATTACTAGTCACGGAGAGGTAACTATTTGTTTCTCATTGTTATTTTCATACAGAGAAGTGGTCTTTAAACTCATATGCTCATCAAATAATGTCAGAACTTTAAAGCTGAATAAATACACTTCGTTATTTTTTTTTTCCAAGGAGTTGAAACCATAAGCTATATGGTTATTTTGCATCTCTAGCTTCTATTATTTTTGTAAATGCAGTTTATTTTAAAGGTTCATTTGTAGACATTTTCTTAATGATGTCTTTATCTAGTTATCTCAGTTACCTTTTTTGTTCTCTCTCTCTCTCTCTCTGTTTTGAATAATGATGAGGATCTTGGACATTTTAGGAAATAAGGGTGGCGGAGAGTTTTCAACTATTTTCTACCATCACTACTTCCAAGAGTAATGTATCTCACACAGCAGAAGGTTTGTACTAGGAGTCATTGAATATGCTCAAATATGCTCTGTGGCCATCTGTCCATAATTGTAGTTGGAGTACAGTTGGCTGAACCAGAGATTTCAGTTGCAGGTGGAAGTTCACTTAGCACACTTTGGAGGAGAGTGATGACTGGACTGCCAAGTAATGATGACTTGGAAAATATAATGAAAGCGTGGTATCCAAGTTTGGGACCTCTCACCGGAAGACTCATAGGTGGGATGTATGAAATGTTAAGGAATTTTCAGTTCCAGATTATGGATCACTTACAGTAATTTTGTTTTGGCAGAAACAATGGAAAGAGTTAATCCTTCTCCATCTGGAAATTCTGCCTGCTTAAGCTGCCTTAACAGGTTCTCATTAAGGTAATGGATGATGCTTACTGCTCAATGCATATATTGCCTTGTATAAACCAATCAGATTATTGTAACCGGCTTTTGGATCCTGATGGCAGGGACCTCCTTAAATGGTGCAAACGAATAGCAGAATTAGGTTTGAATGGGGATATGCTGACAGCTTATCAGTGCCATCTTATCTATCAAGAGGTCTTTTTTGTAAAATGCATCTTGCCTTGTTACTATTTTCCTTTTCTTTTATTTCCTTCTATCTAGATGAATTGCATGATCTGAACTACAATTAATGAGTGCCGTTGGTTTCTACCTTTAGGCTGTAGACATATTCGCGTCCTTTTCAGGCCCTTCTGAAAATCGACTCACTGTAATGAGAGACATTGCAAAGTTGTGGGGAGTTCCCATCTCAGAGGCTGGAATCCTTTATCCTTGTAAACCTGAAATTCAGGTACTTGTTGATTTAGATGCTATTAATTTCTGACATTTTAGGAGTTGCTACTTGTTACACTCATGTCTGGAGTCAACTGCAGAATTTGTTCACAGAATTAAGAATTGGTCGAGTTACCCTTCAACGCACTGAAACTGTGGTTAGTGAAACAATTTGAAATTGTCTCAATCAGTTATGTCTGTTGTCTGCTTCGCTACTGACATACATACATACATACATACA
>Ga0325405_1002804_pt1 | contig 17957 bp, 6 predicted proteins | sample PopdelMetagenome_21_FD_205663 | JGI IMG/M metagenome (GOLD analysis project Ga0325405, IMG submission 205663) | Populus deltoides microbial communities from Bellville, Georgia, United States - Xylem-Control-R2 | ecosystem: Host-associated > Plants > Phyllosphere > Stem > Wood/Secondary xylem...
AAATTTGATGTTGTAACAAGACCTTCTCATGCTCAAGATGCTTAGTAAACTTCTAATATATTACTTTTGTTAAGGATATATATATATATATATATATATATATATATATATATATATATATATATAAAAGTAATATTAGTAGCATGAATATATGACTTGCCCTTTTATATAAGTTAGCATTATACTGAATCATAATCTATGTAAAAATAACCAGTTGTGAATTTCATACAATGTCATGCTAATACGATAATACAAGATCTTCTAAATTATTATAATTTTATTTACCATGAATTTTGTTATACATATATTGAATAATTGACATACATATTAGTAGTAGAACTAATATTAAGAAGAAGTATATTGATTAACTAATGTATTGCGATATGGTGTTGGCTAAAATGGTAATGATTGTGCAGTCGATAACTTGGTCTACCAAATTTTTGATAGAATATATATATTAGAGAGAGAGAGAGAATAACCTTTATTTTACAAATTATAACATATTATCTTAATACAGAATGTATACAATTGTATAGGGTTGTTACATTGAAAATAATTCACATTACAGTAATACTCAAAATATTTTGATCTTATCAATTCTTTAGCATCAAATATGTTATATGTGATATATTACTCATAGTGATCTATTAACTTATTCATGTAAAGATAATAAGTATTAGTTTCATAAATATATATTTATAACCAAATTTTAATAAGGTCTTTAATCATAGTTTATTAATCACTTCTCTACATGACTTTATAATCACTTAAATGACAACTTTATATCTAACATATCATGTGTTTCTCTTAACTAATGCCTCTAATATTATGTAATCATGAGTGTCTCATTTGAATCATATAATTTTAGTTAAGTATGACTTAGTTTCTATAACACTAAGCATATTCAATTTATAACAACTCGGGGTACCTTAATAAATTAACCTTAAATGAAACACTCATTTTATGCTTATAAAATTGAAAGGCAATAAATCATTTTAACTCCACTAATTATTGTTACCATAAAAAAAATAAGTCATTGGAGATTAAAAACCTCTGGGTTAACAAATTATACTACCTAGGGTATAATGGTTGTCTAGAATTTTTCATGACTGAGGTTACATATCCAATATTCTAAAGGTGCTGGTAACAAGGTTAAGAGGTATATGTATGCCAATATTTGATTTGATAACAACACTAAAGAAGTTAACCCTGATATGAAACTTGATGGTGCTTGAGATGACTAAATAGGATGTTGACTTGAAGAATTATAGCGATAATGGTTAAGATTTAATTTTGAGGGCCATCTTTTGATTCATCATTTGATATGGTATCAAACCTTATTGTTGTGTTCTTAATCCTTTTTTATTTCAAACTTTGCTTAACCCTTTTTGTTATGGCCATTATATCTACAAAATAGGTTGATGAATTACTAAGTATTTATAGTATGAAGCCTTTGTTAGATCTAGGTCTTTGGTAACTATGTTTTTTTTATAATTTTAATGATAACAATAATTTAGGGAAACTGATATGAGTGTCAAGATTTGATGTTATAGGGATTTTTCAAGTATAAAAATTTAGATCAAAATGGACTTTATTGAATGCAAACTTGACTTGAAGATACCTAAGAATGATCTTATGTAATCAAATATTTAAAGGATTTAATTTGACATTACAAAAATAATTTTTATCAAAGAGAATTTTATTTTATTGCCCAATTATGCATACTGAAAAATACCTCATTAGAAAACTTTTCAACATAAAATCTTGCACCATCATACTCATTGCTCAATTCTTTTTGAAAATGAAAAGCATCATTTTTCATTGACTTGATCAAATGATTCATTGTGTCCTATTCATTTTAACATACTAAAAGTCCCTTGATTATTTCCAAATAAGTCATTAAGTAGTAATTTGAAAGAATTGTATATAACTTATTTTACACTCAAGAGTTAACTTGTCTTAAACTCAAAAAACTTAACTTATTTTATACTTAAAATTATCATAAATAACTCTCTTTTTTTTTTACAAGAAGCCACCCAGCTATTTCTAATATGACGGTTTCCCTTAAAATTCTTAAATGTCGAACTCCTAAATTTTGGTTGTAAGTAATGGCTAAGTGTTCCTTATTTGCCTATAAATATTACTTGTTCACTTAATATGAAAACAACAATATAATGCTTGTCAACTCTTTAACCTAAAAAGCTTTTATCACTTTCATAATCCTTTTAAATATTTGAACTTTATTTGTGTCAATTTTCTCTTTCATATACTTGAGCTAGATTACTTTATTTAAAGACTTAGTTTAATTTATTGTAATCTTCTTTTTATTACGAGGTATGATAAATGTTTGTGAGAAATCATTCATTATGAAAGTGTAAGAAACACTTAAACCATTCAAAGGTTAATATTTTGAGCCTTGAAAAATATTAAGAGTGAAAGGTTTTCTAATCTAGAACCCATAAAAAAATATTAATGTATTAGTACAGTATCACCCATAAAAAGACCATGACTTATTAGTGAACACTTGAATAGTGGTTCAAGAGTTTAGTAGGCAAGATTGGTCGAACCACTATAAATCTGGAGTTATCCCTCAATCTCAATCTCTTTTACTTTGTGCAATTTTATGTTGAATCTTAGTTTTGTCTTTTACAAATGTTAAAGGATAATTTTAAAAAAAAATATTAAACATTCAATTAAGCTCCTAATTCACCCTCTCTTAGGTGTTTTTAAGACTTTCAACCTTTAACTTATCAATGAAAATAGAGATAAGTTATTTCTTAGATATAGAAGGGCAAGTTTGTGTTATCTATTTGCGCAACCTCAAAGCATATTTCTTGATTGACTCATTATTATTATTTTTCTCCATTTTATGAAGATCAGACTTGCTCAAACTATTTCAAAAATGTGTCATCCAATTTTATCATTTTTTAAATTATTTTAAAGCCATCCAACCCCATATACCAGTTAAAAGCAAGTCCATCCAAGCTTTCATTAAACAATGGATCATTAATTTCTCATCATTAATAACTTCAGTTATTTTGCCATCGTACATTTTAAGATAGGTCTCAAGACATTAAGCTCTTGTATACTTGAAAAATTCAAGGACCATAAAATTGATAGAAATGTCGACATCTAAGGCATTAATTCTTTCATGAGTTGAAAAGGGATCACACAAGTCTCATTTTTAATGGTTTATTCTCCTTTTATGGTTATACTACATACACCATGATCCACGTCTCTTACATTGTATTACACTTAGCACTCTTATTGTACCATTTTGGAAAAGATGGTTGGATTAATTTAAGTAGTTAAGATGTTTGATGTGTATTTATAAGATGTTGATAGATATCGATGAGGGAAACTAGAAAAGAAGATGACTCATGGTTTTACCTTTTATGGTTTAAGTTATATGTTGAAATAAGGATGGAGCTTCTTGAGGTACTTGGACTCTTGGAGAGAGTGCATCATATCAAGGGATTGAAAATGATGCACTAATAGTAGTTTATAAGGGATTTGACTTGACAATATAAACCTTTGATGATCCTGGAGCATGAACAATAAATGAGAAATCTTTATCAATTGCATTGATGTTTGGAGTTATTTTTAACAAAAGTCATTCATAAAGTTATTCAGAGTAAATAGTTTGTTCAACAAACTAGTTAACCAAGTCACTTCATCCTTTAAAGAGTTTATCTAATTTTGCTTGATCTAAACTCTTTTTTTTTTCTCTATGGTAATCTATCAACTTATTCATGCAAGAATAACAAGTATTGGTTTCATTCATAAATATTTATAACCAAATTTAGATAAGGTTTGTAATTATAATTTAATCTCCCACTATTTTCTTACAAATTAATAGGTTTCATTATTAATTTATAAATCTCATTTAGATCTTTTAGTGGACTATGATTCCATTTAATTTATATAATCATAAGTAATTCAACAAATCAAAATAAATTAAATTGGATAGATAACATAGCTTATCAGTTACGTCTTTATATGACTTCTACATCAATTAGGTGATAAATTTTTGTCTAAACATATCATATATGTTTCACCTAACTATCTAATCTTATATGATTATAAGTACCTAATCCAAATCATATAATTTAGTTCAATATGATCTAATTTTATAGCATTAAGCATATGCAATTAACAGTAACCTTGAGTAGCTTAACAAGTTATCCATGAATAGAACTCTGATTTCATACATATAAAATCAGAAAGCAATAAATCATATTCTCAACATGTACTTAATATTTTAATGAGGGATTCATTATTTTAATTAAGTCTCATTTCATGGCATTAGTGATATATCATACATAACAATTATATATAAACATACACCCCTAGCATGTCATTTTAATTGAATGATTATGGATGTATCTAAACCAATTTCCTCACAAAGGAAATTAGATTATCAAAACCTAGGTAGCTATTGCAAATCTATAAGTCTTTTGCGAGCATCATGATTGTAACTTTTTTTGTCGTTCTTTCTTCATCTTGGATTACAAAATAGATTTTCCTATCTAAATTCCTACATTTCTAAACTACATAACATTTACATAGTTGTATAAGAAACCTCGAGTTACATTCGAAGAGAATTAAATAAGAAAAGAATTTTACAACCTAGAAGAAAATCAACAAAAGACAAGATACGTAGACCATATTTAATATTACATTCATTTAACCATAAACACACAATCACATTAGTCTTTAGTGTCTATAATCATCCATCATGCATAATAACATTTAATATGCATAATAAAATTATTGCATGCTTCAATTCTAATTATTGCCTTTATATGCAATTTTTAAAATAAAATTCTAACATTTAGAAATATTAAACAAATCCACTTTGATAATTTCTCAAACATAATAAATTTTATTTAATATATATTTTCTTTGAAAAACAATATTTCAAAATTTAATAAGAAAAATAATCATATTAAAATTCTTATTAAAATCCTAAACTATTTTAGGATCAAATAAATAAAACTTTATGGATATTTTTTCTAAACATTATTTAATTAAACATTGTAATTAAATCCTAACCCAATTAAGATATTGTAAAACACAAAAAATTTTGAATTAAATTTTAATTCAATCTTAATCCTATTAGGAAAATTAATTCTACAATTAATTTAATTTGTTTTTCAATTTTAAAATATAAAATCAACATTTTATATAAGGAAGGGTAGAATTGTAATTCTATCCCAAAAACCAAAATGTAATAAGAAATTAAAAAATAGGGGTAAATACATAAATTACACCTCAAAACCCTTTTGTAATAAATTATAAGTGCTAAAAACCTTAAAAAAGCACTAGGGGCATAATTGTAATTATTTCCCTCTCCTCTGCTTTTCTCTTTGCTATGGCTTGGGAACACTGCCCACGTCGACTGCAGCCATGGCTATTGCTTAGTAGTGCCTGAACTACTCGTGGTAGCGCCCATGGCATCTGGCACTACATGCAGCAGCGCCCATAGCCCAAGGTGCTACTCATAGTAGTGTTAATGGCAAATCTCCTTTATAAAAAAACAAAATATTGCCAGATTTCAGCCAGATTCAAGAAATCCAACCAGATCTTACTGGAACAATAGACTTTCAATTTTAAAAAAAAAATCAGGAGAGAAATTATTTTTTAGAAAATGATTTTGCACATAAAATTAATTTGAAATTAACACTAATAAAATTAAAATATGCAATCATCAACCTTAATTGTCTAACAATGGCTCCGTTACCACAATTGGGTTTTCAGAAACACTTATACACAACGGAAACAATAAATTTAAAATTTTTTCAGGAATCCCAAGGACCTAGTTAGACAAATCTAGAGTTATTTAGGATTTATACAAATATTACTTAAAGATTAGGTGTTCTTTTCAACTTTGAATAATTATTTTAAGGCTGGATTGTCACAAACTACTAGTGAGAAATCTCTTAAACTTTTTTTGAAAAGAGAGATTATTATACCTTAGAGTGCTAGCTTTTTTCTTTTGAGTTTTTAGTATTTCAGTATTGTACTCTACTCACCTTTTTCATCTTCCACTAGAAATACAAGCCATAGCTTTCTATAAACACTTTCTATATAAGAGAACTTAGAGATCTCAAGTTTAATGATCATTTGCACAACCATCATGTAAGCCTTTCTATAGAAACAAGTGATCTTTCCATATGAAATTCTCATGCAGGTCAATTTAAAGAGCGTTTGGAAACGCAGGCCAACCCACGTTTCCAAAAAATTCAAAAAAAAATTACTAAAAATTAATATTTTTTTTATGTTTTGGATCATTTTGATGTACTGATCTCAAAAATAATTTTTAAAAAATAATAAAAAAAACATCCTTTTGATGCATTTCGGCATGAAAAACACTTTGAAAAGCAACCGCAACCACACTCCCAAACAGGCCTAGTGGGTACATGTTATCTAACAAGCACCTACATATTAGTTATAGATATCCCTCAAACCTTAATTTATAAGAACAATTACTTCCTTTCATAAAGGAAAGAACATAATATGTACTAGTCTCAACAGCTCTAATTAATGTTCAATCTTAATAGAGCATTGATTAGGAACATTTAGAAATATTGCTTTAATGCAATATAAATCTCATAGGTATAACAACTTTATAATTTCTTTTCCAAAGCATTTTTTTCTCAATAACTTTACCTTTATTCTAGATTCATTAATCAAATATTATATTCATTAATAAAATATTTGATAAATATTAAAGATATATAAGCCTTCATTAATAAATTAAATATTTTTACATGAAAAAAAAAATTCAATACCACATGTAACTAAATGATTGGTTATATAGCATTATACACTAACATTTCAATCCTTTATAGAGGGTAATTATAGTCTAATTTTTCCATGACTAGTGTCCAAAACTTAGATTTGAGAATAGACCACTTAAGATGCATAGTGTTTTTATTAATAGCATATTAATACATCCATTTTAAAAGAAAAAAAATAAAAATACCAAAATAGCCCAAAATATTATCCATATATTTTGGAAAGTTAGTCTAAAACTTTCTATCATCTAAAAATGTTGAAATAGTTTAATTCTTTAACTTGTATATTTTAAAAAGAAGTTTTTGAAATTTTATTCATTCAAAAAAGAGTAACATAGAAAATGATTTGTTAGCAAGTCATGTCCCAAACCTCTATCACACCAAGCTATCACCTCAAAGAAATCATGACATGTCAAAAGCTTATAATGACTCTTTTGAATACTTTTCCCAAGAGTTTATCTGCATCTTTAGCCATAAGATGCATATGCTTTCAATCCTTTATTAGGACAATCCCCTTCCATTTTCAATCTTTATACTCATTTTAGAACTATTCTTGATTGTCTTGTCGCATATCTCTCGAAATTCCATGCATATCAAGCTTGTCTAGTGATATTATATGAAGATATCCTATAGGAGGTTCTAATCATTACGTGAGGGTAGGTTGATTAACATATTAGTCTCAAAAGAATTGCTCATTACTTAGATCACAAAGCCCCAAAGGTTGATCTGATGTCTATAAATAGCAAAAAATCTAAACTGAGGTAAAGCAAATTGTGACCTTGTAGACTTTTAACGAGATTCTAAGGTTTTATGTGTGCTAGCCTAAAACAAAGCCATATCAAAACACCATTAATTTCTCATGCCAACCTAAAACGATGTATACGCAAATGCGTTTCTTGCAGTGGGTGTATGGGCATAAGTCCCTATCCAATCCTATATGCATAATAATAAAATATATGAAAATAAAAAATAAAAATAAATAAACAAGAGCACAAAAACCAATATAACAAATCACATAATATAGATAATCACATAAAAAACAAAAGATATAACAAGCATATTATTTTCAACCAAGCAAACAAAGTCTAGCCCTTACTAATATCCCAACGGAGTTGTCATTTTATCATAAAAAAAAATCTCAACGATCTTGATTACTTCAGGATTGACGAAAGTAAAATTAAATACATGAATCACCATCTAGTTTTATACTAACCGAGAACCCTAAATGGTCTTTAGAGATTTTTGGATAAGGTTCAAGCTATGAAGATAATATCATAGGCATCTATTACGCCTCATATGCAAACTACAAAGACACTGGTGTAAATAAGAATGTATCATCCAAAATCAACACAACAGGTATAGACAAGCAATATCTCAATCTCAGAAGCTTCCCTGATGGAACCAAAATTTGTTACCTTTGAAACCTACGCACGGGGTCAGCAAGAACAAGTATCTGATCAGTTTGTATGGTAACTATGATGAACTACGATGGGAAGCAGTGAGACTGAATGATGCATCCACTCCCCTTACAACAGAAATCATCCATGTCCTTTCTTCAGATAATATAGACATTTGTCTTGTGAACACAGGTTTTGGGACACCATTCATATCAGTTTTGGAGCTAAGGCTTTTGGACAATAACACTTAAACAATATACCTGAGTTGTTGGCCGCAGAGTTGGTTGTGGTGTAGCCTATTCAGATTCGATCAGGTGAGCCATTTTCTTTCATGTTTTCATACATTACCTCAACTGCCCAGTATTATCTAGAAATTTCTCAGTAAACAGAAACATATCATCAAGGTTCTCTAACGATGTCTGTGATTGAATTTGGTCTCCTCTTCTGCCTCTTGGTTGTGAAGCTAAAACTACTAGCTATGCCATTAAATCACCAGATGATAACAAGTACACTTTCCCATCTGCTATCATGCAAAGAGCAGCAGTTCCAATCAACCATAGCAATCCCCTAGTGTTCTATTTTCAACGTCACAACCCCACCGACCAGTTTTTCCTCTTCATGCACTTCGCTGAATTTGGAAAGCTGCCTGCAAACCAGACCAGAGAATTCAGCATCTATGTCAACAATAAGCTGTGGCATGGACCGATTGTTCCAACATAATTGCAGACAACTACAGTAAGCAGCATATCCGTATTGGAAGGAACATAATTTACAGTTCCGAACAATAAAACCAGAATGTTGAATTTTAAGATTTGAAGCATTTTCCACCGATCAATTAGGCAAATAATAAACTTGAGAATCAATGATCTGACAATCCAATTTAGCATGTAGGGTATTGTCATGTGTAATGCAAATTGGCCCGTTGCTATCAATATTCAGCTCCACTTTTCAAAAATAAAAATGAGTTCAATTTTTTCAAAAGAAAAATATATCAAACTTCATTGTAGCACCACATCCATAACAGAACTTTCTCAAAAAAAGAATACTAACATATTAATTGGTATATAAAGTCAATTGAATAAGACTCTACCTAGTAGAGACATGAAAAATATAATAAAGAGGATATTCACCTGTTCAACTGTGTCATTGTGCTGCCAATTAGGAATATTGAAGGAAATTGATCGCTGACTGCAGAAAGCAATCTTTTCAGTAGAAATAAAAAGTCCTGCAACAGCACCAGTTTCAGTTGACAAAAAGAACTGTGATGTCTTTAGCAGCTTTTCTCCAGCTCTAACGTCAAATTTCTGCTTGAAAATGTTCTTCCTCCTACCTTTTTTAATTCTTTTGCCTCAAATTTCGTTGTCTAAGAGACCAGCCGACGTAACTGCAATTATATAACATATGATTAATGATATTATTTTTTTTCTGAAGAAGAATCTCATCCTTGATTTATTCATTCATAATGGGGTAAAAGAGAGAGAGTGAGGACAATACTTCAAATAATTCAATGGAATGAGTGTTAACTACCACGGTCAACGCAATTTGCAATGGTGCTGCTTGATTCCCCATCTGCATCAACTTCTTCAGCTGCACCTGCAAGTCAATGAATTAAAGTTATCCACATATATTGATTAGATTCAGCAATACTAACTGATAATCTTGGGGAGAACTAGAAGACGAACAGGATGATTAGAGGAAGAGGGTGTTCCTGGTTGCTAGCAACAAAGTGGAAAAGGTCACCTCATTGTCTTTACCACCACCATCCTTTAACATCCCATGAAAAACTTCAAAAGCATCCATCGATAACCCATTTTGGGCATACACAGCAATCATAGAATTCCAACACCCTTCCAGGCAAACTCATTTCACTACACTTTATATATGCATCCAACAAAGTATTCTCAACTCCCATCACTTTATCCAACCCGACCTTCATAGCAACCCCATGAACGCCCTCACTGACTGCTTTATTAGAAACACAAGAACAAGCCGATAAAACAGAAACCATAGCAACAGAATCAACAGAAGTTCCTACCTCTTCACCATTTCCTTCACTCTTCTCAATCAAAAACTCCTTAGAAACCATTAACGCTTCATGAGCATCATCATTTTGAACATACCCGGTGATTAAAGAAGTCCAAGTAACAATATTTCTCTAAGGAATTTCATCGAACAGTATTCTTGCATCACTTAACTTCCCACATTTTAAACACATATCAATCAAAGCTGATGATACAAATAGGTCCGATTCAAACCCAAGAACAAGAGCTTGTTGGTGGGTTTGTTTTCCAGAGTCAAAACCAAACAAAGCCGAACATGATTTCCTCAAGAATGATGAGAGTACAAAGTTATATTTTATACGAAGGCAAATCATTTTATAAATAACAACTCTACAGTGAATTTCCTATTCCTTTTGATGAGATAAATATTTCTCTTTTAAAATAGCATTAGGAAAATTGATTTTTATATTGTGCAGCAGCAGACAACTTCAAAAAAAAATCATAATATCCAATTCATCTTTATCCATCAGACAAAACACTCTCTAATATCGATCCCAGCTTTGTGATCTGTGAGAAATATTATGGTAATGGTAGGTTTTTAAATTTTTTTTAATTTAAAAATATTTTAAAATAATAATAAAATAATTTTTAATAAAAAAAATTTAAAATTTAAAAAAACATGGTTTCCACACCATGTTTCCGATCAATCATATAATCATCTATCCACAACCACACAAATCTAACGACTTGAGCGCAAGCTGAAGTTGCGGGGACTTTCAGCCCTCTGCCCTCTCAAACATGGCACTAATTAACCTGCACCAGCACTTGTGTATTTCATTTTACTATCACGAAGACACTTCCAAAAGATAGGAACAAAGATGCTGAGTAATTTGCAGCCTTGTTATTAGCATTATTTGAATCAATTCAGAGCTTTTCAATCCCTTTCGCTCATCATTTTACGGTTCTTCCTTGGAGAGGCTACATGAAATGATTAGTTGTAGATATCCCCACCCCTAAAAAACAACATTCCACCACTTCTTTTTAATTAAATGAAATATGTTATCAGAACATGTATGTGATGAGAAACAAGTGTTTTATGAAATTATTTATAATTATAAATGAAGAATATAATAGAAAAGCGTAGATGATATGAAATAAATTATGCTTTTAGGATAGGAAAATAATATCATATAAATTATACATTCATGTTAGGAAAATTATATTAAGTGAAGGTTGTTAGAAAATAATATAAATCATATCATGAAACTTCATCTAACAGCTTAAGCTATTGAGTTGAGATGATTTTTTGATATGATATTAGAGTTTTAATGACAAAGCGGTCACGAGTTTGAATCTCACTATTTTCATGTGCAAGTTTCAAGTCCAAAAAGCTTTCACTTGATAATGTGTGTTAGAGAATAATATAAATCATATATTGAGACCTTATTTAACAGCTTAAACTATTGAGTTGAGATGGTTTCTTAACAAAAATATGCATGTGATGTTAAAAAACCATTGGTTAAAGTCAATTATAGTGCGAAAACTAATTATAAAAATCATAAGTCGATCACAATGATAAAGATTAATCGGATAAATTTAAAGTTGACCGCAACAACAGGGAATAAGTATGAAAATCTTAAGCTGACAATAACTAAATCAAAATTTTAAAAATAAAAAACTAAAATCAAATTGAAACTGGTTCAAACCAACTAGGTTTAGTTCAAATTTTTAGGGTAAAAACCAATTCAAACCGATTTGGCTTAGTTTTTTGGTTTGGCTTGGTTTGAGTTCGGTTCGATTTGGATTTTTTAATTTCAAGCTTATAAAACTGAAATCGATCCGAACCGGCTAGTTTTTTTAAAATTTTAATATATTTAATTAATTTTTTTTTTAATTTTTTTGATTTAACCAGTTTTTTAATTTTCTTGCTCCCCTCAACTGCAGGAGACAAGATAAGTTCGGAATAGAAGACATGCCCATGCGGTGGGTATACATGATTCGAAGCCTCATCCACAATTCATCGGTCGACAACAATTTGTCCTAGCCATACCCATAATTTTAAATAATCAGATTTATCCACTTGTCTTCACCACAAAAAAATCCTGCCATCTATATAATCTCCTCTCAACTTTCCGCACGCTTCCCAATATCTACACTCGGTCCCACCGTATTTTCTCCGTCTCACAATTGCTTCAAGTTCAAAACATTTGTAGATAAAATAAAATTAATTACTATAATTTAACTAAATTTTGTTTTTATTTCTTTGTTTTTATGGAACCATATAAATAAAAACAAAATCCAACCAAAAAAATAAAAAAAAACATATATATATTAAGAGCCTAAAATGGTACAAGTGATGGTGGGTTCTCCTTAGATGACAAAATGCCACCCAAAACACAAAATGGAGAATTGAAATAAATCTCCCTACTCTTCTTGACTCTTGAGAGCGAGAGAGAGAGAGAGACCGGAGAGAGTTTTGGTTGGAGAAGGAGAGCCAAAGGAAATGGGAAGAGCATTTGTGTATGTTATTCTTGGAGGAGGAGTAGCAGCTGGGTATGCAGCTCTTGAATTCACAAAGAAAGGGGTCTCACCTGGAGAACTTTGCATCATCTCTGAAGAAACTGTGAGCGAAAAAAATAAAAACCTCATCTTTTTAGCCTTTCTAGGTTTATTTTCCTTAATGGGCATCTGATTTTTTTTCGCTCTTTGTTCTATTCATGCTTTTTTTTTTTATGGTTTCAATTTTCAGTTTGTTTAGTTGCTTTGTCTCCTTAATTCTGCTTCTTCCTCTCTCTTTTCTATCATTGTTGGTTAGATTATGAAAAGTGATTTACGTTTATGAAATCCCAAGAATGAATAGCATGCTGCTTAACTATAAGGAGGATTCTGAAATTTGAACAGTTAGCATCGCCATTGTTACCATATGTATTTTGCTATAGCTCTTTTTTTTTTCGTTGTATTGGTTGATTGATTGCAAATTCTTGCCTTGCCTTGTGACTTTAAGTAATGGTAGACTGCAATAGTTATTGTCAATTTCATATTACTTATATCATGTTTTTTCCTCGTTCTTTTAATGGAATATAAGCCATTGGGGACATTTCTGTGAACAAGTACCTTCTCTTTCTATTGGTCTTATTTTGGTATGTGGGGTTTTAAAGTTGGAAAGCAATAATGAAAATGGCTAACCCTATAGCGGATTCCGCAGCTGCCACCATTGGAACCAATAAAGCAAATAATTGACCCATCATATCATCCAAAGAAACAGAAAAGACCAAAAAGCTCAAATTCACAGCTAATAACAATCTCGTATATGGGTTTTTAAAGTTTTTGCACTAGACATTTTCAGTCTGAAGTTATGCCGGCTTTATAATTTGGCATCATTGTATTGAAGGTGCAAAATGAATTTGATTAATATTTTAGTCGTTGATATGTAATGTTGATGGTATAATTTAAGGGGTGATAACACTAATGTTGATGGTATAATTTAAGGGGTGATAACACAAAAGCTTAGCTTGTGCGATTGAATAAACTTGACGTTAGCTGTGAGTTGGGAAAAGCCTTGCACGGGCGATGATTATGCAATGGAACAATAATAAGACTGAAATGAAAGTTTTTCTGCAGGTCATAAAATTGTATTCGCCTCATACTTCCTGCTTGCCTTGTCCAGTTAGATAGTGATTCATGAATGTCTACTGGATTTCTTTCAGGTTCCACCTTACGAGAGACCTGCATTGAGCAAAGGTTATTTACTTCCTGAAGGTAAAAGTTCTCATCCTTCAAGTTCAGGGTCTGGTTATCTAGTATAACCAACCATTTTGGTAGAATTCTTTATGTAGTGTAACATATAAATAATCTACTGAAATGTGCTGCTTGTTATTAGTCAATAGCTTTGCCTAAGTCACATAGATGTGTCAGGCTGAACTTGGGGATAGTCAACTTTGAGTCTGGATGCAATGTGGGGGCTTTGGTTTCTTTTTCCTGATGTGCTGTCCTAAAATTCACAACTAAACTAGCGAGGGAAAATGCTAATCATTTGTTGTTTTATGTTCCTCCCGTTCATTTATTATTCTAATATTCAGCCTTTTATTGAAACTTTTGCTAACATGCAGCTCCAGCACGCCTTCCATCGTTTCACACTTGTGTTGGAGCTAATGAGGAAAGGTTGACTCCAAAATGGTATAAGGAACATGGTAATCTGTTCTTGGCTCATATGATTCTTTTCACTGACCAATGAGAATAATAATCTTATAGCACTGCACTTATTCTCTGGAATACCTATTTCAAAGTTTGCTATGTTATCCATATGTTTTTTTGTCTAGAATCTGGATGGTTCTTTATGCATTCTAGTTGGAATTATTTAGCTTTCAGGTATAGCATCCTTCATACGTTCTTATCTAGATTACCTGTAATTATAATTTGCTTATATCAAATGTCAAGGGAGCAGAGGTAGATGAAAAAAATGCAGAATGAATTCGAGTTATCCAATTTTGTTCCTGCTCAATATTTGTGATCTCACCTGCTCAACTATATATATGACATGAAATGTGTCCATGGCAGTTGTATTATATTTGAATATTTGATCAAATTGGGTTGCAGACTTGTACAATGAGGCTTTTATTACCTATTACTAAATACTGCAACTATGATCATTATGCTTCATGTGTAGATTTAAGTTGACAATTAGGTTGCTGTACTATATCTGCTTGTTAATATCGTTGACATGAGAAAGTTCTTTGACTATCGAGTCTAGCATCTTTAATTAGTTAACCTGTTGCTATAAAGATTTTTACATAAGTAAAAATAAGACATACTTTTCTCTTGTGGAAATATAGACTTACTAATTACTTAGATAGTCTTAATCAAGCATTTTGTGATGGGTACAGCTCTTCATATTTTACCTACATCCAACGTAACCAAGATCAGAAGTAAATGTCTCTTCATTTTTGGGGAAAAACTCCTAGTAGAATTTGTTCAGACACAAATACCAGCGGATTTTTTTCTGTTGCTAGTTTATATCAAGTCTTCTAAATTGTTGGCAGCTGAAATTCTTGCTTTTATGTTTTATCCCTAATTGATGGGTATATGAATTATTTTTTATAGGAATTGAATTGATTCTGGGAACTCGAGTTAAGTCTGTTGATGTGAGGCGCAAGACACTACTAACTGCAGTTGGCGAGACTATAAGCTACAAGATTCTCATTATTGCAACAGGTGCTCGGGTATTGAAACTGATCTTTCACTTTGTTGATGCTATTTTTTATTCAGATGGTTAGTTGATGTTTTTAATGCTGGTTAAATGCAGTATAAAAATACCAAGTAGGGATCTGATTTCGCTTTGGGAAAATTTGAGGAATTACAATCCATGTCCTTTTGTTTGGTAGCATTTTGAATGGGACCACTTGTCATTGTTAGACATATATAATATTGGAGATACAAAATGTTCAATTAGATCTTATCACCGTGTTAGCTTGCATTTTTTGTCATATTTTAACTTTGGAAATGGTTCTCAAAAGACTCTTATTAAAAAAAAAAGGAAGAAAAAAAACTGTTGGCCTTTATAAAAATTTCATTGAAATAATAAATTGTTTAGAAAGTGAATTGCATTGTTCAAGTAATAATACAACATTAAAGTAACTCTTTTTCTTTTTTTTTCATTGTTCAATGTAGGCTTTAAAGCTTGAAGAATTTGGAGTGAGTGGATCAGATGCGGAAAATGTTTGTTATTTGCGAGATTTAGCTGACGCAAACAGGGTTGTTGATGTGATGCAATCTTGTGCTTCTGGGAATGCTGTTGTTATTGGTGGTGGCTATATAGGAATGGAGTGTGCTGCCTCTTTGGTGACAAATCGAATTAATGTCACTATGGTTTTCCCGGAAGTACATTGTAGTGAGTGCGCTCCCAATGCTGTTTTATGCTTCCTCTTTTGAGATCTTAAAACTTATTTTTGAGGAAGAAAACCTTTGAAGTTAAAGGCTGTGGAATGTCTCATATCTATCAAACTTGTTTGCATTTATTCATGCAAGAATAGTTGTTTTTGAAGATTTTCCTGCCATGTTTTCTGACCACAAAAATTTAGGATTGCCAATTCTTTCCCAAACTATTGTCTTGATTTCTTCTTGAATACAAGTTACTAGTAAAATCTGTCACTGTCTTTGCCTTTTGTAGTGGCTCGCTTGTTTACACCCAAAATTGCAAGTTATTATGAGGGCTATTACAATTCAAAAGGAGTTCAATTCGTAAAAGGAACTGTCCTGTCATCTTTCGAGATTGACCCCATTGGAAAGGTAAATCTCCTGCCACCTAACAATCTTGCTAGAACTTGTCTCAATCTGTTTTATGTTGCGGAATATTTTACACATAGTATTGGTTACTGTTACAGTTTTTGTTATGCTGATTGGGTTCATCAGATGATTCTTATAATTTTTCCGATGTGAAAAATGTCAAAATGCAGGAAGCTTCATGAGTTCATAAGCATCAGGAGCTTTAGCTTCCTTAAAAATTGATCACCAAGTCTGGCTTAACCAATCCAATTCATCCTTTTCAGATTACTGCTGTTAATCTTCGAGATGGAAGTCAGCTTCCTGCTGACATGGTTGTAGTGGGCATTGGGATCCGTCCAAACACGAGCCTGTTTGAAGGCCAACTGACTTTGGAGAAAGGTGGGATCAAAGTAAATGGACGAATGCAAACAAGCAACACCTCGGTCTATGCGGTAGGAGATGTTGCTGCATTTCCAGTGAAACTATTTGGTGAAACACGTAGGCTTGAGCATGTTGACTCGGCGCGGAAAACAGCAAAACATGCTGTTGCAGCGATAATGGAGCCTGAGAAAACAGATGAGTTTGATTACCTGCCCTTTTTCTATTCTAGGTTCTTCACATTTTCCTGGCAGTTTTATGGGGACAATGCAGGGGAAGTGGTGCATTTTGGGGATTACTCGGGGAATACAATTGGAGCATACTGGATAAGTAAAGGTCACCTTGTCGGATCTTTCCTTGAAGGAGGAACGAAAGAAGAGTATGAAGCTCTAGCCAAGACCACAAGACTTAAGCCAGCAATAGACGACATAACTGAGCTGGAAAGGCAGGGTTTGGGCTTTGCAGTGACAGTTAGTAAGAAACCACTAACATCTCCACCTACTGATGTTAGTGATTCTACCCTTGTTCTGGAGAGGCCATTGTTTGCTTGGCATGCGACAGCTGGTGTTATCATGGCGGCATCAATAGCTGCGTTCGCGTATTGGTATGGAAAGAGGCGCCGGAGGTGGTGAAGTTGCGGTTTCCAAAGCAATTTAGTAGGGTTATTGGGGTTCAAGAATGAATTTTATGATACCATGTTGTAGCATTAATAGGTCAGGAGATTTGGAATACTATGTTCTCGTGTGATTTAACTTCAATATATTGCTGAATACTAAATCAAACCACTTCATTTTGTTGTTGTGATTGATATATGTGGTACTGTGTTGTTTGGTTTGTTCAGATTCATCCGTGATTCCAAAATATTATCTAGAGAACGAGACATGAACTTGGTCAAGGAGTATAAATAAATAAATAAATCTAGCATCGTGTGTCATTTATTTAGCTGCCATTGATTCCCTAATCATATCCCCTGTTTTTGTCATGTAAATAGTAAGGTCTCCATTTTTACTTATTTTCATTTTTTTCCCTCTTATGTTTGGATCAAAACAATTGTTAAACGCAACTTTAAGCTATTTGTTGAATGTTGAAGTTATAGCTTGTTTCGTGTTCGTGGTTTTTTT
>Ga0325405_1002812_pt1 | contig 17925 bp, 15 predicted proteins | sample PopdelMetagenome_21_FD_205663 | JGI IMG/M metagenome (GOLD analysis project Ga0325405, IMG submission 205663) | Populus deltoides microbial communities from Bellville, Georgia, United States - Xylem-Control-R2 | ecosystem: Host-associated > Plants > Phyllosphere > Stem > Wood/Secondary xylem...
AGATATTATCACCCCTTAAACGTCCTGCTTAAGGCAGGCTGTATTGCTAATCTTTGTCATTGATTGCTAACATTTTTGTTGGTTTATACTATGATGGTTTGCGTATAATATTCATGACTCTGGCGCCAGTGAATATTTAACTAAGGATATTTCCAACTCTGACGTTGGTAAATATTACGTAGCTATGAAATAAAATAAATTTACATCAATATTTTTTTATTCTTGACTCTGGCGTCAGTGAATAAATAAATCAAATAAATTTATTTTTACGCATCACACAAAAAAAAATTAATCAGTATTTTTATTATGCCTCTGACGTCAATGAATAAAAAAATTCACATTTATATTTTTTTTTACACATACAATTTTTATTATTTTTTATTTATATTTTTGGGCTGGGCTGAACCCGCCAGCCCGGCTCGGTCACTGGCTTGTTTGCCGAAGCCCTCGTTTTCCCCTTCTTTTCCCCATGTTATGGGTTTTCTTCTCTTCCCTGTGGCCTTCTCTGGCTTTTATAAACCCAGAGGATGGCCGTTGTTCAGGTGTTCGTGCCTCACGATCGCGAGGCACGAACGCCTCTGTTTCCTTGAGAAGAAACAGGGGCAGAAAATTTGCTCTCTACTGTCTTTCTTTTTTTTCGTATGCTCCTCCCAGTTTTTTTTCTTTTCCTCCAGGTCGCCTTCTCTCTCCCTCTTTTTTCTCCTTTTTCTCTGGCTTTTATAAAGCCAGAGAATGTGGTAATCAGGGTGAGCCATGTTCGCCCATGCATCCCACGATCTGCAGTTACAGATCTCCCGCTGAAACGGTCTTGAGCGACGAAGAAAGTGGAGCATTCGATTCAGAAACGACGTCGTTCACAACTGGAAATGGCAACTTTCATTTTGGACCTTGAATTTTGGAAAGTTTTGTAATTAAGCCCCTAGTTGAATTGTAATTGGACCCCTGCATTTCGTTGTATTTTATAAGTTAACCCTTGGACTTTAATCTGTTTGCAATTGTGCCCCCAGTTAACCCCAAACTTTGCTATTTATCCAATTAAGTCCCTGATTTCATTAATTAAATTAAATCCAAGTCCAATTAAGTCCCAAACTTATCAACTCTCCAACTAAGCCCTTTGACTTGATTAATTAAATTCATTCCAAGCTCAATTAACTCTCAAAACTTATCAATTCTTCAATTAAGCCCTTGATTTAATTAATTAAATTAGTCAAGAGTTTAATTAAATCTTTAAACTTCCAATCATATTACCCTTAACCCAAATTTTAATTCATTCTTCATTTATTTTATTTTTACTTGTTTTTCATCATTTTTTTAGTAAATAAAATAATTAAAATAAAAAGGTCAAAAATTAGGTTATGACAGTTGCCCCCTCTTTATAATATTTATTATGCAAAGATATTAGAAAATTTCATTTTTCTTTTGCTTTGTGTGGTAAATTTATAAAGAAAAGTAGATACAGAAAGAACTTTTGCTTCTTCTTTTTTTTGTCTTGAAAACTTCAAAAACAGTAAATTGACACACGACCTTTACAGAGAGATGTAGAAATCAAGAAACAAGTTATTTGGGAGACGACCCATTTTTTTTTTTTTTGAAATGGATCAAATTGTTTTGGGCAACCTGTCCGATGATAAAAGAAATGCGAAGAATTTCGTGAGTGGTCTAATTGTTCCAGGCGACCTGCCCAATGAAGAATAAAATGCAAAAAGGATTTTGCAAGTGGTCTAATTGTTCCAAGTGACCTACTTGATGAAGAATAAAACGCAAAAAGGGTTTCGCGAGTGGTCTAATTGTTCTAGGCAACCTGCCCGATGATTGAAAAATATGAGGATTTTTCAGGATGGTCACATTGTAATAGGTTACCTACCCAAATGGTCACATTGTAATGGGTTACCTGCCCAGTAGAAAAATACAAGGATTTTTCAGGATGGTATATTGTAATGGGTTACCTGCCCAGATGGTCACATTGTAATGGGTTACCTGCCCAGTGGAAAAATACAAGGATTTTTCAGGATGGTATATTGTAATGGGTTACCTACCCAGATGGTCACATTGTAATGGGTTACCTGCCTAGTGAAAAAATACGAGGATTTTTCAGGATGGTATATTTTAATGGGTTACCTGCCTAGATGGTCACATTGTAATGGGTTACCTGCCTAGATGGTTACATTGTAATAGGTTACCTGCCCAGTGGAAAAATACGAGGATTTTTTGAAAGATGACATGATAGGGCTCGAAGGCGCACTATTCAAGAGATGGAAGCTCGAAGGAAATGAGGGCTCAGAGGCGTGCTCGAAAGGAAATAAGGGCTCGAGGGCGCACTCAAAAGGAGGTAGGGTTAGGAAACGCACTACCTTGAATGGTCGAGGGTTCAAAGGCGCACTCAAAAAGAAATAAGGTAAGGGCTTGAAGGCGCATTCAAAAGGAGTTAGGATAGAAAATGCACTACCTTTGATGGTTGAGAGCTCGAAGACGCACTCGAAAAGAAATGAGGTGAGGGCTCGAAGGTGCACTCAAAAGGAGGTAGGATAGAAAATGCACTACCTTTGATGGTCGAGGGCTTGAAGGCGCACTCAAAAAGAAATAAGGTGAGGGCTCGAAGGCACACTCAAAAGGAGGTAGGATAGAAAATGCACTCCCTTTGATGGTCAAGGGCTCGAAGGCGCACTCGAAAAGAAATAAGGTGAGGGCTCGAAGGCGCTCTCAAGTGGAGGTAGGATAGGAAATACACTACCTTTGATGGTTGAGGGCTCGAAGGCGCACTCTAAAAGAAATGAGGTGAGGGCTCAAAGGTGCACTCAAAAGGAGGTAGGATAGAAAATGCACTACCTTTAATGGTTGAGGGCTCCAAGGCGCACTCGAAAGGAGGTAGGGTAGGAAACGCACTACCTTGGATGGTCGAGGGCTCAAAGGCGCACTCGAAAAGAAATGAGGTGAGGGCTCGAAGGCGCACTTAAAAAGAGGTAGGATAGAAAATGCACTACCTTTGATAGTCGAGGGCTCGAAGGCACACTCGAAAAGAAATGAGATGAGGGCTCAAAGACGCATTTAAAAGGAGGTAAGCTAAAAAACACACTACCTTGGGAATGGAAATGAAAGGTGGTGGAAAAATACAGAGATTTTTCAAGTGGCCTAATTCTCATGGGCAGCTTGCCCAGGTTGAAAAATTCTCAAAAGTGAAAAATTTTCAAAAGCAATTTCAATGTTCGCCATTTCAAGTTGGCCTTCCACTTGATGAATTCCGTTAGAATTTTCTCTTATGAAATTTGCAAAACTCATTGTACAATGTCTCAAAATTTAAATGATATGCATGTATCTTTACCTGATTTGAAATGTAAGCCCCCATTTCTTCTTAATCTTCTTATTGTTTGATTGATGGAGACTTGCTACCTTTGATTTGGGTCATCTTTGTTGTTTGGCTCTCTAGCCCACTCGAGTTAACCCATGTAAGTCTATTTCCAGATTATTATTTTTTGCACAACTCAGCCTTTGTGGTCCCCGTCGTGACCCACTTTCTTGCTAAAGATTTTTTAACTCGTTAAATAATTTGAGAGGATCATTCATTACCCTTCGTCTCACTGCTAAAAACATTCGGTGTCACTAGCTGAAAGGATCAAGCTGTCTTTTGTAAACCAAAATGCCCATTTATCTTGTTGAAGGAAATTAACATCTCCTTTCCTAGACTTTTCCCTTCTAAACACAATGTTGCCCCCTTGTATTGGTCATTGCCCCTAAGAGTGCTCTGTCAGCGACTTAGACAAATAATGGTTTTAAGAGGCCATTTTCTCATTTCTATCCTTTTTCAGTTTGGTGAAGGAATATGGGTCTAGAATGAATCTTGAAATCTTGATCTTGCATTTTGAAAACAAAAAATTATTTCGATGTGAGTCTAAAACAATTTGCTTTTGAAATCTTGCAACTCCTTGGTTATTTTCTTTTTTAGAAAAGAGATTATTTGCTCTTGTGTTTGGCAATGAGATCTTCGGTGAAAATACGTCATGAGATGACCTTTTGTTTCAAAGTGAAGGGCTTGAGAAAAAACTTGAGGTTTTGTATGAGAAAAAATTGTCTTTTTTTTAACATTTATTTTTATCAGCATGAATAATAATGAGTAGTTTATTCTTGATGTCATGAATCTTATGAAAAAATATTCTTTGTATTTTGGTAGCATTGTTTATTGTTCTAGGTTATTTGCTTGCTTGATTAGAAAGGACTTCTATATGCATGTAATGTAGGCTATGGTTTTTGGCTATGAAAGAAAAGGATTCATAAGGCTCAAAGAGTGTTTCAGGGTTTCAAAGACTGAGGATCAGTTTGACTCTTGACGTCATTCATATTTTCTTTTGCCGCTCTTCTTTGATTTGCTACTTCTTCTTCTTTTTCTTTTTATTGCTTTGCTAGGGCATACTCACTTTATCTTGGATGTCACCTTTTTTAGTGATTTGGGCATGTCCCCTAGCATTTGAGTTTCTTGAGCTCCTTTTCATTGCTTTGTTAGAGCATACTCACTTTATCTTGGTTATCACTTTTTCTTGTGACTTAGGCATGTCCCCTAACATTTGAGTTTCTTGGGCTCTTTTGCCGTTTGGCTTTCTCACGGCTTTATCATCTTTTTTATCATTGAACTTTCAATTGCCCCCAGTGTGGGATGTGATCCTAGTCGGGATTTTTTTATGAAAGAAAAATTATTTAGGCTCAAAAGAGGATCATAAAGGATGTACTTATTTCAGAACGTGAAAGGAATAACAAAGATGGTCTTTTCTCATTTCAAGCACAAGCAGCTATAATCAATAAACTTTGACCTCATCTAGTGTGATAGTTTGGTCTTTGCAAAGAGATTCATTTCATGAGTCATGAGCAACAAGTTCACTACATACCATTATTCATACATTAAAAACTCATGTTTCAAAAGTCACGGGGTAATGGTGTTTATTTATTTTTTTCATATTCTTTAGCTTATAATTTAGTCACCTCAATAATGGAGTTGCTTGATTCACTTGTCATTCTACAAGTAAAATGTCAAAAATATCATTTTTGAATAAACATCAAATTATTTCTGAAATCAAAATGCCAGATCAATTTTTCAAAACTCCAATAGGGACACTGATTTTGGTCAAGAAGATGAATTTTGTCTATGAGATTAAGCAATGCTTCAAAAGTATATTTGTGAGTTCTTATAACAAAACTCTCTTAGGAAAATGAATAATACTTGGTCATAAACATGATTGAATAACAAACTCATTATTTCATTGAAACTTTGGAAAAGAAGTTCAATCAACAAAGAACTTATGTAAACATATTGGGCCATGAACATAAAAAGGGGCTAAACATTTAGCAATCATTGATTGGAATTTTTGAAATCTTTCAATCATTCATTCTCCTCAACAAAGGCATTTTTTCAACAGTTAGTTGAAGTCATATGCAGACCACTCTCGGCCTAGTATCACCATAGCTTTTTTTCTTCATGATAGTTGATTTTTGGGAGTCAATGTGAAGAAATTAGCTACAGGAAGGGTAGGTGCCTTGATAACCACCTTCAGTGTTCTTTTCTTTTTCAGTGAAACCATTCTTTTCAGTCGGCCTAGCAATCTTACCTAACCCAATAGCTTGTTCAATCCTCTCAGCTATAACAACCAAGTTAGTGAAATGTTGTGCAGAGCTTCTAACCAAGTATTCAAAGTACGGAGCTTTAAAGGTGTTGGAAAATAAACTGATCATCTCCTTTTCCAACATAGGAGGGTTAACTTGTGCCGCTACTTCACTCCATCTTCAGGCGTATTCCCTTATGGACTCCTTGTTGTCCTTCGTCATAGCTTGCAAGCTTAACCGATCAGGGCCCACGTCTATATTGAACTTATATTGCCTTATAAAGGCATCAACTAAATCCTTCCATTTTTAACCTTGTTATTGTCCAACCACATATACCAAGTGAGGGTAGCACCACTTAAGTTGTCTTGAAAGAAATGAATCAGCAATTTCTCATCATTAACCACCTTAACCATTTTGTTGCAGTATGTCTTGAGATGAGTTTTAGGGCATTGAGTTCCTGTATATTTAACAAATTCCGGCACTCTAAACTTTTTTGGGATGACAACATTAGGCACCAAACATATCTCAGCAGCCTTTATAGGATCATATAGGTGAATTCCCTCCAATGCTTTTAGCCTTTGCTCTAGGGCAACTAATTTGTTCATACCATCTTCTTTTACCCTCTTGCCTTTTGAGATTCCTTCTCTGTATAATGAATGGTAAATGACATTCTCATGGGGTATGCTGGTTGAAAACGCATGACTTGTTGAAAATCAGATGACAACCCATTTGCCTCCAGATTTTGTGAATTGAAGGGATTTACGAGCATAGATTCAGGTTGAGCTATAAGTGTTGCTTTTCCGGATTTATCTCTCAAGGCTTGCTCGAGTAGACTAGTAAGCCTTACGACTTCTTCTTTAAGATTGTCCTCTTCTTTTTAATGTTGGGCTTGCAACTAGGCTTTTCTTTGTTTTTCATTTGTCTTTTTCTCGAACGAGTGTTATAGGTGGGTTTCAATGGGGAACCTATATTTCAACCTGCTAATGTAAATCATGCAATTTATGCAAAAATGTTGATTAAAATAAAATGTGTATGAAATGCAAACTTGCCCTTCATAGGGTGACAACCTAGTAGGAAGATCCTAATTGTTGAGTGCATCAAGGGGTTGGTCATTATCTAGTTTCAAAAGGTCTCTCGCATGCTCAGTGATCGTCCTTGAAAGGTCGATATGAGGCTTACAAGTAGTATGAAGATAGAGGCCCTGAGTAATATCAGTTTGGCATATCAACCACTTCCAAGTAAATAATCAAGCGAAAGTTAGATGGTTTCACGAGTCTTACCCAGGCTAAAGCCATTGGAATACCGTTACTCCCCCACTTATCCTAGGTTGTAAAGTGTGTGCTCTCAAAGTGATGCATGACAATATAAACATGGATGCATGCTAAAGCAGTAAATTCAAGAAAATTAAACAAATAAACACAACATCACAAACATTATAGCAATTGACAAACAAAGGGCAAAGCTTAGTCTATTAGTCCCTAGTGGAGTCGCCATTCTGTCGCACCTGACATCACGGTGACCATAAAAATTAGTATTTTTGGAAAGAATGGATTTCTGGCATCCTATTCCTTGACGAGAAATATTCTTGTTTAAGGAGTCGCCACCTAGTATTATGGTCACTAGGAACCCTAACTGGTCAATATAGATTCTATGGTACGAAACTGGTTACGTAAAAGGAAAGATATTATCACCCTTAAACGTCCTGCCTAAGGCAGGCTGCATTGCTGATCTTTGTCACTGATTGCTAACATTTTTGTTGGTTTATACTATGATGGTTTGCGTGTAATATTCCTGACTCTAGCGCCGGTGAATATTAAACTAAGGATATTTCTAACTCTGGCATTGGTAAATATTACGTAGCTATGAAACAAAATAAATTTAAATCAATATTTTTTTATTCCTGACTCTGGCGTCAGTGAATAAATAAATCAAATAAATTTATTTTTACGCATCACACAAAAAAAAATTTAATCAGTATTTTTATTCTGACTCTGGCGTCAATGAATAAAAAAATTCACATTTATATTTTTTTTACACACATAATTTTTATTATTATTTTATTTTTATTTTTATTTTTATTTTATATTTTTGAGCTGAGCTGGACCTAGCCAGCCCGGCTCGGTCACTGGCCCAAACTAGTGACCTGGCTGGGCTAAAATTCACTTGCACAGTGTAAATGCTAATTAATAAAGACAATGCAATAAGAAGAGGTCGCTTACCAGTTTTGTTGGAGGCGATGGAGACGGTGACGAAGCTCTGGCTGGCAGACACCAATTCCTCTCCTCAGCTCCTTCTTCTGCTTTCCTTTGCTTCTTTGGTTGCTACTAACTTGGTGTGATAAGCTGGAGACGAGCGGCTGTGATCAACGCCGGCAGCTCCTCTGTTTTTATTTGCTTGCACTCTAGGGACGGAGATGAAGCATAGCACCCTAGCTCTTGCTCTCCTCCATCTTCTCTGTTTCTTTCCTCTTTTCACTCGTCACTGGTTTCCGAAGACTGTGAAGACGATTGTGATGAAGGTGACTTGTGTTTCGTTCCTCCTCCCCCTGGTTTTCGGTCCAATCCCCCTTGTTTTCTTCTCTAGTTCCTGGCCTCTGCTGCTTGCAAACGAAGATGACGGTATGGAAGGGCCGTTCCACCAACACGGCTTCCTCTCCTCTGTTTTAGTTTTTCACCCCCCGGTTCTGCCCTTTTTTTTATCTGTGAATTTGCTCTCAGTCGCTCCCCTGTATCGGTTGTTTTTTTATGCTCCCGTTCCTCTTTTTGTTCTGTCGTCCCCTCGCTCAGGACGAAGACGATGGTGATAAAGGCACGAGGTGCTGCTGGTTGAATAGAAGCTCCCTCCTCTGTGTTTTCTCTTTTCGTCTCTGTGTTAGGCTTGTTTGCCGAAGCCCTTGTTTTCCCCTTCTTTTCCCCGTGTTCTGGGTTTTTCTTCTCTTCCCTGTGGCCTTCTCTGGCTTTTATAAACCCAGAGGATGGCCGCTGTTCACCTGTTCGTGCCTCACGATCGCGAGGCACGAACGCCTCTGTTTCCTTGAGAAGAAACAGGGGCAGAAAATTTGCTCTCTACTGTCTTTCTTTTTTTTCGTATGCTCCTCCCAGTTTTTCTTCTTTTCCTCCAGGTCGCCTTCTCTCTCCCTCTTTTTTCTCCTTTTTCTCTGGCTTTTATAAAGCCAGAGAACGTGGTAATCAGGGTGAGCCATGTTCGTCCATGCGTCCCACGATCTGCTGTTACAGATCTCCCGCTGAAACGGTCTTGAGCGACAAAGAAGGTGGAGCATTCGATTTAGAAACGACGCCGTTCACAACTGGAAATGGCAACTTTCATTTTGGACCTTGAATTTTGGAAAGTTTTGTAATTAAACCCCTAGTTGAATTGTAATTGGACCCCTGCATTTCGGCGTATTTTACAAGTTAACCCTTGGACTTTAATCTGTTTGCAATTGTGCCCCCAATTAACCCCAAACTTTGTTATTTATCCAATTAAGTCCCTGATTTCATTAATTAAATTAAATCCAAGTCCAATTGAGTCCCAAACTTATCAACTCTCCAACTAAGCCCTTTGCCTTGATTAATTAAATTCATTCCAAGCTCAATTAACTCTCAAAACTTATCAATTCTCCAATTAAGCCCTTGATTTAATTAATTAAATTAGTCAAGAGTTTAATTAAATCTTTAAACTTCCAATCATATTACCCTTAATCCAAATTTTAATTCATTCTTTATTTATTTTATTTTTACTTGTTTTTCATCATTTTTTAGTAAATAAAATAATTAAAATAAAAAGGTCAAAAATTGGGTTATGACAATCCCAATAAAAGTTATTCACTTCATTTAAGAACTTTTTCTGTCTTGAGTATTCCAATGAGTTGGCAAATACCCTAAAACAAGAAAATTGTCAATATTAGCAAACCAAGACATTGTAGAGATGGAAAGTAAAGATTCATTAGGAAAGTAGTCATCAATTAGTTTGCTATCAGATATTGAATTTGTTGTCAACCTTGACAAATGATCTGCGTCAATATTTTTGGTGCCTTTCTTGTCTTTGATTGTGATATCGAATTCTTGAAGTAGCAAAATTCACCGTACCAATCTAGCTTTAGAATCCTTTTTTGAAAAAAGATATTTCAAAGCTGCATGATCCCTAAAGACAACAACAGGTGAGCCAACAAGATAAGATCTGAATTTATCACATGCAAATACTACTACAAATAATTCCTTTTCAGTGGTAGTGTAATTCATTTTAGCACTATTTAAAGTTTTACTTGCATAGTAAATCATATAGGGTTTCTTATCTTTTCTTTGCCCTAAGACAACACCTACGGCATAATCACTAGCATCACACATTATTTCAAAAAATAATGACCAATCAGGAGATTGAATGATCGGAGTAGAAGTAAGCAAGCTTTTAAGTTTAACAAAGGCCTTTTCACACTGTTCAGTCCATTCAAAAATATTTTCTTTTGTTAGAAGGTTACACAATAGTTTAGATATTATGCTAAAATTCTTGATAAACCTTCTGTAAAAACCAGTATGCCCTAAAAATGACCTTACATCTTTAATAGATTTTAGTGTTGGCAAATTGACAATTAACTCGATTTTAGATTTGTCAACCTCAATTCCTTTCGATGAAACAATGTGACCAGGTACAATGCCGTTTGTTACCATAAAATGATATTTTTCCCAATTCAACATAAGATTCTTCCCTTCATACCTGCTTAAAACCTTTTCTAAGTTAGTCAAACAATCATCAAAGGAATCGCCAAAAACAGAAAAATCATCCATAAAAAATTTAAGAAACAATTCCATTATATCATTAAATATACTGAGCATGCATCTTTGAAATGCGGCTGGTGCATTACATAATTCAAAAGGCATCCTTTGATATGCAAAAGTACCAAACGAACATGTGAACGTGGTTTTCTCTTTATCTTCAAATGCAATTTCAATTTGATTGTAACCTGAATTGTCATCTAGGAAATAATAAAAATCATGACCTGCCACTCTTTCTAGGATTTGATCCATGAAAGGTAAGGGAAAATGATCTTTTCTAGTTATTGATTTAAGTTTCCTATAGTCAATGCACACACGCCAACTAGTGACAATTCTAGTGGGAATTAACTCATTTTTCTCATTTGTTATCACATTGACTCTAGACTTATTGGGTACAACTTGGGTAGGACTTACTCATTTGCTGTCAGAAATAGGATAAATGATTTCATTATCTAGAAACTTAATGACTTCATTTTTCACTACTTCTTTCATATTAGGATTAAGCCTTTGTTGCATTTCTCTAGAGAGTTTAGCATTTTCCTCTAAATAAATTGTGTGTGTGCAAATCAAAGGACTAATTCCTTTTATGTCAGTTATGGTCCATCCTAATGCATTTATGTGCATTTTTAGAGTTTGGAATAACTTACCTTCTTGATGTGCATTGAGTTTGGAAGAAATTATTACCGGAAAGATTTTATTTTCTCCTAAAAATGAGTATTTAAGATTGAATAGTAATGACTTCAACTCAAGTTTTGTTGGTTGGACATTTAAAGGTACGGGCCCTATTGATAGTGGTGGTGATTCTTCAATTTGTGGTCTCCAATTACGTGCTTTTAATTCATCCTAAATATAAACCATTTGCAACTTGCCAGATTCATCAATCTTGGTTTCATTGGAAATGGTTTGAAATTGATCATGAACTAGTTTTTCAATAATGTCCACTTCCTGTAAATCATTATCATCTCCAGGTTGCTTGCAAATGTTGAAAATATTCATCTCTAATCTTATGTTTCCAAATGATAACTTCATCAATCCATTTCTACAATTAATCAATGCAATAGAAGTTGCAAGAAATGGACGTCCTAAAATAATAGGAATTGAATTACATGGCTCAATAGGCTGTGTATTCAAAACAACAAAATGTACAAGGTAAATGAATTTATCAACTTGTACTAACACATCCTTAACTATTCCTCTAGATACTTTTAGAGATCTATCGGTAAGTAGAAGAATTACAGAGGTTGGTTTTAACTCACCTAGATTAAGACTCTAGAAAACTGAATATAGAAGTAAATTCACACTAGCTCTAAGATTAAATAAAGCTCTTTCAATTCTATATTCCCTAATAAAGCAAGAAATTGTAGGATAACCAGGGTCCAGGGTCTTTATATTTCAAGACATTATTGTTCTGAAGAATGGCACTTACTTGTTCGGCTAAAAAGGCTTTCTTTTTCACAATCAGTTTTGTCTTCATAGTGTACAGATCTTTCAAAAATTTAGCATAAGAAGGTGCATGTCTAATAGCATCCAACAAAGGTATATTGATCCTTACCTATTTGAAAGTTTTAAAGATTTTAGAGTTGTGACTGACTTTCCTTTGTTTGGTCATTACATAAAGAAATAGAAGTGCTAGTAGGGAATCAGTCTTTTCCTTGCAATGTTCAGGTTTAACCGCTTCCTTACCCTCAGAGATTGGCTCATCATCATCCTCACAAGGTTCAAGAATTGGTTTTTCAATAACCTTACCACTGCGAAGAATAATAACTGATTTGACTTGATCCATGTATTGGCTTCCAGAAGTACTTGCATTTGCATTGTATTGCCCCTTGGGATTTTATTGTGGTTGAGATGGAAACTTACCTTTCTCTTGAAAACTGAAAGCAAATGTGAATTTTGCAAGAGTATCTTTAAAATCTATCATGGTTTGAGCAAGTTAAGTGTTGAGTGTTGATTGTCTCCTGCTTTTCAGTGAATACATGCATTATTTCCTCAAGATTTCTTCTAGAAAGTGGAGAAGGAGGTGCAAATCCATGAGAATTTTGAAAATTATCATATGTTTGAAATGGTGGCTGTAAAGTTTATGCATTATTGGTATCACTCTTCCAACTAAAATTTGGGTGATTCCTCCAACCAAGGTTGTAAGTTTGCGAGTATGGGTTATGATTGGGCTTATGGAAACTGTTTAAAGCATGGGCTTGTTCATGGAGGCATTTCTTAAAAGAAGGCAAAATTGGACAGTCATTTGTTGAGTGTTTATTGGTTTCATAAATTTGACACACAATGTCTTGAACGGATTTTAATTGACGACTTTTTTTAAGTTCTAGTGCCTCGACTTTTCTAGCTAAAGATGCAAATTTGGCTTAGAGGTCATGATCTTCCCTAAGATTGTACATTCTTCCACTAGATGTATGAGGTTGAGTTTTACCTGTTACCTTATAAGTTCCTGTAGTGTCTTAATTTTGAGCATTTTCAGCTAATAAGTCTAGGTACTCCATTGCTTCATTATAGTCTTTATCTTCAAAAGTTCAATTGCACATCAATTCCACCATTTGCCTATGTTTAGGTGTTAACCCTTCATAAAAATGTGAAACTGATCTCCATATTTCAAAACCATGATGAGGACAAGTATTAAGCAAGTCTCAATACCTATCCCAACACTGATAAAATATTTCTCCTGGTTTTTGAGTGAAAGTAGTGATTTGTCTCTTGAAAAAGTTTGTTCGATGAGAGAGGAAAAACTTCTTTAAAAACTATTGTTGCATATCATCCCAAGCACGAATGGATCCTGACCTAAGATTTTGTAGCCATGTTTTAGCTTTATCTTTTAATGAAAAAGAAAAAGGCTTTAATCTGATAATGTTCATGCTACAGTTTAGGTCATTATACATGTTACAGATCCCCTCAAATTCTCTTAAATGCAAGTATGGGTTTTCTAAGTCTAAGCCATGAAAAGTAGGTAAGGGTTGAATAATGTCTGGCTTAAAATTAAAATGAGATGCATTAGGGGGGAAGACTATGCATGATGGTGCACTTGTTCTTGTTGGATTCATGTGGTCTCTAAGTATTCTAACATGATTGTTCTCATTATTCTTATTGTGCAGTGATTGGTTATTCTCTTCCGCCATGTTTTCTAAAGAAGATGAAGATACCCGACAAAGTCTACCACTTAATGTACGTGACCACCCTCTCTTGCACATATAAGAAGAGAATGAAGAAACAAAGAAAAAAAGAAAAAGAAACAAAATAAAAAAAAAGAAAAGAAACAAAAGTTAAATACAAGGAAAGAAAAGAAAAGACAATAAAATAAAATATATAATTTATACAGTAATTTACCTCCCCAACAACGGCGTCAAAAACTTGATACGACCAAAAAATTGATGTCTTCTCCCAAGTGCAGGAGTGTCGAAGTAATAAATAACCCGGCAAGACCGGGGTTGAAGCATAGGGAGGTTAACTATATAAACTATAAATAATAATAATAATAATAATAATAATAATAATAATAATAGTACAAATAGTAGTGGTAATAGTAGTAATAATAATAAGAAAAAAAAGAAAAGGAACAACAACAACAACAATAATAACAACAATAATGGTGATGATGATGAGGAGTTAAAGAGCACTTTAAGATGTAAGATAAATATGAAGATTAAACAATGATATTTTATTTTTATGTAAATTTGTTTTGGGTCCTTATGTTAACTTGATTTTTCTTTTTCATTTTACCCTTCAATCAAATATAAAATTTATTTTGTTTTTTTTTTAATTTTGATCCTTCTTCTTTTAATTGTTATTTTTACTTCTTTTGTATAGTTGAATATTGTTTTTTAATTTTATCATTTTAATATTTGATTGATTGAGAATTGGGTTTTATGTTTTTTTTAGATAGTGTATTTTGAGTCTAGTAACTCATGTCATGAATTTAAAAAGTTAACACTGGTTGAAATTTTTTTATAAAATACCTTGAATTAACTAAAAGACAAAATTATCCTTCATTTTACCCAATAACAATGAAAAAACCAAAAGGGTAATTACAAAAATGCCCTCAGATTCAAGGCATAAAAAATTAAACCCCAAAGGCAAGTAGTTATTTTGACTATGCAAATAAAAGGATAAGACCAAAACATCCCTCTTTAGCAGCCAAAATATTTTTGTATATAAGGGAAAATATGTTATTTTATTGAGCACCTTATAATTAAAAATACAAATCTACCATTCAATGGCATCCAACAATGTATTATTCTTAAAGGTATTTATGTTATGTTATGTTATTATGCAATTTAAAACATAAATACTCATCCTACCCTCGGTCAATTTAAGAATATCAGAATACCCATATTGCAAAGACAATTTGTTTGAACTTTCATTTGCCTCTCAATATGGAGTGTGATCTTAGTCAAGTTTTACATGAAGAAATTCTCTCTAAATCTCAAATAGGATTACAGGAACATTTTAAATTTTTAATTGGAAAGGGATAATGGAGATGGATTTTTCTCATTTCAGACGCAAGCTGTTAGAACCGAAAAATTTTGACCTCATCCAATGTAATTTATTTGAACTTTACGAGGAACAATATTTTGTGGGTCTATGATTAGTGACACGATCAAAAGATTGATGTCTTCTCTCAAGTACGTGTTGAAGTAATAAATAACCCGGCAAGACCAGGGTCGAACCACAGGAGATCAACTGTATAAATTATAAATAATAAGAACAACAATAACAACAACAACAACAACAACAATAATAATGAGTTGAAGAGAGCTTTAAGATGTGATATTAATGTAAAGATTTAAAAAAATATAAAGGAATTGTCAAGGTTAGAGAATCCACTAATGGTATTTCAAATAAGTATAATATTAACTCTTCTTATTACTCAATTGGAAACCACACACAAAGAAGGTTTCAATGGTTTATAAATTATTAACATGATTACATTAATTATCTTATTTGAATAATGTCAATACTTATAAATGTCACCGAGTATTCATGGTGATAACTTATGTTAACAACAAATCAAGTACCTTTCATAGCATAGGTGTCGGTTATACCATACAGTATGTGTTATGAAAGTGCCAAGTATTTGTTGTACCAAAGTTGTTCAACACAAATCTAGATTAATCATTTAACAAGCAAGGTATTAAGAGTAAATAATATAACAAATATAAAACATGTTAGTATCAAACAATTAAGTACATGTTGAGTTCATATTATACTTATTCTTGTACCAATAATGTACCCTTCTCACCTTTACATAATAAACTTAGTCAAATATAATGAAGAAGAGAAACATAACTAAACAAAGTAAGAACATAGTTATGATATAAAGCATAAACAAGAAATTAATAAAAGCAAAACTTAAATTACAAAAATATAAAGAAAGATAGTAAGAACGTGATCTTGATATGAAAACCACGATGCCTAAATGCATGGAAAATGTCTTCTTTTATAGGAAAAAATTCAGAATTATTGATTTGATAACTAATTATTGAGTGGGTAATCATTTCTTTACTTGGAAACAATCTTTATCTTCTTGTCTACTCAAAACATCATTAATAATATCAAAATTTGAATAGGTGGTCTTCATAAAAGTTTTAGAAAATTATGTAAGCTTTTCAATAAAAAATGAATTGATGTATTTGAAGTTTTAGAACTCGAGATATAAGCCAAAAGGTATCCCAGTTGTACATGTGGGTTAGAGATGGAGGGGATTTATTGGACACTGTTAGACAAAATAATGTAGGATGGATTTTGACATGTTCAAAGTTTGATAAGACATCCACATGCATAAAACTATATATATTTATGACAGAATACGAGCATAATCCCCCCCCCCCCCTCATAGCATTCTAAAGGTATGTTTCCTGATAGGGATGGCTAGTATTCATTGAAGGTCGAGAATATTATGCCTAAATTCAGCCCAGAATATGTTGTTTCAATTTTCTTTATTTTTCTAGATATTTTCAGATTCTTTTCTCTACTTTTCTTATTATTTTAGGATTTCTTTTCATTTCTAAATTTGATCAGTTTAGTGCCTATTTAAATAGCAAAGATATTTTATAAAGCAAAAAAAAAATTGATGAAGAGAAAACAAGTTCCAAAAGAGAAGATAGAAATTAAAAGGCAACAGCAAGTGGGGGGAAATGTAGCGACTTCAATGAAATGAGTCAACTGAAATAGAAAAAAATTGATTTATGCTAACTATGGAGCAGAGAAAGCAAGACAGGGAGGAAATATTGATTAGTTATTGAAGAACATATATAGTAATTTCATAGGATGCGATTACAGAAAACAACTGGTCCCTCTGTTTCAGTCAAGCATCATACTTGTAATTTATGTTTTCAGACTGTCCTTAAGCTTTTTCAAAATTATGATTCTTTAAACCGCCTTGTAGGGTCACCATATCTATTCTCTTATATGGCAGATACAACACTATAAGACTATTTTTCATGACCAGTTCATGGACAGCAGAGAGTGCTGCAGTGCAATCATAATATGGGAGTTTTTTTTACTTGAAACTTATACAGAATCATTATTATTTTATATTTAGTTTTATTAATTTAAGTAAAGAAAACAAGTGTGCCGAGATTCGATTTAAACTCTTAACTACTTAGTTAATAAGAATTTGATACTATGTTAAAAACATATAAATCTTAAAACTTAATCTAAATGGTTTATATTAATCTCTCACAGTCCAAATTCCTTCCACTATATATGTATACATATGTTCGTTTGTTCGTTTGTTTTTTCTTTTAGTTATTGGCCGAGGTTTCTTCCATTGATTATGGGATCACATTTTCTAAGCATATATACCAAATTGCAACTGTACTTCTGAATGTGAATACCTGATAAGGCTGGTTTTTCAGGATCACCTTCTTCTTAAGGAAACTAGGGCTTCCACACTAAAACAGGGTGACGGGGTGCGTGTGTATGACAAACATAAACTGCTACGACAACAGGGAAGGGACGGAAGTACATACATATTATAAACAGCTACGACAACAGGGAAGGGACGGAAGTACATACATATTATAAACAGCAACGACAGCAAGGCAGCAAACTTATTAAAGCCCTCTGCTGATCAATATAAACAGCAACGACAGCAAGGCAGCAAACTTATTAAAGCCCTCTGCTGATCAATACCAAGCTTTTACCTATGGTCATGGAGTCATTTTTTTATCCTTCTTTGGCACCCAAACGAGAGTATCACTATCTAGAAAGTGACAAACAGCAGGTCCTGGCTTAATTTTGAGAACTTGAAACGCCATATGGTCTGAAATCCAAGCTGATGTGTTGAGGTGGCAAACCGTTACAGCTTTCACTTTTGTGCCATCAGCACCCACTAATGGAACCTCATCAACCTCTGTGTCTGCGATTACATGGCAATAGTGCACTGCATAAGGATATCTCATCTTGTGACACACTGCTGCTTTATGATCTCCAATCATTCTCACTTCGGCTGAAACCGTATACTCTTGCTTCTTGCCTGCTCCAGTCGAGAGTACCCGAACATTTTGGCCAAGCCTTTCAACACTATAATCAATTAATGACTCTAGAGATGTAGCACAAT
>Ga0325405_1002814_pt1 | contig 17920 bp, 4 predicted proteins | sample PopdelMetagenome_21_FD_205663 | JGI IMG/M metagenome (GOLD analysis project Ga0325405, IMG submission 205663) | Populus deltoides microbial communities from Bellville, Georgia, United States - Xylem-Control-R2 | ecosystem: Host-associated > Plants > Phyllosphere > Stem > Wood/Secondary xylem...
GTAATTTGATAAAATAATGGGAATGATTGGACTTGTAACTTATTATATAATTTAATATTGGACCGACTTTCTTTTCATATAATTACTTTGCAAATGGGATGCTGGATCTTGAAGGAAAGACCAACGAGAATTAATTAATTATCAAAGAAAATTAGACTCTACCATGTTAAAGAGGACGTCGTCATAGACAAATTCATAATGCAAGGGCGTGCACATAGCTAATCATTCTCCCCTATGATCAGCATTGACTTTGCAGCCTGGTATTAATAAATATTGACAAAAATAAATAATTACATAATATAGAAGTGCAAAGCAAGTTTACAAACTCATGTCACTTGACCGTTGGAACCGGTGGTGGAAATTGTAAACTTCACATGATATATAGCGATTCCATCGGATCCTGTTCTTTTCATTCTCTCATGAAGAAGTAATGATTTTATTTTATGATTTTATTTTATTTTAATTCGAATTATATAGTGTTTGATTGTTATACCAGTTAATTATTAGTAAAAAAAAAAACAATATAAATTACATCCTGGAATTTTTTCTAATTGAATTTATTTAATTTTGTGAGTACTAAAAGGAATATATTTGGTGAAAATTTACAAGTTCATATATTTTTTTTATTTTAGTTTTCGCTGTTTTTCTTAAAAAACCATGCATGGTAATACAAGCGCATTCAAGTTGTAGAAAAACATTTATGAATCGAAAAAACAAAACCTAATTACAAAAAATAAAGAAATTAGCATCACAAGATAATTAGCGAAAAGATCTTATATTTGTCTAAATATACGAAAACCTTACTTCATGTATTTCAGTTTTCACCCAAAAGAAAAAAAATTTAATCAAAACTAATTCATAAAAGGAAACCATTATGGCATCAAAATTAATCAGAATTCTGCGCGGCACTTGAACATTTTTCGGAGATATTTTCTCTCTTTTTGTTCTCTTCAAGATTCTCTCTACTGTTGATGTACATGATTATTTCCTCTAGGATATAGATATATTCTTCATCAAGAATTTTAGACGTATTACATTTGAAATGTGTAATGACCAGTTGTTTCCTTCAGCCCTACGATGTAAAAAGTATAATTACAGAAGAACCAATAGAAAGAAGAAGAGTTTATTACCTGGGAACCTGAGCAAAAAACCAATCTCGAGTTTAATTGCTTGTACCTACGGTATATATCACATCATTCTTCGGATCAAACTGTCTACATTTGTGCATGGAATCCTATGATATTGAATTAATATACATATATAACACTATTTTATACTTTTTTGTTGGATTGATTTTGATGGATATTTGATATGATATTCATTCAAAATTTAACCAATTTTCTTGGTTGAATCATTTTTTTATATAAAAAATAATAAAGAATTTATGCGTGTACAATGGGCCTTGCAGCAAAATGGCCAGAAAGTGGGCTTTATAGGTCTAAAGTCAGGATTATGGATCGAGTCACAAGGTCCAAAATGATGTTGACTTCTCTTTTTTACTTCATGTGATTTCTAATTCCATCTAATCTTTCCTTTCAAATGGACTTTAACAAAAAAAAAAAAAACAACGTTTTTGATGTTAATAATGATATAAAATAGTATAATTTGCAATACCTTCCATTTAAGTATTGTAATATTATATGAATTATCTAAATGTTTAAAGATTTTGATAAAAATCCCTTTATATTTAATAAATATTACAAAAATTCCTTTACGTGTCCCAAGTCGCCGTAGTTTAAACCTTTTTTTTCTTGGTTTAAACAATATATATATATATATATATATATATATATATATATAATATTAAAATAAATTTCTATCAAATGTGTTAATATAGTGTGTTGACGAAGCATTTTTATTTAAAACAGAAGCAATCAAGATTTGATTCTTAGTTTAAATAATTGTATAAAAAAAGTTAAACGATCAACTCCTTAAGTAATTTAATTTCTAATTAAACTATAAATCAATCTGCTTTACTCGATCAACCCCCCTCCCCCCCAAAATAAAAAATAAATAAATAAACAAAAATGAGACAGGATTGCATCAGAATTAAACTTGGGCTCTATGGACAAACCTGCAGAGGGGAGGAGACAGTTTATGAAATATATATTTTTTATTTTTTAAAATTTATTTTTAATATAACACATCAAAATAATAAAAAATATTAATTTAAAAATAAAAACAAAAATTCTACCCTAGAGTCTTCTTTTCCGCGGATGACGAGGTCTTGAGCAATGCGAAACACGTTGAACTTGGGCTCTGTGGACAAAAAAGCAGAGGGGACGGGACAGCACCGAAACCAGTGAAAGGAAAAAGAAAAGGACCAGACTTGCATTCATACTTTCCACCGTGTGAAAATAAAGAATTTTAAAACAATTTATTTTAGTTTGATTCTCTGAACAGTTTATGAATGTATGTATATTGTGTCGCGGTGCGGCCGCGGTAAATATTCCATTTCAAATCTAAAATGTAATATATCTGGTAAATATAGGGAGATAAAAAATTCTTGTTGTTTATCGATGGAAAATAAAATGGGAGTCGCCACCTAGTATTTTGGTCACTAGAAACCCTAACTGGTCTCAGAGATCTGGTACGGGGACTGGTTGCGTAATGGAAAGGTATTAGCACCCCAAATACGCCTTACCTAAGGTAAGCTGCATTGTTTGATTGTCTGATAAAAAGCTAAGGTGTTATCGTATTTCTAGTTGTTGGTCTGTCTATGGTTTAAGAAAAGTCCTCCTCAGTAAGGAGGTCCTTATCTTATCGGGTAATTATCTTATCGAGTAAAAACCTAACCGTTCTAACGTCTATATGAAAAATATATTTTTAATATCAGGAATACGTTTTAAGTATAAATTCGTAATCCAGATACTAAAAAGAAAACAAAAAGATTTTTTTAGAATTTTTGAAATATTGACCTAGTTCTCATGACTCTAACAAACTTGTTGTTACAGCCAAAGTGCATACTAATACATATATTTTTTTTGAAATTTTTTTTTGTTGTATGAAAATATGATGTGATGATTTTTTTTTTAATCTTTGGAGAGACTAGGCCGTATGCATGAAAACAAAACATTTTTTTTATATATATTTTATATTTTTGATGTCTTGATGAAAATCGGGTATTTTAATATTGGATTTGTATCTTTACGGTATAAAAATACAAACCAATATTAAGCTATTTTGATGAAAATATGCAGGAAAATCAACAATATTTTTTTAGGATCTTTCAGATTTTTTTTGAAAGCAAAACATTTTTTTATTTACAATTTTTTCGATGTTTTTGACGAAAACCGGGTATTTTAATACTGGATTTGTATCTTTACGGTATAAAAATACAAACCAATATTAAGCCATTTTGATAAAAATATGCAGGAAAATCAACAATATTTTCAAGGATTTTTCAGAATTTTTTTTATTTTTTTCGATATATATCTATATATAAATAATATATAAAACATTATAATAAATAATAAATAATGTTAGGTGGGCTGGGCCGGCCCGACCCAACTAACTGGGCTGGACTCAACCCCCAATTAGGGTTGGGCCGATCTCGGCCCAGAAGGGATTGGGCCAATCTCGACCCAACAAAGTCTCCTATTTTCGTCTGGGCCGGACTTGGCCCAGACAACAGCGATGGGCCAGAAATCGGTCTGGCCCACAAACACATGGCTGGCCCAGAACCAATTTGGCCTAGAGAAGAAAAAAAAACGACAATGCTGGGCCAGAATCAGCCTGGCCCAGCAACCTAACATTAGGGGGGGAATTATTTTCCCCCTCTCCTCCTGTATGCAAAACGAACATCGTTCTGCATGCAGGGAAGAAAAAAAACACGAAAGTGCAAACAATTAGGGGGGAGAAAAGTTACCTGGCGTGGAGGAGATGGTGCGTTGCTGGTCTGGCTGCTTCGCAGGCGGTGCTGCGGTGGAGGCCGGTGGCGGTGTTGTGGCTCACGGGCGGCGGCTCCAAACAGTAATGTTACTGCTTCAGGCGGTGGAAAAAAAGGCTTCTGTTCTTCCCTTCTCCTCCGTTCTCCTCCTCTTCTTCTGCTGCGTTTCCTTTCCCCTTTGGTTTGCTTTGTATCTTTACTGTTTTTTTTCTTTCCCTTTCCTCTAAACCTCACAGTCCCTCTCCCGTTTGTGTCTTCCCCGGTTCTTTCCTTTTTGATCCGTTTTCGTCCCTCTCAGTTTGGGTTTACTGGTGGTTCCTTTTGGTTCCGGTTCTCCTTTCCTCTATTCACTTCCCCTTTTCTTTTTCTTTTTCGGTTCGTTCCTTTCTCTCTTTTCCTTTGTTATTTCTCTACCTCTCTCTCTCCTCCTTTTTCCTCTCTCGCGTGCTGGCGTTGTGGTGGAGTATTTATAGGGAAAAAGGAGCGGGGGCTCTTTATTGTTGTGCATGGGGAGCAGGGCAGCGCCGGGTTGGCCGGCCAGTGAGCGTGGCTGGCAAGGTGCGGCACCCCTGACTTCTCATCATTAAGGCTTGGGGTTTCGAGACTTCTGCAGGGCACACGGCTCGCAGGAATTAATGAAGAAAGAGGAAGAAAACTGTCTACCTTCCCCTGCTACACGTCCGGGGGAAGGAGAAAGAAGAACAGTGTCGCTCAAAACGACACTGTTCTGCCTTTTTTTTTTGACATAAAATGGCGTCGTTTTATACAAAACGCGTCGTTTCATTTAAATGTGGCGCCAATAAATGTTTTCTAAATCAGTCCTTAATTTATCCTTTGTTCTTTTAAGTCCTCACAATGTAATCTGGATTTTAAGAATTAATTCAATTGCATCCCTGCCAATTTCAATAGCCGCCCCTATAATTGGCCGCCTTTTTTATTTTGGTCCTTGGTCTCTAATTTATGCAATTTGACCCTCAATTGACCAATAAACTTCTAATTTCTTCAATTTGGCCCCTGATTGGGTTAATTACAGCCCCTCTATTTACGCGCCTTTTCCAATTTGGTCCTTGGTTTCAGATGTCCTCACTTAAGTCCCTAATTGGCCATTAAACTTCAATATTTATGCAATTAAGCCCCTGATTTGACCAAATCAACTCTTAAAAATTATAATTTGACCCCAGAACTTTAATTTCTTCCAATTAAAGCTCAAATTGACTTAAAAATCAATTTTTCTTGCAATCAAACCCTCTATAAATTCAATTAAACCTTCAATAAAATCCAATTAAGTCCATAAACATCCAATTTTGAACTTTTCTCTTCAAATTAAATTTTATTTTCCCACAAGGCTCTCATCATTCAAGTATATATTGTAAAAAATTTCAATCCTTGTATTTTCGAACCTCCTTAATCATTTTTTCTGATCCTTTTCTGAGCGCTCCATCCTCCTATTATTTTTCTAATTTCTTCTGGCTATATATTTATATATTTATTTTTATTTTTTGTGTGGGGACCCAAAAATAGGTTACAACACATTGTATGGTGAAATATTATTTTAGTTTAGTGTGTTTGTTTGATTACCTTTTTGAAGTCCAGAAAATATTGATGAAGGGAGATATTTTGATATATATGAGTGTTGAAGCTAAGGTTGTCAATTCCGTTCTGTTTCGTTCGAAATGGCCGAAACATTTCATACCAATTCAAAAAATAAAACAAAACGGAACAAATTTCATCTCATTTTAAATCTCGGTCCGTTCTGGATTTTTCGGCTAAATTCCACTTGGAACGTTCCGGTTTCATTCCACATGTTCCGTTCCGCTCTTAAAAAGCCATTAAATCAAATTGAACCTTGTTCAATTTCATTAATTAAACAACCCAATTATAAAAAGCTCCTTTTCATTACTATTTTCAATAACAATGATATTAATAATAATATTGAAAATTATTATTACTATTTTCATTAACAATGATATTAATTTTTTAGAATTAGATTTATCACTAATATATATGGTTTATATTCATGTTGTTTTTTTTATGTTTATACTTTGTAGGAATTTGAGCAAAATAAAGGATGCTTTAGATTCCATTAGCCTTGATAACATTGACCTAACTTTATATTTAAAATATTTGTGTTAAAACATTTTACTTTCATAATATTTTGATATTTTGTTTAAGTTGAATTACTTTAAGTTAAAGATCTATTTAATCTTGATTATTTAGAAATATTTTAAATTTTAAAATTATATTTGTTTGGCATTGTGTTTGTATTGCATAATTTATAATTAATTTATCTTGAATTTGAATTATGTTTGTTGAATATATATATATATATATATCTGTGTGTGTGTGTGAACAATACAACCCCGAAACGACACGCCGAAACACTTCGAAACTGAAACATTCCATTCCAATTGAAAAAATAAAACACATATCGAAACGGAATTGACAACCTTGGTTGAAGCATCAATATTCTCTGCTTATAAAAGAGGGAAAAAAAGATAATATATATATATATATATATATATAACATAATCACATTTCTTTTTCTTTTCACTTTTGTGTTGCAAAATCCTTTGCCTAGTTAAGAAGTTATGCTTTACACAAGGAGTTAACATTAAAAAAAATTGAAATTTTTTATTATCCTTAAAAAACAATAAGGGAGACAAGTGAGGTTATTCATATCAGCATTTCTCACGTTCGAGAGCATATACAGCTTCAAAAAGCAGGCAGGTAACATCAAAATGCCATGGTGGTCTAGGAACTGGCTCCATTTCAGCCAAAAATAAAGCTTTGATCTTTAAATGGTTATGGAGATACAGCAACTTAGATATTGGTATATGGAAAAATCTGGTCTCTAGTATTTATAAGCAGAAATCATCTTTTAATATACCTCTTAAGATGGTTACTTCAAGGGGGTAGTTCTTAGTGTAACATTGTCGATGCTTGTGCCAAGGAGGAGGAAATTCAGAATATTGTTAAGAATGAAATTTGTGTTGTAGTGGGCAATGAATGTGATACCAGCTTCTGGAATGATCTATGGCTTGGTAATTCTAGGTTGGCAGAGCAATTCCCAAGACTTTTTAATCTTTCACAAGATAAAGCTTCTTCTATTGCTAATATGGGAATATGGGATGGTTTGAATTCGATATGGAACTTCAAATGGAGAAGATCTCTTAGACTCAGGGAGATCAATTTATTCAACTCCTTGTTAGGCCTGTTGTCCGAAGTTGTACTGTCCAAGGAGACCAATGATAGATGAATTTGGAAACCTAATTGAATAGGATGTACTCTGTCAAGTCTGTGTGGTCTGCTTTCTCCAACTTGTCGATCTAGCAATTTCATTTCCTTCAAGGGTGTATGGAAAGGTATAGTCCCTCCCAAGATGGAAGTATTTTGTTGGCTTGCCATTGTGGGTAGAATCAACACTAGAGGGGTCTTGGTTAGAAGAGGCATTATTGGAGTTGAGGAAGGTTCCAGCCCTGTTTCTTCTTTGGAAACAGCATCTGTGGAGCATCTTGTCATCCACTGTCAAAATCACTAGAAAATCTGGACAAAATCCTGTGAATGGTGGGGCCTCCTTGATGTTGCCCAAGAAATTTTCCTGACCTTTTTCAGCAATGGGAAGTCCTTGTTGAAGGAAAATTCCGAAGGAAGTTATGGTTTATGCTTTTTTTGAACGAATTGGTCTTCAAAATAAAATTCCAGATTGTGACACCATATTCCTCCTTATTTTAACTAGATTTTGTGTATGGATTAAAGCTTTAGATTCTGACTTCCCATATTGTGCTCCTGATCTACTTTTATCTGGTGATGGTTTGAAAAAACTGGTCAAATATTAAGAAAATTAATTCAGTTGTTTGTTGGTCCCCCGAGGAACATGTTATTCGGAATCAATGTGGGGTGGTGCTAGGGGTTTTCTCTATTCCAGTGGGAAATAAAGAATCATATGAGGCTGAATTGATTGCAGCAATTAAAGCTCTGGAATTATCATCATATAGGCAGGACTTTGTTGGGAGGTATTTTGTCATTGAAGCAGACTCTGCAAATGTGGTTCAATGGATGACTAAACCCCTTATCAGGTCGTGCGTGGCGCTTTAATGATCTTTTCATCCTAGCAGGTAGATTTTCATCTTGCTTGGGTCCAGTATCCTTCACTCGTACGTACACCAAGGGAGATTAATCACCGTGCAGATGTTCTTGCTATACAAGGAGTCCGTAGAGCAGAAGAGTTTGTGGCATTGCTATGAAAATCTCTAATTCAGATATATTATCTATGGTGTATCTGCTTGGTACTGGTTTGACTTCGGGTTGGGTTGGAATGAACATCAGATACATCATCGAGGCTACAGGATGCAGAAAGCTAATGGCATACAGTTCAAGCATAAATGACCTGAGTTTTGATTGCTTGAGTTAGTGGAGTTTGTTTAACTTGTTGTTATTGTGAAAGAAAAGGAAAAATGAAGGACAAAGAGAGAGGGTAAAGAGAAGGGTGCAAAAGAGGACGAAGAAGGGCCAATTTGTTAACTTTTGGTGAAGGGGAATCGAGGCAGATCCTCAATCATAATTAACCCACATGTGATTCGAAATTTGGTTGTCTAATTTGTACAGTGGATTCTGATTTATACATATATCAATGATTTGGTCGACAAAATCATAATTAACCCACATGTGATTCTCGTGGATAAGTGACGTGGATACACATAGACGAGTCCAAGTTCAATAATAAGGATGGATGAGCCAAACAATTTATTTTTTATTTTCTTATTATTTTGATAAAAACAGATATAACTTTCCGGCAGGGCAAAAGAAAAGATATTGCGACAAAATATCAAAAAGGAAAACAAATGTAATTTGTGGTTATTAACGCTTTTTCTTCCTTTAAATACCGAAGAAATCAGCAGCAGCTTGTGATCAGTTGAGGAGTGGAACCTCTTGCCTTTGAGCCACAGTGGTTAATTTCACCTCCCCTTCATTTGTTTACTTTTCATTTAGTGAGTTTCTCTAGGCTACAAAATAGTATGACGACGACCTATATGGATCCTGTAAAAATAGTTTGATTATAAAAATTTTAGCTCTGAAAAATTTAAAAATATTATATTATTTGTTAATTATATCAAATTTAATTTTTAAATTTTTTATTGTTATATATATTTTGTTTAGAATATTTATTTTTCAATTTCATCTTTTAAAATTTAATTTTTATATTAACTTTGGTCCTCATTTTTATAATTGTTATTTGCTTTTTCCTTATCATTTTCTTATTGAATTTTTTTATCTATCAAATTCAGTCCTCATTCTTTTGATTGTTACTTATTTTATTTGAAATAATTTATGAAATGTTAATTATTATTATTTTAATTTCTTCATCTTTCATTTTAATTTTATTTTTTAGATTTGATTTCTATTATTTTGATTATTATTTATTTTATTTGAGATAATTTATGAAATTATATTTTTTTTCAATTTCATCCTCATTCAACTTTTTAATTTGTAAGATTTGTTCCTCATTATTTTAATAAACTTGAGAAAATAAAACATTAATAAGTTATTTTCTAGCTTATTTTCTATGACATAACTAAACACTGGAAAATGTATTCCAACTTATTTTTCATTACACTACCAAACATAAAAAAAAAAATTCACTTTCCTGAAATTTACTTTTTTAAAATTTATTTTTCAAAAAAAATTATTTTTTAGTAAACAAACAGAAAAAGAGAAAACATTTTTCTGGAAACCAAACCAAATTTTTCTTTAACTGGAAAGTGTTTTCCATTGATCAGAAAATATTTTTTATTGACCAACTTTTTTAATAATAAATAAATACAAGAAAATTTAAAAAATATTTTTCTAAAAAGTAAATTTCAGAAAACAAATATGGTATTAGTGCGTTCATACTTTCCACCGTGTGAACATGTGATAAACGCTACGAGACAAGATAAAAAATCAAATCAGTCAAATTATTTGCTTAAGGCAGGGAAGAAATTCAAAAGCAGCCGCCAGCCAAGCAAATGCTAAATCACTAGTAAAGTTAACCAATCAGAAATATTTATGGGACCAAGAAATCTTTGCACGGTCTCATTCTGGGACCATACCATGTAGCATTCAAGAGTCCTTTTTTTTTTTTAATTGTGGTAAAAGTTTTTTAAATATAACGCAAAAGATAAAAATATTTGAAAAACAAAACATTTTAATTTATCCATTATTATAAAACTCTATTTTATTTTACAATCATTAATAAAAATAAAAATAATAGTAGCAAACACCTATTATTATCATTAACAGTTATATTAATAAATTACTAAAGATAATAGCGATTGTAAATAGACACTATACAATCATATAGCGTGCTATGTTGATAATAAAATAAAATTTTTTTTTACTATCAAAATATGGATAGTAAAATATTTTATGTTAACTTTTTTTTTTGATGATTTTCTCTTTCCTCTCAAATCATAATAATTAAAATATAAAACAAATAAATGAGGTTTGAGACTCTAACATTAAACCCTAGAAAGTATATATGGGGACAAAAACTAAAAAAGAAAACTTTGGGAATAAACTATAATTTTTCATACTCCATAAACAATAAAAGAGAAAAAAAGGTTTTTTGGTTGTGTTAAACCACTAGAACATTCAACAGTTTTACAGACGGTATATTTTTATCGGTGTAAGACACACATTCCGTTGATAAAACTTTTACCAACAAAGTTATCGATGAAAACCGTCTGTCAGAGTATTGATCATCGGTAATTCTCATTTACGTCGCTACTTCTGTCGGAATATGAAATGTTGTTGAATTAATCCTAAAGAATTAGTCAAGTACGAATATTGTCAATGACATATTAAAACTTGAAATAGTCATGAGATTGATATAACCCAATAAAAAGTAAATGAAAACAAATTTTAAAGCTTAATTCTCAATCAATTCTATTGGATCTAATGTTAAATAATGAAATTTGTAAGAATCTTAATTAAAAAAACCTAAGTCAATATATGTTAACCCGTTAAGTACTATTCCCGAGTCATTAGGCTGAAATAATCCCATAAAAATCAAACCAAAATAAATAGTGAAGCTTGATTCTCAAACAAACATAATATTAAATGATAAAATTAAAAAAAAAGTCAGTTATAAAAAACTGAGTCAACTGGATTAATTTATCAAACACACAACTTGGATCATAAGACATGGACAACCCAATAAAAAACAAATATAATTGTTGTTACCCAATTTTTGACCCATCTATTTGATAAAATTTTTGAAAAATCCAAAAATAGCGAAAAACAACAAAAATCCAAAAAAATATTTTTTAAATAAATGCGTCTATCACAATAGGATATTACCTGCCTTTTTTTTTAAAGTTGTTTATGCTCTTGAACTTGACAAATGCTCAAATGTGAATAAATCACTTGTCTGCCTAATTATTTTTTAGGACAATAAAAAGTATAAATTAAGCATAACTTGCTAGCAAGGCAAAGGATTTTTTAATACAAAAGTGAAAAGGAAAGGATATGACTATGCTAGCAAATTTTTTTTTAATGTTTTTGTTAATACTTAGACACTTGTATACATCAAAGTATCTCGCTATATTAATAGTTATTATTGAACTTACACATTGAATAAAAAACACACACATTTATGAAAATTTATTTGATAGCGGATTGATTGTTCTAGTTTGAAATCTTTTTTGAAAATATCAGCTAAATTTAAAATTTTTGTCTCGTTAATGAAAAACATTATTATTATTATTAATGAAAATTTTTTAATTTTCTAAAAAATAATAACAAAATAAATAAATAAATAAATATAAAAATGAATGAATAAAAACAATAATTTGAGAATTAGTTTAAGACAATATAAATTAAAAGTTTAAGGATTAATAAGGATAAAGTTATAAATTTAGAAGTCAATATGATCAAATAATATAAATTATATTAAATTATTTTAATTTTCTTTTGGCCATGTTGTGATTATTTTTCTATAGCAACTGACGAGGTAACTCGTAAGATTATGATCCCTGGGCTTGGTTGAGTCTGATATGTAGTAAGTGTTATAAAAAGAATGTTCGGAAGTGTGGTTGTGGTTGCTTTTCAAAATGTTTTTTACTCAGAAAGTGTGCCAATAATATATTTTTTTATTTTTTAAAAATTATTTTTGAGATCAGCACATCAAAATAATTTGAAAACATCAAAAATATATTACTTTAAAACAAAAAAAAAATTAATTTTTTTCGGAAGCGCTTTTGAAAAGCACTTCCAAACAGGCTCTAAATAATATGTTTCCACAACTCCCGGGCCTCTGTTTATAAAATTTGATCACAAATTGTTTTCAAATTCTTTATTTTCTATTTGTAACTAACAATCTATTCCAAATAATGAATATTTTTTTAAAAAATACAACCGAAACTTTATTTGATTGCAAATGATAAATGAAACTAAAATATTTTATTATAATTTTTTAAAAAAATATGAGTATTTTTTTCCCTATTGTATAAGTAAAGAATATTGATAGTACTTTAATATTCATATATATCAAAGTATCTCACTTCATCAATATTTTTTAAACTTGAAAATGTTAATTAAACACATTACTTATAATCTAAAACATGCGGATAAAGTACTGTAATGATAGTACTTTCCCCATGTGTTATGGTGTGACTATGAAAAACCATTTCACTTTGTTTTTTTTTGTTTTTTATATTTTTTTATCAATTTTTTGTTTTTTAATTTTATCATTTTAATATTAGTTTCTTTTATTGGATTATCTTACTCTCAAGATATGGATTATGGATTTAGCGGATTAACCTAGTTGGCTAAGTTTTTATTCCTTCTTATTTTTTTTTTAATTTTATCATTTAATATTAATTTAATTGAGAATTAGGTTTCATGATTTGTTTTATTTGCTTTCTATTAGGTCAATTCGATCTCATGACCTGATAATAGTGTTCAATAGATTAATCTTGAGTTAACTCAAGTTATTTTTTGTGTTTTTTTGTTTAATTGAATTCTTTCCAAATTTATCATTGAATATTAGATCGGTTGGAAATTGAACTTTCATAATCTGTTTTGATTTTGTTTTTTATTAGAATATTCTTTTCTTGTGATCATCGTCACAGATTAAATTTTATTTGATAGCAAATCTAGGACTGATTATTTTAGTTATAAATCATGTTCATAAATTTTAGCTTAAATTTTAATTTGTTTTGTGTAATTATTGCAAAATTATTATTATTATTATTATTATTGTTATTATTATTATTATTATTATTATTATATGAAAATTCATTACTTTTTTTTAAATGCTGATACTTACTATGATATTAATTATTAATAACTATCTAATTAGGAAAATTAATTATTCCATACTAAATAGAAATTTAACAATTTTTTTACTAGTATTATATATATATATATATATATATATATATATATATATATATATATATTCGAACGAATTCCTAATTTTTATTTTTATGAAAGAAATCAGACTTTTGTGAACATTTGTTTGTAGTATATGCTGGATTAATCAATATTTTATTGATTAATTTATTAATCTGGAATACTGTAATGCTAAGATTATATAAATGAAATTATTGATTAATTTATAATGTTTATGCTTTTTTTCTTTGTTTTCTTATCATAAAAAACACTAGAGATGAAATGCTTCTATCACAATAGGATATTACCTGCCTTTTTTTTTAAAGTTGTTTATGCTCTTGAACTTGACAAATGCTCAAATGTGAATAAATCACTTGTCTGCCTAATTATTTTTTAGGACAATAAAAAGTATAAATTAAGCATAACTTGCTAGCAAGGCAAAGGATTTTTTAATACAAAAGTGAAAAGGAAAGGATATGACTATGCACACACATTTATGAAAATTTATTTGATAGCAGATTGATTATTCTAGTTTGAAATCTTGTTCGAAAATTTCAGCTAAAATTTAAATTTTTTTTCTCATTAATGAAAAATATTATTATTATTATTAATGAAAAATTTTGAATTTTCAAAAAAATAATAAATAAATAAATAACAAAAAAATAAATGAATAAAAGCAATAATTTGAGAATTAGGTTAAGACAACACAAATTAAAACATAATAATTTTAAGATTACAACATAAAAGTATGTCTATAATATTTTCTATATAGTTACATTCTATAATAATTTTTAATATTACCATATTAAAACAATTTAAAATCATAAAAAATAATTTAAACTAAAAAAAAATTAAAAACTTCAATGGTGTTTTTCAAACACAAAAACAAACACTTTAATTACAAGTGCAATCTTGATTAATTAACAAACCATCTAAGCAAATTGAACTTTGAAAATAAATTTGCCTGTCACAACTAGTATTTATTTCACTAAATTTTGGTCGTGAATAGGGAAAAAAGAACAGAGTCGAATTTTTCTTCAAAAACAATGAGAATTTTAAAAAATACATTAGAGTTTTATTTGATAGAAAATTTAGAATTGATTGTTTCATGGTAAATCTAATCTTGTAAATTCTTGAAAATGAATCTAAACACTAAATACACAAGGAAGAAGAAGCTCAGACCAATGAGACAGATGGTGATGGCAAGTCCCAAGAACTGCGTATGTGCCTGTAATGAATGTGATAATCATCATCCCCATGGCAATCATGGTCAATAATGTGGCAACCAAAAATAATTTTATAGTGGTATCCTTATCTATCACTTCTCTCTTAACTCATTCCAAACCTTGAATCAGCGAAATCAAAAAGTGAATAAAGACAGCAAAAATAGAAAGCATCATTGACATTGCTTCTAAGATGACAAATACTATGAAAGCAGACTTTTTAGCAAGAATCGCAGTGCCTCGGTCGCTCCAGTAACTGCCAGTTAGGGTGAATGCTACTGTAAATGTTACCGTTGCTATCAGCGCCGCAACTACTAGATGATGCTATCTTGCTTCACTCAAAGCATCCTTTATCTCTTTGTTTCTCTCATCATTTTGTCCATTCAAAACCTTGAGCTGGCTGCCACGCGGTCCATTGCCAACATCTTCAAGGGATTCTAGGATCTCTTTCTGCAAAATATTTAGGGTAAAATATCGTAGATTTCCATCATTTTTAGCTATTTATCAACTCCCGGGCCTTTGTTTTTGTTTCCACAACTAGTTTATTTGCAATCAAATCCTTTTTGTTAGTACGGTATATAATTAGGTGGTAACAAAAACTAATTTGGTTGAAATTAAATAGCATGCTTTACTTAATTTTTTTTATATATATTAAAATTCTTGGAATTTGTTTAACATTTGAAAAGGTTATTAAACTGATTCTCATGTCACACATAATTTCACTTTAATATTATTCATCTGCTAGTCACAATTTTTTCTTTAATTTATATTTATCATAAATCTTTATTGCAAATTTTAAGAATTTCAATAGAGGCTAAAATTTTCTAGCAGGCCTTTCAAATTTTTCACGTTGGGCTTTGCTTGGCGCAGGATAAGAACCACCCTGGCATCCAGGAAGAACCACCGACGAACCATTTGACGTTGCATAATTTTTTCCCCTCCTGTTTACCCGACCACAAAAAGGATGTTATCACCGGGTCATATATTTGGGATTTTATTTTTAAATCAGTACAGATAACATTAAATTTTATACCAACTAATATAGAATTTATTAATATTTTTATATCCTTTGTTTTGTCTATTTTTCTTTTTTATATCTCAATGTAATTCATCTTCTTTTTATGGCTATTGTCTAAATAGTTATATTTTTAATAAAATCAACTATTATAAAAAAAAAATAGTAGATTATTGAGTATTGATTTAATTAGACAGACTATTCCTCCAATTGATAAATTGTTAAAAAATAAACTAGATTTTAATTTTTTTGAAAAACTGAAAAACCGGTCCCCGATTAAATTAAATAAATTAGTTAACCGATTCAAAAACAATCGAATAATTAAGTTGACAAAATGCTTTTTTAATTCAGATTAATTTTCCTATTGTAAATTTAATATGATGTATCATGCCAAATTTAAATTCTTGTAGAAAACTCTGAGATTTGCTATGCTTAATGTATGCTTAAGTTCTTTGATTAATATTACCTTCATCTTAAGTTCTTTGTTTAACGTTACCTTCATCGGCAAAGATGTCAGTCTTTACTTTCAATATCTATCATGGACAAGATACAATTTTGAAACACGCTCTTGTTTATGAAGACCGGCCTGGTTTGTCAGGTCTGACCTGTTATCCAATGGAGTCGATGAGATTCTTCCACCCTTACATGCACGTAAAACAATAAGAATGTCTTAAAAAATATATCTGAATTTTATTTTGATAGAAAATTTAGAATGATTGGTTCACTCCCAAATCACATCTCCTAAATCCTTGTAAATTAACCACAACACGAAAGACATAAGGAAGAAGAAGCTCGAACCAATGAGACAAGTGCTGATGGCAAGCTCCAATGAAGATTCAAGAACTGCATATGTGCCTGTGATGAATGCGATAATCATTGTCCCCATGCCAATCATGGTCAACAACGTGGCAACCCCAAATAATTTCTCAGTGGTTCCAACATCATCTATCTCTTCATCCTTTATCTTTTCCAAACCTTTAATCAGTGAAATCAAAAAGTGGATAAAGACAGCTAAAGTAGAGAGCACCAACGACATTGTATCTGAGATGACAAATACTATAAAAACAACTTTTTTAGCTAGAATTGCAGTGCCTAGGTCGCTCTTGTAACCGCCAGGTAGGGTGAATGCTGCTGCAAATGTTACCGTTGCTATCAACGCCGCAACAACTAGTTGAGACTCTCTTGCTTTACTCAAAGCATCCTTTAACTCTTTCTTTCTCTCCTCAATGTATTCCTCTCCTTTCAAAACAAAGGGACCCCAGCCAATCGGTCCACTGCCAACATCTTCAAGGGATTTTACAAGCTCTTTCTGTAAAAATATATATTTTGGGTAAAATATGATAGATAATTGTTTTAAGAATTTAAGATGCTAATGAGGTTTTTAAAATAATTTTATATTATTTTTTAGCATATTTTTTAAAATAAAAATTTTTTGGACTTCATTTATGTTATTTTGCATTTAATTTTTATTAATTAAAATAAAAATAATAAGATTTGAATTTATAATTACTTGACTAGAAAGACTCTAATACTATTTAAAAAAACCACATCAATCCAAAAATTTAAACAAATAATCCATCATTTTTAGCAATTTAACATATATCATATATCCACTTCGGAGCCTTTGTTTTTGTTTCCACAACTAATCCTTTTTGTTACTGTATGTATTAGAAGGTAACAAAAACTAATTTGGTTGAAATTAAACCGCATGCTTTACATTAGCCCAACTATCCCCTAAAAGAAAACTAAGATGTGGACTTAATTTTATATACCATTAATCCTACATCATTTCATTCTAAAATTAATTTCCTAGGAGGACTTAATTCCTTGTAAGATTATGTTAAGTTTCCATTTGATTTTTCAACTTTAATTCTCAGATTTTTAAAATTTTAATTAATTGTATTTTTTTTCATTCATTTGCACTACTTTTGTTTTTTTTTTTTTTGAATAATATATGTTTTTATAAAACAGTTACATGTGATTCATATGAAAAACTTAACAAAATCAATAAAACAACTTGATTTCAAATAAAAAATAGTATTAAGTTATTCAGCTGATTTCATTTTTATATTTAGTATTGCGATATAGATAATTTTTGAAAGTATTTTTTTATTTAAAAATATTTAAAAATAATTTTTTAAAATTTTATTTTATTTTTAATATCAGCTTATTAAAATTATAAAAAAATATTAATTTAAATTTTTTTAAATAAAATACATTTTAGATACTCGTAAGATGATACAGAACTGATCCCATTTGGTGGATATGATTAAGATGTGGAGCTAAAAGAATCTTAGATGCAAAGGAAAACCAGTTTGCTGTGATTTAATTATATTCAAACCCAAATTGAGAAATCGAGAAATTGATTGGATATATATATATATATATATATATTGGGGGGGGGGGGGGGGTTTAATGGAT
>Ga0325405_1002823_pt1 | contig 17887 bp, 6 predicted proteins | sample PopdelMetagenome_21_FD_205663 | JGI IMG/M metagenome (GOLD analysis project Ga0325405, IMG submission 205663) | Populus deltoides microbial communities from Bellville, Georgia, United States - Xylem-Control-R2 | ecosystem: Host-associated > Plants > Phyllosphere > Stem > Wood/Secondary xylem...
GCGTATATATATATATATATATATATATATATATATATATATATATATATATATATATATATATATATATATCGAAAAGATATTCTGATTTCTTTGATACGGTTTTAGCAAGTTTCAGACAGCATGGCGCCGAGCTCGACGGGCTCGGTTCAAGTGGTGGTGACAAAGAGAGAATTTATTCGATATAAAATCATTAATTTTTTTTGTTTTTAATCAAGCATGCATGTGGTCAGATTTGTGCATAATAAATTATCCTTGTCGAGTTCCCCAATCCACAGTACTTTACTTGCATTATTGTTGTCTGCGTGAGATCAGAGACTGAGCTATTCAATTAAGGCGCAGCCCTCAGCTTTATTAATTTGAACGAGCCAGGCCGAGCTACTGTCTCATGGAATCTTGCCCAATAATATATATATATATATTAAAGATAATCTCAGTTAATTAAATTTGTTTTTTTAAAAATTACTAATTTAAATCCTATAAATTTTAGAGTCATTAAAAATTTACTTAGAATCATTAAAAATTTACATAATTGTTAATTTCAGATCTATAAAATTAATCGAGATATATACAAGTTAATATTTACATCAATATATATATATATATATATATATATATATATATGTCATTTGAAAGAAAACCCTAATTATATGTGATAATATCACTATCAGGAAGCTAAACTATTACATATATTTCGATTTGCAACCTAACATTCTTCTATTTTACTTTTATTATTATAGTTAGGTGGCATCTTAAATCATCCTTTTTACTCAATGTTATTAAATTTGGTTTGACCTAGCAGGTTGATTTAAAATTTAATTATTCAGATTGAGTTTTGAAAACCTAGATAAAAGTAGATAGTCAAACTTAAGCAACTTGACAGAAAAACTTGGTTTAATTTTAAAAAAAATATATTGAAATGACATTGTTTTAATTAACTTGTGATCCAAGTTTAATAATTTGTTCTTATGTTAATATATATTGATGTCGATTACTTGAGGGTTCTACATGTATGAGATTAACAGATTAGTAGGGTTTCAAACATTTCTTAGCTAGCATATACCAATTATAGCATCTATAAAAAGAGGATTCACAAAAATATATGTGTTTTATTACAGTGCATGCATCAGTATTCTATAATTTAGAAATAACTCCGGGGTTAAACCCTATATAAAATTTTCCGGTGGGCAGCTCCCCGGGAGGAAGCAAGGCCAGCCTAGCACCAACTTCAGCAGCAGCATCTGCGGTGTGAGTGCCTTTGCCGCTAGTCATTGACGTTCGAGTGAAACCAGGGCAGAAACAATTCACACTTATTCCAAAATCCTCATATTGTTTGGCTAAAACTCTAGAATATGCATTTAATGCTAGCTTTGATACTGCGTAATCTGTCCATATTTCAGGCCAGCCTTGCTTTTTCCATGTCCCATCTCTCACATTTTCAAGGAACAAATTCACCATTCCCTCAATCTCCTGTGCAGTTAATCTTTCATTTAGAAGCATCTCTTTCATCTTAGGGTTTCTCATCTTCTGCAGAAAGAAATTAATGCATGCATGGTTAATATATATATTATTAATTAAAAGAAAACAAACCCGACTAATATTAAGAAAAATAATAAATTAATTAACTTACATTAATTGAACCAAGTCTCGAACTAATGTTAAGGATCCTGCTTATGGAATCTGATGGACGAAACATCGGCAAGAGAGCCTCAGTGAGCAATTTGACTCCATAGAAGTTGGTTTTTATCACAATTTCTGCATGATCCACTGAGTTCTCATAAATGCCATTGAATGATACAGCAGCATTGTTTATCTGGAGAATATCAATAATAAATAAATAAATTAATTAATAATCTTTAACAATTTCTGACAGTAAAAAACTGGATGAGTGTGAAATATAAAATGGGACTTTATATTATATATTTTATTAATGTAGATATTCCAACAGTTTGAATATAATTTAACTAATTTTATAAAAATATTTATATTTTATTTGATATTGTAACAGTTCATAGTTGTTAGCAAACAACGTCAGCTTCCACAAATTTCAGGTACAACTAGCTATATATCTTTTGTATTTTCTTACAACTTGTTTGTTCAGATTGACGTGGAAAATATATATATATATATATATATATATTTCCACGTCAATGATCTAAGTCTTTTTTCTAAAAAACAATTATATATATAAACAGATTCATATGCTTTGTCAAGCTTTTAAAATAGAAGCAGCCTAGTGTCCAAAAAGAAACCTAATTCTTCCAGGTTTGATGGGTTTCAATTTGGATTTTTGTGTAGCTAATTGAGTTGACTATTCAAATCATAGGTCCAGGAGAAAATAAAGCTAACTATGGAAATACTGCACAGCTATCAAAATAAAATTAGTTTGTTTTTATGTTTTAAAAATATCTTTAAAAAAATTAATTTTTTTCAATTGTTTTAAATTAATTTTTTTATTTTCAGATTGTTATTATGAATTATGATATATTTATATGAAAAATAAATTTTAAAAAATAAAAAAAATATTACTTTAATATATTTTTTTAACTAAATCAATAATTACTGCAATATCAAACAACTTCACGCGGAAAAGCTGTCCTCTAGATTTTTGAAGTTTTCAATAAAAAAACCTTGAATACAAGGGGGGAATTATTGGTCAACTTTTGCAGCTTTTTTTATGCTATGAATTATTTGTTAGAATATCCTAATTAACAACCCATGCTTCCTATGAGATTAATCTGTATTGGCAAGTGTATGTTTCGTGTATTGCTCATCTACGTGCAATTCTACATCATTCACCTGCTGACTGGTGTTCTATGGCGAATTAGCCAGGGGAAGGGGATTGTCCTCCGAAGTCTGAAACACTTCGAAAATCCTCCCTAAATTTATAAAAATATATATTTCTGCCCTCCCCAAGTACTTCACAGAGTCTGGATTCATGCCAGACCAGTATATATCTAGGTTAAGAATTAAGAAACTATGAGAACAAGGAGAGGAAAATAGCTTACAAGAATATCCAGCACTCCAAATTTCTTTTGAAACCACGAAGCCAAGGTCTTGACAGAAGCAGGATCTGAAACGTCAAGGCGGTAGAAGTGGACATGTAAACCATGGCTTTTTAGCAATTCAACAGCTCTGTTTCCCTTCTCTACATCTCTAGCAGTTAAGATCACAGTCAATCCAAGTTGAGCAAGCTGCTTTACAAGGGAAAACCCTATCCCCTTGTTGGCTCCTGTGACCATCGCAACTGTGTCCTTAGACCACCATCTACGCATAGTACATAAGCATTGTTACACCATACAAATAAACAAACATTTTGAATGTGTAGATACAGTTAATAATGAGCTATTTGTGTCTGATCTTACCTTGTAGTAAATGTGGGGATAGGAGAGGAAGAAGAAGAAGAGAGATAGGGCTGTTTTATTTCCTTGTTTACTTCCATTGTTGAATGGCTGAGAGATGCAGGAGTTGGTCTGGGAAAGGAAGGAGATCAGTGCAGTATGAGGAGCCTTGAGTGGTATTTATATAGAAAAACAAAGGCAAAGTATGGAGACGATAACATCATAGTAAATAAAACGAAACGTGGGGTTCTTTTTTCTTAACTAATTTGTGTCGCTAGCTAGCTTGGAGTACTGTGTGAAATTAACATCTCTGCTCCACTTTCATTATTCAAATCTTCCACAGTATAGCAAGTCAATGGTTTCTACAGTACTACCGTCCTTGCTTCCTGTTATCGTTGCTGTGCTGGGACAAATAGTCTTCTAATAACCGGTGAAAGTTGGCCTGAGTGGAAGGGGTTTTTTTTTTTTTAATAATCTCGAGTTTGAATATACTTGTGAATACAGTAAGCTTTATTATGGGAAGAGATCCTTGAAGAATTGGTCCGCAAGAGCATGTGGATACCAGCTTAGAGAACCAAGAAAAAATAATAGTAATCTTTTACTTTAACTCACTATTAATGGCCGGAGCTAGCACAACTTTTTTCCGGGCAAGGGCAAGACTAGAATGATTGTTTTAGAGAGGACGTACAGAACTTAAATTCTACTAGTCTTGGTGCTAAAAGTTTAAGTTAGTTTTTTATAGGACATAATATTACCCACCCCTTAATTATATATCTACACTAGCTATTTGACATACGGGTTCTGAAAAAATTTAAAATACAAATAAAAAAGTTTATGTAAATATTTAATCAAATAAACTGATAATTATTTAAATAAATAAACAGTACAAAAAGTTGTTAACAAACTTTTTTTTGTTAAATAAAAAGAAAAAAAGAATAAATGATTGTTGGTAACAAACCGACCTTCATCTATCACCACGTGCCACCTCATAAGAAAGAGAACATCACACAATGCATGCAAAGATACGTGGAAAAACATGCTTGGCCACCGGATGATGCAACACGCGCCACCAAAACACGAGTAACACCCACTTGTTGGGGCGTCAACAACACGCACCAACTATTTTTTTTTAGTAAGAAAATGGTTTCCCAACTTAAAAACACCATAATTCCCTTGGTAAACTTGGGAATCACAAAATAAAAAATCATGAAAGCACACAGGTGTCCTTAAACTTATGCCTTGATTTTTGTTTTTTCTAAAGGTATAATCATATATATTTTATTGTATTCTAAAATGTAAAAAATCAAAAAAACCCTAATCAACAACTCTAGTTTTTTTACCTCAAGGGTAAATAAGTAATTTAATTGTTTCAAAGTTTTTGAAAAGACCGAATTACCCTTTATCAACAGTTCAAAAAATTGTTAACTCCAAGAGGTAAAATCATATTTTAATTGTGCAAGAAAATTTGTAAATACATCCCAAAATAATCTTTTAATGATTAATAGAACTCTGAAAAGAACTAAATTATCCCCAGGATCAAAAAAAAACTTTTTATTTTAACTCGATAGTAAAAAGGTAATTTTACGCTGCAATGAAAAACCCACTCGCTATGTATTTTTGTTAAGTATGATTGTAATGGGAGAAGTGGCGGTGATTTTGCTTGTTGTGAAGGAACTCAATGCAGGGACTCAAATAATCAAACAAACGTGGTCCATGGTTTATGGTTTTAGCTACTGTTATAACTTATAAGAATTGGCTCCGCCGGAGCTCGACTGGTCTGGTCGGACCTGTCAATCAGAACCAATAAGCCTAGACTCGAGTCGAATTGGTTTTTAAAATAGATTATCCCCACTGTGAATCAACAAGTATGTGATAACATTCTAATATCAATTGATCGGATAAACCAATGAACCGAAGCTCTTTCTAACTCCCATTGACCAAGGCTGATTTACATTCTCCAGGGCCTTTACTATAAGAATGACCCGAAAATCATAGACAATAATGTTTTTTTGTGACCAGAGCCAGTTTAAGCGCTAAGAACCACTTGAGCAACAATTTAAGCCATTTTCATTTATATTTTTTCGTAAGATCTCTATTTATCTTAAGCCGACTCTGTACCAGACGCAATCTATGTCAGCCACTTTCTTTTCTATATATTTTCTTAATTTTTATATGTATATGATGTTCCAGTTCTTCCATGGCTGAATTTCATCAGGTAACAAGAGAATTAAGGTAATGGTTGCAAGAACAGGGGGGGTGGGGGGGGATTAATCATTGCGTTGTTGCTATGAAGAGTATGGGAATCTTCCTTTCATCTTTATTGTACATACAAAGACAATATGCTGCCCTTTGATCGCTTTCTTCAAGGCTTAAGCAAAACCCTAAAGAATATTGCAGGTGCAATTTTACCTACAATAATCAATCACTGTTTATGCTTTGCATACTTGGAATCCACGACAGGAACATAGTGGGTTTCTCATGCTTTAAAAGATGAGGCAGACAGCAGACACAAAAGCACGCAAACTAATATTAACCCAAACCTTGTTCGTGGCCACTCTTTCTAGTCATCTCTTTCTAGGGGGACCTCTAACCCATTTGGATACTTTTTTTTTTTAATTTGCACTTAATTTCTATGTTCAAGGAGCTGCAAGTTGATTAAAAGTAAATAAATAATAAAAAAAATACTTAATTACAATATTTAGACATGTGATTCAAGACTGTGATGACACAGTCAACACATATACATGCCATAAGTTTGGCTGGAAAAGACACACAAATATATATATATATATAAAATAACAACTACTGTGAATATACAAATGAATTAATTAAATACAAAGTTTTTACCCTAGTCTTAAAGGGATTCATGAGTACTGTTAATGCTGCAATATAATAATTAATCTGCATAATTGATTTATGGCCATCGATCATGAATCAAGCCTTTGACATGAGAGTGGAATTGTGGAGCATTAATGCTGACATTTTACCTAACATCTATCTTTTTCTTTGATAGAAATAGCTAGGTGCTTGTTCGTTTCACAGAAATGTCGCACCAGAGATTAGGGCAAAGCACACCAGCTTGTTAATTTGTTTAAATCAAGTAATTATTATATTAAACAGCTGAAAAGGAATTTGATTCTTTGACATTAATTAGCTCCACCATTGATTTAATTAGTCCTTTTTTAATGGTTTTATTGATTCAGAATAACTACTGACTCGTGGATTTGCAAGTTCATCTCTTTGAAATAATGTATCAGTTCAGTTAATTAAGAAGTAATGTCGTTTTGTAAATTTGAAAGTAAAAACTTATATATATATAAAATCAATCAATTATAATTTTTAGTTTATGCATATTTTCTAATATATTTATTTTTTAATCTTTTTTATTGAAATTATCTTATTTACAAGATTTATTTGTTTCTTTTTCCTTTGGTATTACTTGAATTACAACAATAATCTATAATGGTTTTAGTTTTTTTTTTCTTGGATATTTCAATTTGCCCCTTTGACATTGCAATAATATTAGTTCGGGATTGTTATGTCTATCTTCGAAAGAGGTGTCAAGGAAATATTTTATTACTTATTTTTGCAAAATAAATTTTAATTTTATTAGTTTATAGCAATTAAAATTTTGGGGATCAAATATTGATAAATATTAAGCCCTTTTAATTTTGTCCTATTTGGGATTGAGTTGTAGGATCAAGGCTAATATTTTTATTTTTTTTCTTTTGATTGTTGGTCTTTTTCTATTTTTAATTTGATACTCCGATTTTTTAAAAAAATTGACTTAATATTTTATTTTGGTTGAAGGAAAAGGCTTGGTGCTCAGTTTGTCAAAATATATTTAAATTTTGTTGATTTAGAACAATTAGGGATTCAAGGACCATATTGGATTTTGAAACAAATATGAGGGACTGTAGTTAATGAGCAGTGTAAGTCTGGTTGGTGCGTGCAGTTCACACGCCAAAGAGTGAGGGAGGCCGTTTTGGCAACGCGTGCAACCTTCTCAGGTAGCAAAACCGGGCCTTCCATAGTGACTTTAGATGTTGCGTGTTGCGCTCTTCCATATAGGCAGTGTGTATAATCTTTACAACGACGGTTTTTCATCAAAGCCTTTTTTATTTTTTCTTTCACTCTTTTCTCTTTCCTCTCTTGGGAATTCACTTTGGCCTATCAAAAATTCCAAATTATCCTCTCATTTTATTATTGTTTCAGATTTGATTATTATTTCTTTAAATGCTATATTTCTTTTATGGGTTATTTTGTAAAATTTATAAGTTTTTTTGATCAATTTCACCCTTCATTAAAAAGATTGAGGGTTGAACTCTTATTTCACTACTAGAAAATTAGAAAATATAAACGGAAATATAGATGAAATTTTTCTATTCGTAGATTACAGTGAATTTTTTTAACTGAATATGCCCTCGTTGTATCCATCGGTAAACACCAACGAAAATATCCACTTGGTGTGTACTGAGGGCATTATGGTGGGAAAAGAAAGAATGAAAAAAAAGTATAATGACATGTCATTTTTATAGACAGAATTATCGACGGATTTAAATCTATTAATTAAATTCGTTAAGAAATCCGTCTATAATATTTAATTTATGACTTAACGAGCAACCCTCCTCTCTCTCTCCTCTGTTTCTTCTTTTTCCTCCATTTTTCTCTATAACAAGCAACATCCCCCCCATTCACCCTAACATTTGGTTTGTTAGCACTCTTGTTGAGGTTTCCTCACTTCAAGTAATCAAAACAATCATTTTTTATTTGAACTCAATTTTAAAATGTTAGTTTTTTTTCTTGTATATTTTTGTAGTATATGTATTTTTTTTACTTGTTTTATAACTTTTTTCCATAGAAATTTGTTGTATGAATATATGATTTGTACATTATAGGATTTGTTTGAGATTTTATAAAATTGTATTTGTTTGTAAATTTATTTTGAATTTGTAACATAGGTGTTTTGTGATGAAATAAATAATTGATTATTTAACGAGTACGTTTTATATTTTGTCAATTTTATTGTTGAGTTGAAATTTTTTGGTAAATATATAAAAATTTAAATTTATGTATATAATTGATAATGAATTAGTTGTACTATTAAAATAGTTTGAAAAGTTTGAGTTAAACTAATGTTTGCAAATTTATTTCGTTTACATAATTAATTAATGTGTTGTCATTAATATTCTATATAAGTTTAATATAGGTAATGGATGATCGTTTATGGATATATCGAGATTCACTCAAAGAGTTGTGGATGATGGATTATTGTAATGGGGTTTAGAGTTTTATTAATTAGGCATTATCTAATCCAAGAAATATTAGTGAAGACGATATTTGATATTCATGTAATCCGAGAAATTATCTACATAATTTCTATAAAGTTTAATATAGATAATGGATGATCGTTTATGGATATATCGAGATTCACTCAAAGGGTTGCGGATGATGGATTATTATGATGGGGTTCAGAGTTTTATTAATTAGGCACTATTTAATCCGAGAGATATTAGTGAAGACGATATTAGATATTCATGTAAGAAGTATAAAAATAAAAAGTTTCTCAATCCAAATGTTGTAACAATGCATCTTCTACAAAAAAAATTCATGGAGAGATACTTGTGTTGATTTGCACACGAAGAACGATATGCTTAAATTATTCCAGAGAGTTGAAAAATAATTACTGTAAATATCACTGCCATTGTTTACTCACCGCTAGAATTACAAACTATTTGTTTGATGGTTATATATAAAATTCATCGAGGGGAATATTGACGAAAAAAAAAATAACCGATAGAATTACATACGGTTTTTCTATCAGTGATATGTTATATTTATTGATGGAAATACCGATTGAATAAAGAAGGTAAAAAAAAATAGCTTGTTTTTGCCATAAGTAAATCCATTAGTAAAATTATTACTGACAGACTACAAATTAATGACGAGAGTTTTTCCAACGTAGTATTTTCGTTCATGAGCTCATCGGTAAAATTCATATCGACAGCCTGTGAGTCAAATACCGACATAAAGTTTCATCAATAAATCTAAAAATTCTGGTAGTGTTTTATTTTTTAAATTTAATCATCATTCTTTTAATTGTTATTTTTAGTTTTTGATCCTTTTGTGAAATTGAGGGTTTTTTATTTACACTAATTTTCTTTGTTAGTTTCATCATTTCACGTTGGATTTTTATAAAAAAAATGGGCTTCATGATTTTCTTTTTATTTGATTTTCTTGATTTTATTACCTGGACTATGAGTTTGGCGGGTTAGCCCGGGTTTACTCGGGTTTTTTTAGGGTTTTATTTTTAAAAAATTAATATTTTTTCTATTTCATATTTCAACATTCGATTGTATTAGAATTAAGCTTCGTAATTTTTTCCGGTTTGTTTTCTATTAGGTTATCTTATTTGCATGATCCAGGTTGGGGATAGTTTGGTGGGCTTATCTGTTTTGCTGGTTTTTTAGGATCCATTTTTTATTTGAATTTTCTTTTGATTTCATCATTCTACATTGGATTTGTTCGAAATTGAACTTCATCAAATTTTTTTTTATTGGCTTATCTCAGTATCATAATCTAAGTTGTAGATTTGACATACTCACTTTAGTCAACTTGGTTATTTTTTTATTTCTTTTTTTTTAATTTTACTATTTTGCATTGAATTAGCTAGAATATAAGCTTCATCTCTTTTTCATTTTAGTTGTTTTTGTTTAGGTTCTCATAAAAACTTTTTTTTCGTTTAGATCAATCCAATACCCTGAGCTGAATTTTTTTTTACTTCTTTAAAATACCCTTGCATTGACTAGATTTTCTTTTTTACTGACAAAAAAAAAAATTGTTCTGGCCCACGGAATAGCACATGAACATAAATCTAAGTTGCAAACTAAATTATCATATAGAATACATATCACCATTAATTTTGAAAAAAAAAATATTGATGGATGGATACATTGGAGATAAACTATAGATTAAATTAATTAATTTTTGTTATAATATTTTTGTTGACAATAAAAATACTTTCTAAAAACTAATTTACACATCAATCAAAACTAAAATATATATTATATAAGGTATATAATACGTTTCCTAATTTGAAACCTCTATTAAAATTGTTTGTCTTGATGCAAATATAAATTTTCCATGTCAAGAAATAATTAAAAAGGCAGAACACACACTATGGCTCCTCCACCATTTCCTTCTCCAACCGTCGTCGCTGAATAAATAAATAAATAAATAAGTTGAAGAAAGTGAAATAATCATTAAAAATATGCCACGTTTTGATCCCAGAAACTAAAAAGATAAAAAGGATGGAAAAGCAGTTGCCCCATGAACACCATTTCAACCTTCAATGGCTTTAAACTTTCAACTCCAATGTCAGTCGCACATCACTGGCACTAACCATAATTATAATTGTTTAAGGTGCAAGAAGGATTTATATGGTTAAAAAAACCTGTATAATATCATAACTTTGGCTGGATTAGCGTTTAGCAACCAAAGAGCTTCAGACTTTGCTCCAAATGGCAAACCTGCTTTCTCTCAGAACACCAATCAACTTAGCTTCAGGTGGCACAAGCACATCTAAAATTTCCAATTTCAATATATTTTCCCCTTTCAAAAGTTCAACAAAAACGTGTAAAAACCATTCTACGACCAGTTACAATAGAAGATTGTTAAGCTAAGATCCAATCAATGATGCACGCAGGAGACATGGAAAGGAAAACATTTTTTTTTTATGTGTAACGGATAAGAAAAAGGAATAAAACAAACAAAAGCTAGGAGAGTATCATGGCTCAGGCTGCATTTTCTCACATTCTTCTCGAATTGACTGGAAAAGAACAGTGGAGAGGTACCGCTCGCCGAAGCTTGGAAACACAACCTGGGAACATCACAATATGAAATCAGTTCACGTGTATGGAATTCAAGAAAAGAATAACAACAGTAAGGTAGAAATGCACATTCTATGATTCATACTACTTTTAAGTGCTAACGGCAAAGGGGAATTGCATGTCTAGAAGTGGTTGATGACAGGCTCAGATTTCTAAGCAAACTAGCTTTTCTAGTTGTTGATGTCAAAAAGTGAAGATAGTGGAAGCCAGTTGCTTGTGTATAAACTAACTAGTATGTTTTAGTGAAGTGGTCGAGGATCTATCCTTTTTTTTTCCAATTGGAAGGTGTTTACGAGACCCCAACAAGTTGATGGCCAAAACAAGAATACTGGCCAAATCAATTAGCCCCCAGCAATTAATTTACATTGGATTAGCATCTTTAAAACATGGTCAAACCAGTATACTGAATGAATGCATCCATCAAATACCAAGGTTAAACAAATCATCATAGAAATCATTCCAATTCATAAACTCATGCCTCCAAGGTGCCAGAGCATAAAAAGAAAAGGGAGTTCGTCTGGCACAGGCAATGCATATAAAAGTACGACCCCCCTGTAGCTTAAATTTCACACACCAAAAACAGGGGAGGTCCATTTAGTAGGAGTAATCAAATATGACTAAAACAGTAGCTAGAATCACACCAATAAATGCATGTCACTACCTTGTCACTCTGGGTCCAATGTGACTCTGAAACTTCTATGCATCAACAAATCACTTGACAACAGCCATTAATTTCTTAGCATCACTCACATTTTGACCTTAATTTATCTAGAACTGTTTGTTTCTGTGCCAGTGGACACTACAATTGCATGAAATCCAGTGTAACAAGCAAAACTCTTAAGAATATTCCAGTCTCCAAAGCTTCCTGGTAGTACTTTCGTGGCGCCTTTATTGGTGTAGATGGATTATATTGAATATGTAACAGGTTCCCAAAAGTTACTTGGAATGTCTTCTTATTTTCATAAATGTTGCTCAATATGCAATAACTCCTTTCGGAAAGAGACATGACATGTAAAAAAGTTCCATTACCATTTTTCCCTTTCATAGCAGGGCCTCCATCAAACCCCACATTCCAAATATTTCAGCCAATTTGTAAGGTAGGCTACTTTGAAGCATGAAAGGTGGTTATTTTTCAAAGGTACAGGAAAAACAATACTAATTAAAACTTCAAATCCATTACAATCTATTTGAAAGGACTTACTGCAATCAGCTTCCCTGCATTCTCAGGTCTCTTTCCGACCTTAATTGCAGCAGCTGCAGCTGCTCCAGAAGATATGCCGACCTAGTAATAAAGCATTCATCAAATTGTGTATTAAAAAAAAACACGCAATGAATATGAGAGAGAGAGGGAGAGAGTAGGATGGAGGTCACAGGGAAAAGGAGAGCTTAAACTAGAACAAAGTAGTGGTATATCATCACTAGTAGAAAGAAAAAGGAGAAGCTGCAGCACACTGTGCTAGCACTTCTCATCATGAAGACTAGGTACATGATAACATCCCACATATTAGTTACCAGAGTCTGTCTTGGGATGGACTCATGCATCACTTGTGAAAACAGAAGACTTGGTTCATAATTCAGAAAAATAACAGAGAAGGAGCAGGATGTGGTAAGTGGCAAATTCATAAGCAAAGCATAATTAATGGCCAAGTATATTTGATAGCAAAGAAAGCGATGTAGTTAATCATTTCATAAAATTAAGGTGAACAATGATTTAGTAGTCCATCAATTTTTCTTGTCTCACATATTAGCTTTAAACTTACTTTTAGGGCTTGCATGCGTGTGGATATACATGCAATGCAATTGGGGTTCAGAGGAAATTCTACTTTGCTTTTGTTTCAGATGGGTTAAAGTTAGATTGAAAGGACTAACCAATAAGCCTTCCTGGAGCGCCACTTGCTTTGCAGTTTCAACAGCTTCATCACTTGATATCTGCCAAATAACCAGCAGTGAGAATTAAGATGGGTAAATGCAATAACCAACTGTAAGTGCAAAAAGGGATTTAAACAGCATTTTAAAACATACACTGATGCCTTCGAAAGAAACAAACTAGCAGTTCAGCTGCATAGGCATGGTGGGCATGGGTTTGGTCAACGCTAAATATGCATGCAATCACTTATTGTCCCATGAACAAATAAACGGAAGTGCTATCAAAATTGTTAGCTTGATAGATATATCAAGCTCAGCAGGAACCACCAAGGGAATAAGCTTGTGCTCTAATCTAAGTTCATAAATAGGTCACATCTCTATAATTATACTGCAGGATGAAGAAACCAATCCTATTCAATTAATATAACACACAAACATGGTTGTTCATTGATAAAAAATAAAAATAAAAAATGATTTTGTATGATGGGAAACTAAGATTTTGCAGCAGCAATACATGTCTAATGAATGAAGTTACTAATTATCAAGATTAAAAACACGATGCAGTTTCTCAAACAAGCAAAGCATCATCTATATATCACATATTTTTTTAAGTACAATACAAAACATTTTTGTGGCCTCATTGCTTGAGTGCTGGGGTTGAGTGGTTCTTTAGCACACATGTATGTATCAAATTTTAATTTAAGATTTTATATGCCTACCAACTCACATCACAGTCCATAATGATACAACGTGATTTATCATAGTTCAGTAATCAATGTCCAAATGACTTGGGCAATCAATTAATTATATATAATGAGATTCAAACTGTGAGACAAAAGAATGATTAGATTTCAACCTCAATTACTTCATCAACCACATCTCGATCCAAATTCCTTGGTACAAAACCAGCTCCAATCCCTTGAATCTTGTGAGGACCTGCGTTTTTAATTAAATAATATACAGTCCTTTAATTGTTAAAAATAGTAGAACCTATCACAATAAATTGGAAGTGAGTAGAATTTACTTACCAGGCTTTCCACCTGAGAGAATGTTGCTTTCTGAAGGTTCTATACCAATAACCTAATTTATTCAAATGTTAAATGGGAAACAACACATAAAACAGTACATATTACAAAATTCTTCTTGAACACAATTCTCTGCCAACCAGATGACCAAATTACAGCACATATGCTTGGAATTCACTCCATCTTACATGCTTTATGAAGTTTAAAATTTGGTTGGTCAACAAGCTGAAAAGGGTATCAACAGAAAATGGTGTTCACATATGGTTTGCCTTTTGTCCTTTTCTTTTTTCTTTTATTTTTTGTTCAAGGAATGTCATTTGACAATGCTTAACAGGAAATACAAGTACCTTAATTTTGGGATTCTTCTCCTTGAGGAACTGACCAACTCCAGAAATGGTACCACCAGTTCCAATACCAGCAACAAAAATATCTACCTTGCCTCTTGTATCTTCCCAGATTTCTGGTCCAGTTGTTTCATAGTGTATCTGCAATAGAACATTCATTTAAATCCAAATTTTGGGTTTCTGGATCTATGTGCCTCCCCATTCAAATTCTACAAGTTCTCTCGAGGAAGGTGTCCACAGAATCAAGTCCATGGCCAAACAAAATGGAGTCTTTCAATAACTAGATAATTTGTGATAAGGTTCAATCATGAACTGCATAAGGTTCAATTAAAAACTGCACAACTCTGAGGATCTAAGAAGAATTCTAATGTGAAAGATGTGTCCAACCAAGGAAAAAAATTCCTTCTTTCATGATTAGGGATCTTTCCCTCCCCCTGGGTTAGTGCAGACCAGATGAAACCATGCCCACATGATAGCAGCAAACAATAGAAACTGACTCAACAGGAATAAATCAGTGAATTTTAATAAAGATCCTCAGGTAGACAGATTATCAATGGACAAAACTCTTCAGTAACCTTAGGATTTGCAGGATTATCAAATTGTTGAAGCATGTAAGCGTTGGGTGTTCTTTTCACAATTTCTTCAGCTTTCTGAACTGCACCCTTCATGCCCTTTGCTGCATCAGTTAAAACAAGCTCAGCTCCAAACGCTTTAAAAAGAACTCTTCTCTCTAAACTCATTGATGCTGGCATTGTCAAGATGAGTTTATATCCTTTTGAAGCAGCTATAAATGCAAGGCCAATGCCTGTGTTTCCACTTGTAGGTTCCACAAGAACACTCTGAAAACAGAGAATAATTCCATTGGAATGATTAAAAGATCCATGCAAGAGCCACTATATTTTATAGAGTTACCGATCTACCACGCTTGGTCCATAATAATGATGCAATGAAATAATTCAAATGTGGCTTGTGCTTGTGCAAGAAACCACAATTATAAACATATGAACAAATATTTATTACAATTCAAAAGGGTCAAATTAACAAGTAGATGTTTCAGCACATCAATTGAACATAGAAAAATTAGAGAAAATGACTACAATTTGAAATGCACACATAGCTAGATAGAGTACATGACCAGTAATCGACACAGGTACCCGTCTTCAAAAGATGCCCACTTGCTTGTGTAAATGTAAGTGCTATGCAAGGGAAGCATGCATTTTGATAAAGAGTATTGATCAAGTCTCATCCCAATGCAATAGGATAACCCAACCCTTTAATGATCCCACAACAGAGAGAGCACATTAAATTAAACAAAGATTTAACCATTGTTCTGTCTGGTCAAACTTTGCAACAAACCATTCATGCATATAAAATTTGTAAATAACCACTAGTTTGGATGCACCTTTCACTATCTTTCGCAAGATGTACCACATCTGAGCTAAGCAAACAAAATGGAAAGAGGCAAAAATCAATGCTGAGAACTCCACAGCGGATTGCAATTTCCAGATGCATGCACAGGTTTATTACCTTTCCAGGAGTAATAAGTCCTTTTTGCTCAGCATCAGCTATCATACTATGACCTATCCTGAAACCCAACATAAGAAACAATGACAAAATATGAGAAACGCTAATGAGGATACAGGCATATTTGCAGTCCTATCCCAAGAGATCTGGGACAAAGTCAAATATCAACATAAAGTGTGCAAATTCAGACTTCAATTAATAGAATCATCCGCTAATTGACTATGAACTGTGGATGTTTAAACAGATTTCAGGAATATTTCACCTGATTATGCTTGACATTTTACTGTGGCTTCTACCTTTTCATCCAATCATTAAGCTTGCTAATTATGTTTATGCAAGATAAAAGATATTGCAAAATTTTGAGTTCTTAGACTTGCGATTTCACCATCCTCACCTGTCTTTGACACTGCAACATGGTTCCATGATCTCAAGCTTGGCAGCAATGTTTGCAACAGAACCCTTTACGATATTATTTAGGTAAACCATAGGAGTTTTCCCAATAAGCTGCATCACAAAGCAATTGACAAATACCAGTAAACTAAGAGCTTTTAGTTGGCCCGTATTCACAAGCAGCAATGATAAGTTAGTAAAAAAAAAAAAGTAATGAAAATTCATATGATGCTTGATAATTAAAAAATACGATATAAAAAGAACTAAAATAAGGAAATTTATCGTAAGGAACAACCGAGTTCTTATTAAAATAGAGTATAGACAAAGTCCAGAGGTCAACTCTAGTTGCGATACATGTGAAGCACAAAACAACATGAGAAAATTAAATTGAATAGCACATTTAACTGGAATGCAGGGAGAGAAAGCTGTTCTCCAATTCAAATTGAAATGATTACAGATTATAATCCCACGGGCCATACAGCAACAGCATTTCATTGAGCAAATTTCCATGATTAACCAAGTTCAACCTCAAATTCCAAACAAATAAAGCCAACCAAATTCCCCAATTCCCATAAACCATTGCAAAATACACTTGATTATGCCACTTACAGTAAAATCCTTTTTCATCGTTAAGTTCAATTCTCAAGGAAAAACACGAACCCAGATCAGAATTCTCTTAATTTACTCCAAAACCAATTTCAATAACCACTGACATCAAGAAAATCAACACTCTTTTAAATAAACTTAAAACAGAACCCACCTCACAGATCCCTTAAATTACTCTAAAAACCACTTGCATTTACCTCCTCTAAGAATCAAACTAAAACCCATTCTAATAAACTACAAAATAAAAGTTGTAGACTTTAAAGAAAGCCCACTTTAGAAATCACATAAAAGAATCAACCAAGCCTTACCTGAGTAACATTCCCGGCAATGTTGAGACCTTCAATCTCAGTCTCTGGTTGCTTAACAGACACTGCCTTGCACACCACAGGAGAAGACGAAGAAGAAGCAGAGTAAGACACTGACTTTGGCTTCTGTTTGAGCTTCTTGTTTTGTGTCAGCAACCACAGTTGAGTTGCTGTTGGTGATGCTGTAGGGCCCGCCAAGAGGAGAGACTCTGGTTTTAGGGGTTTGTAGAATGGTGAGGTCAACGGATTCATCATTAGAGACGAGGAGGACGCCATTTTTTGGGTAAGGGAGGGAGAGAACAAGAAGTCTGGACTCTTTGCTTAACGATCTTTGTTGTGTTTTGACTTGCGTGTTGCTTATGTTGCTGTTGTTGTCGATAGGATGTGTGAAGGTATTCTTTCACTCGGAATTGTGATAAGCATTACGACCAAATTCATTTCTTTTTATGCATCGAAGCATTCTGTCATTTGATATTTTTTTCGGAAAATGACCAACGCCATTGTTATCGAAGTTATTAAATCAACCCGGCTCATTCATGACTCGATCCAAGTGATGAGGTTCTAGAGGTTAATTTATTTTTTTAATTTAAAAAAAAA
>Ga0325405_1002824_pt1 | contig 17883 bp, 13 predicted proteins | sample PopdelMetagenome_21_FD_205663 | JGI IMG/M metagenome (GOLD analysis project Ga0325405, IMG submission 205663) | Populus deltoides microbial communities from Bellville, Georgia, United States - Xylem-Control-R2 | ecosystem: Host-associated > Plants > Phyllosphere > Stem > Wood/Secondary xylem...
ACACAATGCTCACAGAACCCATGCTTCCCAGTCTTGGCGCCTTTTAATAGACCTTGCTTGACTAATCCTTGCAAAGCCTTTTCACCAGCATGCCCTAAACGCATGTGCCAAAGTCTGGAATTATCTCTTTCATCATCTTCTATGCTCTTGGAGATAGCTGCTGTATCAGTAACTGTAGATCCATCCAGGAAATATAAGTTTCCTTTCCTTGTGCCTCTTAAGACAACTAATGCACCACGGATTGCTCTTAAGACTCCACCATGCATGATAATCTTATAACCACTGGATTCTAGGACTCCAAGTGAGAAGAGATTTTTCTTCAAATCAGGTACATACCGTACATCTGTTAGTGTCTTGACTACCCCATTATGCATCTTCAGATGGATAGTCCCAATCCCTTTGATCTCACTAACATCATCATTACCCATCAACACAACTCCTCCATCGAACTCCTTGAGTCTCGAGAATAAGTGCTTGTTAGGGCACATGTGATAGGAACATGTAGAATCAAGAATCCATTCACCAGAATGGTTTTCTGGTGATGAGACCATGAATGCAGAGTCTCGTTCATCCTCATCTCATGCAACGTTCACAGTTGGTTCGTCTTTTTCCTTGTTGCCCTTGATTGGACAATCTTTCTTCCAGTGCCTTTTTTTGTGACAAAAGGCACACTCATCTTTTGCAAGATATCGTCTGTTTGATGATTCTCCTCTAGATTTTGAGCGAGATCTCCCTCGCCCTCGAAATCTTCTAGGGTTTGTTCTGCCTCTAACTGTCAATGCTTCTGACATTGACTCCTTGTGAACAATCTGGTCCTTCTTTCGATACTCATTGTTCACCAAAGCATTGGACACATCAATGAATTTAATCTTTTCTTTACCATACAGTAAAGTGGTGACAAGATGTTCATATGTGTCAGGCAGTGAATTTAATAACAGTAAAGCTTTATCTTCATCATCAATTTCCACATCTAAATTCTTCAAATCAGTTATCATTTTATTGAAATCATTTAGATGCTCATTCATAGAAGTACCTTTCTTGTGCTGAAAACGGAAGATTCTTTTCTTTAAGTAGAGATGATTCTCTATACTCTTCTTCATAAACTTGTCCTCTAGTGCTTGCCATAATTCCTTTGCAGAGTTTTGTTCTGAAAAGGCGTACTTCTGATCCTTTACAAGACAAAGTCGAATGGAACTGCAAGCCAACCGATTTATCCTTTCCCAGCTTTTATCATCCAAATCCTCTGGTTTATCTTCTAGAGTGAAATCTAAATTCATTTGGACAAGCATATCCATGACTTCACATTTCCACATGCCAAAATTACCTTTCCCATCAAACTTCTCCACCTCAAATTTGGTACTCGATATCGGGATGTATTGTGAAGGTATACTAGCATTCCCTGCTGATCTTTCTTCTGGAATATCAGCCATTAGGACATCTTTGAATTACAAATGGATTCCTGAAATTGTTAAAACACGCACTTTTATGCTCAAAAGAGCCAAAACAGTAACTTCGATGTGCTGTTTCACAAAACGGACACCACGGTTGCGTCCGGAATGGTTGAAAATGCTAGGAACCAACTGGACTCGGCCAAAAACTGGTCAAAAAAATCACTGAGTTGGCCAAAAATCCAATCTGACCGAGTTGACTCAGGAAAGGAATATTCTGTCTCTGATAAAGAATATTCTGTCACGGGAATATTCTCTTACTGTTAACGGAATATTCTTATTCTGTCAAGAGAATATTCTGTCACTGTTGGATGACGTGGCTGATGACAGGCACTGTCTGGTTTTTCCAGCAGATTTCAGGCGAAACTTCGACGAGCTCTACAGGGCTCGTTTCAACTCTGATTTCGATGATCTTTATATCGCCGGACTCGTATCAACGAGAGAAATCTCCGCAGCTGGTCAAAAGCAAGATCTGAGAACTTTGAAAATTCTGCAACTTTGAACAGAGAGCTGAAAAACGTGTTTTTCTGTGTTTAAGCTTCCCTAAGGCTCTGATACCAATTTGTTGTGCATACTGGACCGAAAGCAAACACAAATAAAACACAACACAAGTAGATTTACGTGGTTCCCCAAAACCGGGTACGTCCACGGAGGCAGCAGATTGTATATTATTGGAGGAATGATACAAATACTTAACTCAACCCAATACAAACCCACAAAACCCAGTGTTTCACTCTTACACTCGGTGTTTCTCTCAAATCTGCACTTTCTCGCTCTCACAGTTGCACTTACACTTACTACACACTTCCTCTATACTTGCACTCACTGCACTTTCTATCTCCATTTATACAAGAAAGAAGAGCCTTGGCAACAACCCATGTGCAGCCTAATAAATGCCAACCACCTACTGCAAGAAGAAAGTCATGGTGGTTGGAAAAAAGTTGACAAATTTGCAAATGTTGACAATTTGCTACAAATCATAGACAATGGGAACAACTGAAACCATCTCTCACTGGCAGTGCACCAAGAAGCAGAATTCTAGTGACCACTCGTAAACATTCTGTGGCAACGATGATGGGAACTGGCCACCGGATCAACATTGAGAAATTGTCTGACGAGATAAGCAGGTCAATATTCAATCATGTGGCATTCCAGGAAAGAAGCAAAGATGAGCGCGAAAGATTGACAGATATCGGCGATAAAATTGCAAGCAAGTGCAAGGGCTTGCCTCTAGCTGCCAAGGTATTAGGAGGTCTAATGCAGTCTAAAAGAACAAGAGAAGAATGGGAACTTGTTTTATCTAGCGAACTGTGGGGGCTAGATGAGGTTGATAGAGAATATCAGGTTGAAAGAGGAATATTTCTACCTTTGCTTTTGAGTTACTACGATTTACCTTCTGTGGTAAGACGATGTTTCTTGTATTGTGCCATGTTTCCAAAAGACTACGAGATGCGCAAATACGAATTGGTGAAGATGTGGATAGCTCAAGGTTACCTCAAGGAGACTTCAGGTGCAGATATGGAGGCTGTTGGAGAGCAGTACTTTCAAGTGATCTTAGCAGCGCGCTCTTTCTTCCAAGATTTTAAGACGTATGCTCAAGAAGATATTAGATTCAAGATGCATGATATAGTGCATGATTTTGCCCAATATATGACAAAAAATGAATGTCTAACAGTGAATGTCAATAACCTTCGAGGAGCAACAATGGAGACTTCAATTGAAAGGGTTTGTCATTTAAGCATAATGCTGTCAAACGAGACCTCTTTTCTCGTGTCCATTCACAAAGCAAAAGGTCTTCGCAGCCTCTTGATCGATGATAAGGAATTTTTAGCATGTATATTTTCTGCTATTCATACTTGATTTTTAAATATTTTGGATATGTTGCATAAGACAATTAGACTTTTGAATCTTTTTTTGAACTATTGACCTCGTGGGAAATTAATATGTTTTCAGATTTTAGGTTACTGAACAGGCATAGCCGGGCAGTGAAACTGAACAGTGATTCATTATGTGCTGCAAAGAAGCTATACAATTTAGTTCCGGATGTTCGTAACCATTTTCAAATAGCTGAGATGAAGGTCTACAAAACATATGAAGGACATATAACTCAGTTTTGTTGTTTCGAAGCCCAAAAAGCGAGTGGAAAAACAAGGATTGAACCAGCCCGAAATTCCTGCACTGCAAAGACTGTTTCGGTTTATAGCCCATATCTCAACGCTCAGAGGTCCAAAAATTGCAAGATCAGTATCGTTGGAAAGACAATTTGATTCTCTACAATTTTTCCAGAAATAGAGATTTTTGAATTCGCACGTTTCCTACCTCAAATCTGGCCCGCAATGTCTGGGTAGGAGAAATCAATGCAGAAAAGGAAATTTTCCTCATTACTGCAGGGAGTAGAAAAGCCACAATATAAAAGAAGAGTTACGGGGTCTGAAAAAGGAGAGTGGAGACACTTGGAAAACCCTATAACAGAGCAAAGAAAAATAGAGGAGGCGGCACCAAGGGGAACCAAAAAGAACAGAGGCAAAAATATTGAAGATGAGGAGGACACTTAGCTATTCCACTGAAATTCTCTGCTTTTGAGTGATGTTCATCGTATCAAGTTTGTTTCTCTTTAATTTAACTATGGAGTAGACTTTTATTCTGGGATTTTTGATGTAACCTTACTATGAATATGTGAACAATTTCTTCGATTGAATTATTACATTAAGATGTTGAGTATTTCATTCTATGTGTAATGCTTGCGTGTGTTTGGCCAACATCTGCATGATTTAGAATTCAATTTGAAACTGAGAAGTGATAATTGTTTTAGCTATTGTCTGAAATACCTTAAGAAACCTATAGGATAGAGATATCCTAGGAACTTTTGTAGTCGATACAGGTTTTACAGTACTTAATAAATTTCGACAAGTTCAGGACTTTCATAGAGTATATGAAATTTGTTTGTCGAAATAATTTATTGATGCTCGAGAGAGATTAATATTTACATTAGGAAAACTTGATTATCAACATTAGGAGTAATTAATTTAATCGAGAAAGTTCACATAAGCATAGTTACGGTAAGTCAGAAATCCTAGAACTAGTACAATTGAATTCATTAATATTTAATCATTTGATTGTTTGTTTTTTTTTTAATCATTAATTTTTGTTTCATAAACTATCTCATTCGATTCCTCAAATAGATCATAATTTAAAAGACTTTGGTAATTAGTAGTAATTTTTACAAATCCTCGTGAGACGATACTCTACTGATCACTTTATTACTTGTTACGATTCGTGCACTTGCGAAATTAACCAACAATCGACACTAGAGACCCTTCGCTTGGAGCTGCACTGCCTGATTTGTTCAAGCAGTTGACATGCATCAGGTTATTGAATTTGTAAAGGTCTTTAATCAAAGAAATACCAAACGAGGTAGGGAAATTGATACATTTGAGACACCTTAATTTGGCATCTTGTTATCAGTTGGAGTCCCTGCCAGAAACCATGTGTGATTTAGGCAATCTGCCATCCCTAGACGTTACTTGGTGTGATTCTCTCAAGGAATTGCCTAATGCAATTGGAAAACTTATCAAATTGAGGCATCTCTGGATTTATGGTTCAGGAGTGGCCTTCATACCAAAGGGAATAGAGAGGATAACATGTCTTCGAACATTAGATGTGTTTACTATGTGTGGTGGTGGTGAGAATGAAAGTAAAGCAGCTAATCTAAGAGATTAAAAAACTTAAATCACATTGGAGGGAGTCTTAAGATATGGAATCTACGAGGAGGTGTAGAAGATGCGAGTGACGCTGCAGAAGCACAGCTCAAGAATAAGAAACGCCTGCGTTGTTTGCTATTGGCTTTCGACTACAGCCGGCAGAACGGCATTTTAATTGAAGCTTTACGGCCTCCGTCTGACTTGGAAAATCTAACCATCTCTAGGTACGGAGGGTTGCATTTGCCAAATTGGATGATGACATTAACCAGATTACAGGAGCTTAAACTCGGTTATTGTGCGAACCTGGAGGTCTTGCCTCCGTTGGGTAGATTGCCCAACCTTGAAGGCCTGGTATTGAGGTCGTTGAAGGTGAGAAGGTTGGATGCTGGATTTTTAGGTATAGAAAAAGATGAGAATGCCAGTATTAATGAAGGAGAAATTGCAAGGGTCACTGCTTTCCCCAAATTGAAAGAACTTGAGATTTGGTATCTCGAAGAAGTAGAAGAGTGGGATGGAATTGGAACGAGAGTGGGAGAAGAAGATGCCAACACAACTTCAATAATATCCATTATGCCACAACTTCGAGATTTGATCATTGAAAATTGCCCATTGTTGAGAGCACTACCAGACTATGTTTTGGCAGCGCCTCTGCAGGAATTGGACATAAGTAGATGCCCCATTCTAACGAATCGTTACGGGGAGGAGGAGATGGGTGAAGATTGGCAAAAGATTTCTCACATCCCTAACATTTGTTTTGATGATTACGGGAGAAAGACAGAACTCTTTAATTAGAATCTGCAGGAACAGGTTAATTCTTAACGGTAAACGATTTTACTATATTTTAACAAATCTATTTTCGGCTCTCCATTTTTTCACGGGAAAAAAAGAAGCAAGAGTTAGTGGATGAGGAGAAAGATACAAAAAAGAAGCACGACTTGGATTTTACTTCCTTTCTCCGTTAATTTCTCTTACATTTATTCTATCAAATGCAGCTGTGATATACCTTTTTCACATCCTCCATTACTTTGCAATTGCCATCCTAGTGCAGATCAAGCGACTGTTTTCTGCAATTCACAACAAGAAATTTAGCACCAAATTCTGCTATTCACAGCAGCAAGACCCTATTTGTTTCTGCTATTACAATTAGCTATCTTTAGCAAGTAAAAAAAGCCAACCCCGTGTAAAGACAGTGACTGCAACCTCTGATGCAATCTAAATTTTGTGTACCTTCATCCTTAATCTTTTCTGGAAAATATGAAAGTGTATGAAAGAAAGATTGTAACAGGCAATATCATCATGAGCATATGGAGTGGCTTCTAGATGAGTTTTTTGTAATAAAAGCCTGGAATCTTCAAGTCACCTCTTCATCTACTACCACTTTGCTTTGCATCTATGAATGAAATTCCTTTCACGATAAAATCTGTTGATGATATTTGCTATCAATGGTTTTCTACGGTGAAAGAACAGAATCTCTCATGACAGCTTCTCTTCTCTTGCATTGTGTGGAATCTTTAGCTTCATCAGAATAATATCATCTTTAATAGGGCTGCTCCAAATCTTCAAAGCTGTTTTTCCTTGATCTTCGGCAGTTTCTCATTATGGCTGAGACATGATACCAATTCTTCAGACTATGCTGGCGAGGATGTTCATAACAGCTATGATGGCATTGGTTTTGTAGAAAGGAGGAGCTGATTTCAATTGTTTTTTTCCTTTTCCCACACTGTTTTCCTTCCCCTGTTTCAAAACCTCTGAAGCTTGTTTGCCTTTTTTTTTTTGTCAGCTAAAACTTCTGGATGCTAGGCTATTATCTTTTTAGCCCTTTTCTTATAATACACTCGACTATTAAAAAAAAAAATAGTCGAGTGTATCACATTGGTTAGCCTGCAAGAACCCTAATTCCCGCAAGAACCATGCTTTCAAGTTTTTCAATTGCATGAGTTGCTTTTATTTCCTCTGTCATTCCAATTTTTCTTTGATTCTCATTTAATCCTTTTATGCTCATCAAATCTTTCTCATTACTTCAGGTTTATACATCACATCAATTTCATTTTTCAACCTACAACTTGTGCTCTCCCTTTACCACAGTCCTACAAAAACTAATAAAAAAATGTTGAGACACTAAAATACAAGCTCCACTAGTAAAAAAACTACAAGTTGCAGGAACTCCACCTGCAACACCAAACCCTAAGTTTATAAACTAACTTCCATTCACAATCAGCCGCCTCATTCCCTTCACCCTCTCTTTCTCTCTGCTCATCCCATCATCATTGCTTCTCTCTCTCTCCCTCTCTCTTTCCAATCAGAAATAAACAGACGATGGCTGAGGCACTTGTATCTCCGATCTTGGAGCAGTTAACCACGATCGTTGCTCAACAGGTATTTTTCTACCATCTGCAATAACCTGATTTACCTAGCAGAGATAAGAAATATATATAAAGTTCAAGCCTTTTTTCTTCCTATCATAAAAAGAATACTTTTAACTTGAATAAATAAAAATAATATTTTAAATCCTCAAGTATATATTTGGATTTTATTAAAGAATCTTCTTTTTCTTGTTTTATTATTTTTCATAATTCCAAAAATAACCAAAAGAAAATATATCATTCCAAATATTATAGGAAAACCGAAAAAGGCAAAACAAGAGTTGCCAATTCTCTTTAAACTTAACTATTTGGTGTGAATTAAAACTATAATTGACTTCACAAATATATACATGCAGATCCTTTAATTCACTTGCCTTTATACATCCATATATCTATAGTTTAATGTAAAATGAAAGCCCTACAAAACCAGATTTTATATATATATATATATATATATACGTACAGGTTTAATGGAGAAATCCTTCTCTCGTGAGAACATCGAACTTTTTCCATACCTATATATAAATTATTAATATAGTCAATCAATTTCACAATAAAATATATTAATACAAAATAATTAATCTATCAGTTGCCAAAAATTAAGAAATTGTGTTGAAATCAGAGTAACGTTTCCCATGCTTGAACTTCCTTATCTTTTCTACACTAATAGGTACAAGAAGAGGTGAACCTCGTAGGAGGTGTGAAGAAACAAGTCGACAAGCTGAAAAACAATCTCCTCGCTATCCAATCTGTCCTTGAAGATGCAGATAGAAAACAAGTGAAGGATAAGGCTGTAAGAGATTGGGTAGACAAGCTCAAAGATGTATGTTATGATATGGATGACGTGCTTGATGAATGGAGCACGGCAATTCTTAGATGGAAAATGGAGGAAGCTGAAGAAAATACTCCCAGCCGAAAGAAGATACGGTGTTCCTTCCTGGGATCTCCTTGCTTTTGTCTCAATCAAGTGGGTCGACGTCGTGATATTGCCCTCAAGATAAAAGAAGTATGTGAAAAAGTGGATGACATTGCCAAAGAGAGAGCTATGTATGGCTTTGAGTTGTACAGAGCCACTGATGAACTCCAACGAATAACAAGTACCTCCCTTGTTGATGAATCAAGCGTGATTGGACGAGATGATAAAAGGGAAGCTGTAGTAAGCAAGTTGCTAGGAGAAAGTATTCAGGAAGCAGGGGACGTGGAGGTCATCTCAATAGTAGGGCTGGGCGGGATTGGAAAGACAACTCTCGCCCAACTAGCTTTTAATGATGCTGAGGTTAGGGCTCATTTTGAGAAAAAGATATGGGTGTGTGTTTCAGATCCATTTGATGAGGTTAGGATAGGCAAAGCTATCCTTGAGCAGCTTGAAGGGAGGGCCCCGGATTTGGTTGAATTGCAATCCCTTTTACGAAGGGTTTCTGAATCCATTAAGGGAGAGAGGTTCCTTCTTGTCCTTGATGATGTCTGGACAGAAAATCATGGACAATGGGAGCCACTGAAACTCTCTCTCAAAGGCGGTGCACCAGGAAGCAGAATTCTAGTGACCACTCGTAAACATTCTGTGGCAACCATGATGGGAACCGACCACAAGATCAACCTTGAGAGATTGTCTGATGAGGTATGCAGGTCAATATTCAATCAGGTGGCATTCCATAAAAGAAGCAAAGATGAGCGCGAAAGATTGACAGAAATCGGCGATAAAATTGCAAACAAGTGCAAGGGCTTGCCTCTAGCTGCCAAGGTATTAGGAGGTCTAATGCAGTCTAAAAGTACAAGAGAAGAGTGGGAACGTGTTTTATCTAGCGAACTGTGGGGGCTAGATGAGGTTGATAGAGATCAGGTTGAAAGAGGAATATTTCTACCTTTGCTTTTGAGTTACTACGATTTACCTTCTGTGGTAAGACGATGTTTCTTGTATTGTGCCATGTTTCCAAAAGACTACGAGATGCGCAAATATGAATTGGTGAAGATGTGGATAGCTCAAGGTTACCTCAAGGAGACTTCAGGTGGAGATATGGAGGCTGTTGGAGAGCAGTACTTTAAAGTCTTAGCAGCGCGCTCTTTCTTCCAAGATTTTAAGACGTATGATCGAGAAGATATTAGATTCAAGATGCATGATATAGTGCATGATTTTGCCCAATATATGACAAAATATGAATGTCTAACTGTGGATGTCAATACATTTGGAGAAGCAACAGTGGAGACTTCTATTGAAAGGGTTCGTCATTTAAGCATGATGCTGTCAAAGGAAACCTATTTCCCCGTGTCCATTCACAAAGCAAAAGGTCTTCGCAGCCTCTTGATCGACGCTAGAGACCCTTGGCTTGGAGCTGCACTACCTGATGTATTCAAGCAGTTAACATGCATCAGGTCATTGAATTTGTCAATGTCTTTAATCAAAGAAATACCAAACGAGGTAGGGAAATTGATACATTTGAAACACCTCAATTTGGCAGATTGTTATAAGTTGGAGTCCCTGCCAGAAACCATGTGTGATTTATGCAATCTGCAATCCCTAGACGTTACTACATGTCGGTCTCTCTGGGAATTGCCCAAGGCAATTGGAAAACTTATCAAATTGAGGCATCTCCGGATTTGTGGTTCAATTGTGGCCTTCATACCAAAGGGAATAGAGAGGATAACATGTCTTCGAACATTAGATTGGTTTGCTGTGTGTGGTGGTGGTGAGGAGGAAAGGAAAGCAGCTAATCTAAGAGAATTAAAAAACTTAAATCACATCGGAGGGAGTCTTAGTATATATAATCTACGAGGAAGTTTAGAAGATGCGAGAGACGCTGCAGAAGCACAACTCAAGAATAAGAAGCGCCTGCGTTGTTTGCAATTGTATTTCGACTTCGACCGGGAGAACGACATTTTAATTGAAGATTTACAGCCTCCGTCAGGCTTGGAATATCTAACCATATCTAGGTACGGAGGGTTGCATTTGCCAAATTGGATGATGACATTAACTAGATTACAGGAGCTTACACTTGATTATTGTGTAAACCTTGAGGTTTTGCCTCCGTTGGGTAGATTGCCGAACCTTGAAAACCTAGAATTACGCGGGTTGAAGGTGAGAAGGTTGGATGTTGGATTTATAGGTATTAAAAGTGTTAAAGAAGGAGAAATTGCAAGGGTCACTGCTTTCCCCAAATTAAAAAAACTTGAGATCTTGAATCTCAAAGAAGTAGAAGAGTGGGATGGAGTTGAAAGGAGATCAGTGGGAGAAGAAGATGCCAACACAACTTCAATAATACCCATTATGCCACAACTTCGAGATTTGATAATTGAAAATTGCCCTTTGTTGAGAGCACTACCAGACTATGTTTTGGCAGCGCCTCTACAGGAAGTGGACATAAGTAGATGCCCCATTCTAACGAATCGTTACGGGGAGGAGGAGATGGGTGAAATTGGCAAAAGATTTCTCACATCCCAAAGTTTCTATTTAAAGGATAGTTAAGACACCACTACGGAAGTCCATTTTTTCATGAGGTCAAAATAGCCAGAGTTAGTCTTCTAAATAGACACCGGATGACTATTACACCCCTGTTATGGTATCTGATTCAGTGAAATGGAGTGTATTATGGTAATTGGAAACAACTTAAATGGAGAATCTGAACCGCTTTATTCCTACGCAAAGTTGCACACGCTACTGATATCCACACAGCCCCAGCTTCCATCACCAAGTACCATTGGCCATGAATAAACCAAAACGCATCCTAGCACCAAGTACAATGGGCCAGCGCCCCCATGGCCAGGCAAGGAGCTTCCCTGAAGAGCAACATGTAGAATTCAGGTGTAACAAAGGTATACACTACTTAGGTACTAGCTATCACGCACTTTAATAAGTTCAGTTATTAGTATTTTTAGCTGAAATATTGCACAAAAGCTGGAAAAAGTCCAATTAAGCTATAGAAAAACCCAGATTTTGATTTTGCAATACTAAAATGTTGCAGAAAGTTAAAAGTCTGTGTTAACTGTGTAAACCAATGGAACTGTGTAAAGGAGACTTATGATTATGTTTAAATGAAATTTTTAAATAAATTGCATACCTACCACTAACTTCACTTGCTTTTGTTACTTTAGCTTTTTTTTCTTTTAATTCAACCTTTATCCCCAAAAAAACATGTATTTGGACTCTAACTTTAGCTTAATTGTTGTAAAAGAAAAGTTCAGGAATTAAATCAATTTTTTTTAAAAAAATTGTTGCTTTAATTCACAGTAAAATATAATAGGGTAACAATAATTCAATGAACAGTAAAAAAACCACACGTTTTAGCTTCATACATGCATAATATATTAAAGATTTAAATTTTTAAGAAATTCAACATAATATACTCAATGGTTAGAAGCTTGGTGCCCAATTTCAGATCATGAGTTTTCCTTTATTGTCGAGGATGACATGGAGGTTTCACCGTTGTTTTATAAATTTGCGAGGGGTTTGATTGTAAATTTCTATTACAATGTGCCGAATTTTAGTCCTTTTTATATATGATATGGTGCTTCACTTCAGCGTCCACGATTTGTCCCAGGTACTAGTCTTATTTCAGGTTTTGTATTTGTTAGACTGGATGTTTTAATGTTCAATGTTAAGGTTTATAGATTTCTTGATTTGTTATTTTGGGTTTTGTGCGGATGTAGGGTGCTTCTCATGCTAAAACTAGCTTTAGAAGTAGTGTTTGAGGCTTTTCATTGTGTTAACATCGAATCTCGGATTGGATTTTGAGTTAATTGCTAGGCTGAAATCCTTCTACTCTTTTGCTTGCGGCGTAAATATATGTATGGTGTCCATAGGATGCGAACTTGAAAAGTTTCCATTTGGTATTTCGCAATTGCATAAGCATATGTGAAGCTAGTTCATTCCACATCGCAGATCGAGCTAAGTTTTTTACTGATTCCACTATGATGTCTGGGAAATGTTATGACACGTGCGTCAAAAACAATATGCATTAATTTTGTTGTTGGTAGAAAGTGCCATATGCCATATTTTCTGTCTCATATTAGAGCCTTCCTATGAAAATTGTGTTAATTCAACAATTCTCATTACATACCCCTGGCGTGATTTTTTTTTTAAAGAATTCTTTTACCTTTTTGAGAGTGATTTTGGTTTATCTGGTTGCTGATTGCAGGTAAACATGGATGGAAGTTCTCTTGACTTCAACTTACTGGAAATGCAACCTTTGAGCAATCTGAAATGGTTTGATTACTGCCTCAGAGAAGTACTTCCTGGAAGAGTTGGAAGGACCTTGGATGAAGTTGGGTCTATTCTTCGGACTGTGCAAGAAGATCAGAGTGTTCTGCTTGTGAATATATTAGGGGCATCAGATACAATCACGAGGAACATACTTTGCCACTTTGAGAGGCTAAATATAAGGAATTATATATTGATCGGCCCTGGGTCTGATTTTCTATTTGATCTTGCTAGAAGAGGGCATCCTGTGATTGATGCTGACCAGTTTTTCAATTATCATAGAGCACAGAAAGTAATGGGATTTCAACATTCCAGTGCGGAGCTGATGAAGAACATTTTAGTGAATGCTTATGTAATCAAGAAGTGTTTAGAAAATGGGTATGATTCTTTGATAGTGAATCATGGTCTTTGCTGATTTCCTCTCTAATTTAGATCTTAATTTCAATACCCAGATTCCATAGCCTTGGCCCGTATTCTAATAGCCAAACAACTCTCTTCCTATGTTCCTGCATCAGCATGTCAACTCTTCACTCTCTGATTCCTGAATCTTGAAAACACTCTTCCTTTGTTTTTCCTCTCAGAGGAGTAAGGCCTTTTGGAGCATCTTTTCTAGTCGCTGGTTTTGATTAAAAAGGTCCACAACTGTACCAGGCATCTGTGTTTCCTCGTAATATTGTCTGAATTCATTAACTGTTTTTTTTTTTCTTTTAATATCTGGATTATCCACTGCAGACCATTGATTTTAGATACTTTACTGGCGAGGATCACAAATTAACAAGAAAATGTGTTTCAACTAAGTCCTACCAATGTTGAGAGTTGAGAATGTTGCTGAGAGCACTACCAGACTATGTTTTGGCAGCGCCTCTACAGGAATTATTCTTAAGAATTATTACTGCAATCTGCTGGCTGCAACTTATCTGATAGCTTGTGGTATTGTAAGGATAAACAGTAGAAGATACTGACTTTGCAGCTCCAGAAGTTGGGAAGAGACACTGGAAAACCTGCATAACACAGTTTTGTCATCATGAGTCATGAGTTTTTTCTGTTTTTTAATCAGAAAAATAAATTTAAAATTTTGACAAAAAAACACCACCATTTGAATAAAATTGGATGAAATACTTACATTTTGATGCATTGAAAACGCGATTAAAATTTTAAATTTTAAATCAAAGAACATACAAATATTCTCTCTCTTAAAAAACCAATCCACGCACTTAGTTTCTCTTTAAAAAAACCTAATAAATACTTATATTTTGCCCTTAAAACAACAAAAAAATAATAATTAAATTCATCCAAGTCTTTAAATATTCTTGGATGTTATAGTGTTAAAAATCCATTGTTACCCTTGTTGCCATCACTAATGTCACCACCCTAACCCTTTTTCTATTTTACAAGTCAGGGATATGTAAAAAAAACTGGCAAACAAATTAAATTGGAAAAAATACTAAAAAAACCGAATTATGAAAAAAACTTATTAAAATATTTAAAAAAAAATCGATTTATTTTTGATTTTATAAATCTAAAATCAAAAAATCAAATTAACCGGTTTTATTAAGAAATAAACCAAACCGAATCAAAAAAACTGAATCAAACTAAAAGGAGCCCATTAGAAAGTAAAAAAAAAATATATAATTTTCAGTTTTTAATATAAAATAACCAAACCGAACCAAAACCAAAACCGGTCAATTGAAACCGATTTTGGTTCGGGTTTTTTTTTATTTAACCTCAGGTGTAGTTAAATAAAAAGAGCCTAGTCACATGGGACTTTGATCCCTAGAAGGCCTATGCATGGGCCCTGATGAAATGGGCCGGGCAGGTCCAACAATGACTAACCTTTTTTTTTATTTTTTTTTCAATTAATGCTTTTTTAAAAAAAACTTAATTATATTTACATTAATACGTCTTTTCTTTTTTTATTTTGTCTAGAGAGCCTTTTTTTTTAAATATGGTGATTTTTTTGTTATACATTTAATTTTCAAAGAGGTTTTTTTTATTCATCTATAATTTTTTTTATTCATCTTTTGAATGTATAAATTATGTTTTTGAAAAAAATATTTATTTTAAGATGATATTTATTATTTTTATTTTATTTTATTCAATCAATTTAATATGTTTGTCTATTTCTATTATCATTTGATTAAATAAAAAAATATTTTTGATAAATAAAAATTAGCAAACATAATCGGATAAATATCCCGTCTTATAACATTAAATATATTTATCTATATTTTTCTCTCGGTTTTTCAAAATTTATTTTTAGGTGTCGTTAATGATTATTTATTTATTTATTTATTAGTACATATAATTCTGAGTTTATTGGATTACATGTGTGCATAAACTTTTTGATTTGCACTTAAATTTTTTGAACTACAAAAATGCATTGAAAAAACCTGCATATACAAAATCTTCTTTTGAAAAATAAAAATATTTGACCTACGGCGAAACACGGGTCACATAACTAGTATAAAATAAAAGAGGAGAGGATTTTACATTACCCCTTATTTTTGAGTCACCAGCTAGCTACAAGTCTTCAAGCTTTGAAATGGCTAAAATGAGAATAGCCTAATAAAAAAAAAAAAAAAGCAATAACAGAGAAGATAAAATAAAGAAGACATAAAAGCACGGTATCTACTCTATAACAGGAAGAAGAAAACAGGGACCAGACAATAGAATAAAGATAGGAATTCCATCCAAAGCTTCCAGGCAAAAAACACACTGAATGAAGAGATGGCTTGAAGTTTCAAAACTTCTTTTACAAAACACATATCTAGCTTGCTGAAGAAAAAGGAAATCATACTGAAACAAGAAATTGCCTGTGAAGACTTTATCTTGACAAGTAACCAAAGAAACAATTGAACTTTTTTTTTTTTTTTGAGTCTTTTAACCGTACTAAAAACTGCAAAGGTTGAACACCACTATAAAGCAATAAATCCAAGAGACAGGAATTGGGTTTTATTGTACGAAGACCATTTTACTAAATAATAAAAAATTAATAGCATACATATTTATCGTTATGATTGATTAAATATTAAAAAACATTATCAAGAAAATTAATATCATCAAGAATAAAGAGTTCAAATTTTTGTTAAAATTCAACAAAATGGTGGAATGTTCTATTTTTAGGGATAATGTAAAAGAATTCATTAAATTTAAAAAAGTGATGAAATCTCCTATCTTCAGGGATTCACGTCGAAGTTTTTGTTAAAATTCAAGAAATTGTGAAATATACTGTCTTTAAAGATTAATGTAAAAAAATTAAAAAGTTAAAAAATTAGTGAAATCTCCTATTTTAGAAATTGAAGATAACAAAATTTTTGTTAAAATTCTTTTATTTTACATAAATAAAATAATTTTAATGAAAATTTTGTAGTGCCATAAAATGACAAGCTATAAAATCTTGGATTTTTAAGGATTAACATTATTTTGACAAGTTTTTTTTATTTTTAGGAACCGGTATCTATTTTTAAATAAATCATAAATAAAATCAGAATATAATAACATAAAATAATTTAAAAAAACATAAGTAATGGTAATTTTTCATTTGAAAAGATATGATAAAAATAATTTGTCATTCTCATTTTTTTTATTCTCATTTAATCCTCTAATATTCATCAAATCTTTCTCATCACTTAATTTAGGTTTATACATCGCATCAATTTTTTTTTTAATTACACATAACTCGATTAATTCCACAAACTATAAAATTAATAATCAAATAAACCTTCAATAATCCTAAAATTTATAAAATTTAAATTAGTAACTTCTAAAAAATAAATCTATAACCTAAACAATTTAAATACACCCCCTCAAGTTTATTAATTTCATTTCTCAACCTACAAGTTGTGCTCTCCCTTTACCACAGCCCTACAAAAACTAATAAAAAAATATTGAGACACTAAAATACAAGCTTCACTAGTAAAAAAAACTACAAGTTGCAAGAACTCCACCTGCAACGAGAAACCCTAAGTATATAATCCAACTTCCATTCACAATCAGCCGCCTCCTTCCCTTCGCCCTCTCTCTCTCTCTCTCTCTCTCTCTCTCTCTCTCTCTCTTTCCAATCAGAACTAAACAGACGATGGCTAAGGCACTTGTATCTCCGATCTTGGAGCAGTTAACCACGATCGTTGTTCAACAGGTATTTTTCTTCCATCTGCAATAACCTGATTTACCTAGCAGAGATAAGAAATATATATAAAGTTCAAGCCTTTTTTCTTCCTATCATAAAAAGAATACTTTTAACTTGAATAAATAAAAATAATATTTTAAATCCTCAAGTATATATTTGGATTTTTGAATTAAAGAATCTTCTTTTTCTTCTTTTATTATTTTTCATAATTCCAAAAATAACCTAAAGAAAATATATCATTCCAAATATAGGAAAACCGAAAAAGGCAAAACAAGAGTACTTGCCAATTCTCTTTAAAGTACTGAAATATTAAGGGTAAAATAATCAATAAAAAGTTGAAAGGATTAGCGAGTGAGTATTTGGTGTGAATTAAAACTATATAGTTATCACACAATCTTATTATCATGCCTTTATTTCACAAATATATACATGATCCTTTTATTTGCTTGCCTCTATACATCCATATATCTATAGTTCAAAGGAGAAATCCTTCTCTCGTGAGAACATTGAACTCTTTCCATACCTAATTATATATATATACGTACAGGTTTAACGTTTTACCATTTAAGATTCATTTTATACCTTCTTGTACACTGGCATAGTGCAGACTGATAACATCATAATGATGATAAAAAGAAAAAAAAATATATTATTATTTCTAATAAATATTTTATATATAAATTATTAATATAGTAAATCCATTTCACAATAAAATATATTAATACAAAATAGAAATGTTTCCTATGCTTGAACTTCCTTGTCTTTTCTACACTAATAGGTACAGGAAGAGGTGTACCTAGTAGGGGGTGTGAAATTGTCTTGAAATCAGAGAAATGTTTCCCATGCTTAACGTTTCTTTTCCTTTGTACACTAATAGGTACAAGAAGAGGTGAACCTGGTAGTGGGTGTGAAGAAACAATGTGCCAAGATGAAAAGCAATCTCCTTGATATCCAATCTGTCCTTGAAGATGCAGATAGAAAACAAGTGAAGGATAAGGCTGTAAGAGATTGGGTAGACAAGCTCAAAGATGCATGTTATGATATGGATGAC
>Ga0325405_1002825_pt1 | contig 17880 bp, 13 predicted proteins | sample PopdelMetagenome_21_FD_205663 | JGI IMG/M metagenome (GOLD analysis project Ga0325405, IMG submission 205663) | Populus deltoides microbial communities from Bellville, Georgia, United States - Xylem-Control-R2 | ecosystem: Host-associated > Plants > Phyllosphere > Stem > Wood/Secondary xylem...
ATAACACTTGGTACAACAAATACTTGGCACTTTCATAGCCCATACTGTATGGTATAACCGACACCTGAGCTATGAAAGGAACTTGATTTGTTGTTAACATAAGTTATAATCATGAATGCCTGACAAGATTTACAAGTATTAGCATTATTCGAATAAGATAACTAATGTAATCATGTTAACAATTTATAATCCGAGTGGAACCTCCTTTATGTGTGGTTTCCAGTTGATTAGTAAGAGTTTATACTATACTTGTTTGACGTACTATTAGTGGATCCTCTAACCTTGACATTTGTTGTTATCATTGTTTAATCCTTACGTTAATCTTGCAACTCAAAGTTCTCATCAACTTCTTCTTCTTCTTCTTTATTATTATTATTATTATTGTTGTTGTTGTTGTTGTTGTTGTTGTTGTTGTTGTTATTGTGTTGCTGTTAACTATAATTTATACAATTAACCTCTCTGTGGTTCAACCCCGGTCTTGCTGGGTTATTTATTACTTCGACACTCCTGCACTCGGGATAAGACATCAACTCTTTGATCGTGTTAATCATTAGGGAGGACTGCAGCAAATCTGGGGTTGTTCCCCTTATTGGAAGACTCCTCTCCACGAGGTAAACAACAAGCATCATCTAAGCTCGGACGATGAGAAAAATTATATCCTACTAGATTCAACCAAAATTGACTATGAAGTAGACAAAATGACCAAGGGATGTTATCAGGCCAATTTGCAAGGTATATAGTCATCTTGCCATGTTTTCTTCTTTTTTGGTGTGTTTCAGAATCTAACATTCATTTGTCCCTACATGATTAATAGCTGGAAGAGGATGATATGAGTCATAAGAGCTTCATATCGAGTCTGCCTGCAAGGTCCTCATCTCAAGCCATTGGTGATGACAGAGGTGATGAAAGCTGGTGTCAAAACCTAATTCTAGGTTATTCCCTTAACTTTCTTTTTTTCAAAATAAAAATAAGAATAAAATAAAATAAAAAATGGCGAAGCGAAGAAAGCAGGTCGAGGAATACAACTGTAATTTTGAGGAAATTCAAGACCTAATTGTACCCCATTATGCCAAAAAATAGAGAAAAAATAACAAATTCAAGGTCAAATTAAATGATTATTGGATGAATTTGCATAAAAATTAAGTCCAAGGACATGATTAAATTTTTAATAGGCTACTTATTTAATCATTGGTCAAATTGAATTTTAATTATGTTTAAGAATTAATTTGGGTCCAATTGAAGGATTTAATTAAGTGCAAGGACTAAATTATACTTTAAATTGATCAAATTAATTTTTTTAAGGGCTTAATTGGTGAAAAATTAAGTTTGGGGGCCTAAATTAGGATAAATTATAAATAATAATGATGATGATGATGATGATGATTTAAAGAGGACTTTGAGATGAAAAGACTAATGTGAAGACTAAACAATGATAAAAACAATTATCAAGGTTGAAGGATCCGGTAATAGTATTAGAAATAAGTAAAGTATAAACTCTTTTTATTACTCAACTGGAAACCACACACAAAGGAGGTTCCAATCGGATGATTTATCGTTAACGGCTCATTATAAAGTATTAACATGATCATATTAATCATCTTATCTAAGTAACACCATACTTATAAATATCATCAGGCATTCATGTTGCTAGCTTATGTTAACAACAAATCAAGTTCCTATCATAATAACGATGTCGGCCGAAGACTATGAAGGATCAAGCATTTGATGTACCAAGTGTTATACAACACAAATCTAGATTAACCATTTAACAAGCAAGGTATTAAGAATTAGTAAGACAAAAAGATAAAACATGTTAATAACAATCTTTCTTGGATATAAACATTAAAGTCCATGTTGAGTTTATAGTATACCTATTCTAACACGACTAGTGAAACCTTTTCACCTTGACATAATTAACTTAGTTAAACATAATGAACAAGAAAAACATAAATAAACAAGATAAGAACATGATTATGATATAAGTTAACTAAGTATACGAAAGGAAATGAAAAGGCATAAACAAGAGATTAATATAGCATGAAAGAAAACTTGAACATTACAAAGAGAGAAAGCAAGAAGATGATTTTGATTTGAAAAATAAGATGATTAAATACATGGTAAATGCCTCCTTTTATAGGCTAAAATTCAGAACTATTGATTGGTTGACTAAGAAAAAGTTGGTGGTCAACCATTGATTTGGTGGCTAGTTTTTGACATTGTTTGACATTGTTGGCTGCTAGTTATTGATATTATTGGCTGATTATTGATATTGTTGACTAGCTAAAAAGTCATTGCTAACATTAGAATTAGAGCCCATTAAACCATGAAAGTTGTGGGCAATTGTCTCAGCTTTCCAACAAAAAAACCCAGAGCTCATTTGGACTTTTAGAACTCAAGATATGAGCTAAAAACCAAACAGTATCTGAGCTGCAGGACAGATTCTGACTTCTTAGTTGTTGCTAAGATTTGAACTTGAAAATGGCAGAATTGAGTCTTGGAATCCTCATGAAAGTTTTAGGTATATGTCTTAGTTTTCCATACATATAAATCAAACCTAAATTCAAGGTCTACAACTCCAGTTATGATCCAATAACCGAATGGTATTCTAGTTTGAACCAGCATCTCTTCTCTTAGCCCTTTCTTTGTCTTCTTAATTTCAATAGTTAATCACATCAATCAATTCTTTGAATTGTGAGATATACCTGCATTCAAAATAAGCATTTACCATGAATTAAAGATATATTATATTATCAGACTTGTTATTATAAAACATGTTTTAGTTAGGGAATTTAATGATACTTTAGTGCAATATGATGATATAAAGCCTTAATGAGAATGCATTTTTAAGTACTAATCAATGATCGATTGTCTTGATATATCTTATGAATAGCCACCTACCCCTCCACTTCTTGGCAGGGTTAGGTTTCCTGGTCAGCATGTTCTTCATAATAATATTGCTTCTATTAGTAAAGGTGAAGAACCAACACATGTCATTGTCGTCATCGGTGCTGAAAACCAAATGGTAGCAACTCCTAAAGACATTTACAATGGGCTCAAGCCCAACCATTCTACAAAAGTCTTCGAAAGGGGGCATGCATGTCCACCCGTTAGGATGTAGCTGGCCTAACCTTAGCTGATAGTAGCTAAACACATCCCTCACAAATTCACAGAGAGAGAAATAATACCTCATCGTGTACATGCAAAGGGGGGTAGTGATCTCTAAGAGACTCTAAGAGTTTCCCAGGATCATTTTGTTGATATGCTCATCAAGGAGAGGCATCTAGGCAACATACTCACCATGTTGTTGGCGAGCCATGAATTTCACATTCATGATGCAAATGTTACTAGGGACATCATCCCTAGGGGTCAAAGGTAACCTCTCTCTCTCTCTCTTATGAGTCTCTAGCAGGGACATAGGAGGGATTTTTACAGGATCCCCTCTCTTGAGCACCTCTAATATGAGAAAAAGATGGATCCTTACAAGAAGATCCTCTCTTCTCTCTACCAGAAAACAATGCCAATATGGCATCCCCTCAAACCTTGGTGCTTAATATGAGGGACCCATTTCCACTATTGCTCTTCTCAGGTTTTGGTTGAAACCTGATCTTTTTGTCAAAAGCTGGAGCACTTCTCTTTCTTGCATTAGTTTTGGTGTTTTTAGGCTCCATTAATTTTGGTTGAAAAAGAAAGATCCTTTAAAAAAATTTTGAAGATGATTTGTACAAGTTTTTCTCGGGTCAAGGAAGACATGACTTGAAGTCTTTTCTGCGAGAGTAACTTTTTTCTCTATTTTTACTGATGAGATGAAGTAAAATTATAGGCAAAGGTAAAAACGACTAGGGTTATAAATAAAAGATCCCTACATCTCTACCGTCAGATGAAACATTTTTTTTTGTGTCATCACATATGTCGAGAAGGCTACACAAGTGCTAAATTTGAGTGCTAGTCGTTGTTTAGTTCCCCAAACCGAACCTCTTACCCGTACAAAGATATCTACCTAGACTTGAGGATCCAAATGGTGCTAGGAGGGATGCATAAAGATCTTATGGGAAAGATAAAAGGGTTCTCACCTACTACGTGCAGAGGCTTTTGAAAATCTTCACGTATAATATCCAAAGATTTGGGGGGTTACTGAAGGATCGTTATTTATTATGTTTTTTTGTTTGTTTGAAACTGCTCTCCAAAGGGCTGACCATGAAAGGGTTATGACCCATTGTCCCTGGGCGTAGTCAAGCACTAAGCCTAGATGCCTGTAAATCTAGCGAGTTTCCAAACCCATCGTCCCTGGGTTCAGTCAAGCGCCGAGCCTAGATGCTCTTTAATGGAACATAGGTATTATATATTGATAGGATTGTCGATCATAGATATTTTATCTTGATTGGAACGTAAATTATAGATATTTTATCCTAATGGAGTAGATAAATTTTATCTCGATAGGACTGTGGATCAAAAATATTTTATCGTTACGGGACAAAGATATTTTCTCTACAAGGAAGAAAAGCATATAGGGGGCTATAAAAGGAAGAAAAAGAAATGACCGTGCTAGGTTTAATTTTTTTCCCTTTGCTCTTACAATGACTATTATATCTTTAAAAAATAACCCTTTTTAAAGGGATAATTGATCTTTCCCTGTATGGATTTTAATTTAATCATCAGAGTCTCTAAATAGATAAAATGGGGTTTTTTTGCTAGTAATGACGAAGATCTACCTGTGCTTTTATCATAGAAGGGTGGGTTAAATTGCTCTAAAACTAAAAACTTGACATGATCAAAAGATTGATGTCTTATCCCAAGTGCAGGAGTGTCGAAGTAATAAATAACCGGGCAAGACCGGGGTCGAACCACAGGGAGGTGAACTATATAGAATTATAAATAAATAAAAGATTTGAAGAGAGCTTTGAGATGTGATAATGATGTAAGGATTTAAACAAAGATAAAAAAAAATTGTCATGGTTAGAGGATGAATTGTTAAGGTTAGAGGATCCATTAATGGTATTTCAAATAAGTATATTATAAACTCTTTGTATTACTTGACTGGAAACCACACACAAAGGAGGTTCCACTAGATTATAAATTGTTAACATGATTACATTAATTATCTTATTCGAGTAATGTCAATACTTGTAATTATTATCAGGTATTCATGGTGATAACTTATGTTAACAACAAATCAAGTTCCTTTCATAGCACAGGTGTCAGTTATACCATACAGTTGGGCTATGAAAGTGTCAAGTATTTGTTGTACCAAGGGTTGTTCAACACAAATCTAGATTAACCATTTAACAAGTAAGGTATTAAGAGTGAGTAAGATAATAAATATAAAACATGTTAGTATCAAACATTAAATTCAATGTTGAGTTTATACTATACTTATTCTTACACTATTAATGTAACCTTTTCACCTTGACATAATAAACTTAGCTGAACATTATGAATAAGAGAAACATAGATAAATAATAGGAGAACATGATTTTATAAGTATAATAAAGGAAATGAAATGCATAAACAAGAGATTAATGAAAGCAAAACTTAAGCATTACAAAAATATAGAGAGAGAGCAAGAACATGATCTTGATCTGAAAACCAATATGTCTAAATGCATGGCAAATGCCTCCTTTTATAGGCCAAAATTCAAAACTATTGATTTGATGACTAATTGTTGAGTGGGTGGTCACCTCTTGACTTGGTAACCATCATTGTCTTGTCTGCAGAAAACATCATTGCTAACATCAGAATTTGAACAGATATTCTTCATGAAAGTTCTGGGGAATTGTCTCAACTTTCCAACAAAACAAGAATACGGTCATTTGAACTTCTAGAACTTGAGTTATGGGATGAATACTAAGCAGTGTCTGGGCTGCAGGACAGATTTCGACTTCTCTGTTGTTGCTACAATTTGAACTTGAAAACGGTCCTTTTGAATCTTGGACTCTTCATGAAACTTTTAGGCCTATGTCTTAGATTTCTATCCATATAAACCAGACTTAAATCCAAGTTCTACATCTCCAGTTATGATCCAATAACTGAATGGTATTCCAATTTGAATTCAACCAGCATCTCTTTTCTAAGTTTAGCCCTCATTTGTCTTCTCAATTTCAGTGGTTAAACTCATCAATCAATCCTTTGATTTATGTGATAGGCATGCATTTAAAATGAACATTTACCATAAATTAAAGCTATCTTATATTATCAGACTTGTTATTATAAAACATAATTTTAGTTAAGGAGTTATTGATACTTCAAGTGTAAAATGATGATATAAAACCTTGATAAAAATGCACTTTAAAGTACTAATCAGAGAACGAAACGATGACTAGTACTCAATGTAGCACTTATATAGCCTTCTCGATGACTAGCACTCAATGTAGCACTTATGTAGCCTTCTTGAGATATGTGATGACACAAAAAAAATGTTTCATCCAACAGTAAGGGTGTGGAGCAAAAACAAAACTTTTATTTATAACCTTAGTTGTTTTTACTTTTGCCTTTACTTTTACTTCGTCTCATCAGTAAAAAAAAAAAGAGAAAAAAAACTACTCTCGTGGAAAAGACCTCAAGTTATGTCTTCCTTGACTCAGACAAACTTGTATGAATCATCCTAAAAAAATTAAATGATCTTTCATTTTCAACCAGAATTAATGGAGCCTAGAAACACCAAACCTATTTCTAGAAAAAGAAGTGCTCTAGCTCTTGATAGAGTTTAGGTTTCAGCCAGAACATGAAAAGAGCAATAATGGAAATGGGTCCCTCATATTAGGCCCAGTTGAGAATAATTAGGAGGCTTGACCTTTGGTTTAGCCAATCCTTTTCTATTTATATGTGTAGGGCAATATACAATAGTTAAGATAGAGAATACAATACTAGAGTAGTGCCTATAATATTTTCTATATAGTATACATTCTATAATATGCCCCCTCAAGCTGAGTGTGAAGGATCGACCTGAAGCTTGAAACAAAAGGCAATAAATGAAGCAGTAGGAAGTGGCTTAGTAAAGACATTTGCAAGTTGATCCTGAGAAGAAATAAAATGAATTCGAATCTCCTTCTTCGCAACTCTATCTCGGACAAAATGATAATCAACGTCAACATGTTTTGTGCGAGCATGAAAAACAAGATTCACAAATAAATAAATGGCACCAGATTATCACACTGAATGTTAGAAGCGGAAACAGATAGAATTTAAAGATCTGTTGATAAATATCGAAGCCAGATAACCTCGGCAGTGCCATTTGCTAAGGCTTTGTACTCAGCTTCAGTAGAGGAACGAGCAATTGTACGTTGCTTACCTAATTTCCATGAAATCGGCTTCTGACCAAAAAACACAAGATAATCACCCATAGATTTTCTATCATCAATACTACCTGCCCAATTTGCATCTGTAAAGCTAAGTAATGCAAAGGAAGAACTACGAGTAATATGTAGGTCTTGTGTTGTCGTACCTTTAAGATAACGCAAAATGCATTTCATGGCAACCCAAAGAGAATATGTAGGAGGATGCATAAACTGACAGACTCTATTAACAATAAAGTAAATATCTAGTCTCGAAAAAGTGAGATATTTAAGAGCACGCATAATTTGACGAAAACATGTAGCATCAGAAAATAAAGGATCTGGTAGTATGATAACTTTGGATGTAGAGATAGGAGTATCAACAGGTTTGTAAGATATCATACGAGCCCGAGTGAGGATGTCAAGTGTATATTTATGTTATCGTAGCATAAGACCTATACCAATAGACTAAACCTCAATACCCAAAAATAATGAACAGTACCTAAGTTACGAAGCTTAAATTCTGAGCTCATCAACTGTATGAGGCGTTTAAGCAGAAGATAGTTGCTACCCGTAAGCAAAATATCATCAGCATAGACTAGAAGATAAAAAAATATTAATACCAACAAAGAAGATAAATAATGAGGTATGCAACTTAGAGGCGCGAAAACCAATTGATTGCAAAAAATCATTCAGACGAGTGTACCAAGCCCGCGGAGCCTGTTTTAAACCATATAGAGACTTATGCAATCTACACATATGAGAGGGGAGAGTAGAATCAACAAAACCTGAAAGTTGTTTCATGTAGACCTCTTCGTCAATAATGTTATTGAGAAAATCATTATGGATATCAAGCTGATGAATTTGCCAATCATACAAAACCGTAATGGAGAAGACTAATCTGACGGTCGCCTACTTGATAACAAGACTAGAGGTTTCAAAGTAATCAATACCTTTTTACTAAGTGAAACCTCTAGCAACTAGGCGCACCTTATACCTCTCAATGCTGCTATCAACTCTGTGTTTAATCCTGTACACCACCGACTACCAATAATATTCATCAAAGAGTGAAACAACACCAAGGTTCGAGTTTTATTAGTGCGTAAGGCCTGAATTTCCTCGCATATAGCATTATGCCACGCCTCATACCTGTTAGGATCATTAAAAACAATCGGTTCATGAGTAGAAGGAGATACTACCTGATTAATTGAAGCAATAGAGGCGGTAGTTGTTGTTGTGGACAGTGTTATCTTTGGTTGCCTAGGATGGAGCACTATTTGATGTTGACAAGCAGCTGGTCGTGGAGGAGACAAGCTTGTACTTGGAAGTTGCTAGAGAGGATATGAGGAGAGATCTACACAGAGTTGTAGGCCGGCTGAAGAGTCTGTGGAGGGACTGGTCTGCATAACAGACATCAATGAACCTGCTATAAAACTGGTCTATTTTGCAGTGGCAGACTTGGAAGCATGAACATCTATTGATTGAGAACATGTTTCTATATAATGATCATTGTAAAAACAAGCAGATGATGATAGTATGGCAAGGTTGGGCGGCGAGGAAGTGATTGTAGAATCTGTGGGCAAGTGGGGGGGTCTGTTGGGGTGCGGCAGATGGTAGGACAAGGGTGTTGGTTTGGCAAGGTTGTGAAGTAGTAGGCTGAAAAGTTGGGGAGAATTCAAGGGTGGGAGGTATGTAGGTTGTGTAGAGGGTACTGGTGTATGTGTTATCTGTTTAAAATTCACAAAAGAAAAGAAATTTTCATGAAAACGAACATAACGGGAGACATAAATACGTTGAGATGCTACATCAAGACAGTGATAACCAAGATGAGATGAGCTATACCCTAAGCACACTCATGGAGAGGAACAGAAATCCAATTTGTGAGCATGATAAGGACGCAAAAAGGGAAAACAAAGACACCTAAAAGTACGTAGAAAATTAAAATCAAGAGTCTGACGAAACAAACACTCAAACGAAGATTTATTTTGGAGAACAAGAGTAGGCATGTGATTAATAAGATATACCGATAATTTAAAAGAATAGTTCCAAAATTATAATGGTGCACTATGTCGCACCCTCGCGAGCGGAGCGCGGCGTCACGGCGATCCTCGATTGATTTCGGGGTCTTTTATTTTTTTACGTAAAAGGGAGTCGCCACATAGTATTATGGTCACTAGGACATCTAACTGGTCTTTCAAAGATTCTAAAGCAAGGGATTGGTCACGTAAAGGGAAGGTATTATCACTCCTAGTACGCCCTACCTAAGGTAAGCTGCTTGGTGTTTGGTTTGTCTTATAATTGCTATGGTGTTGGTGTTTTTTAATCCCATCAGTTTTTTCTAGATTTGATTCTAAATAAATTTATTAAGATAGAAATCCAAGGAGATTCCATGTGCTTTAAAAGCTCATTTTTCCCTTGGTATTTCAAGAGTTAGCGACTTGTAAATCGCAAAGAGGAGGGACACAAATTTAGAAATCTAGGGCGCTTTAAAAACCTATTTTTGCCTTAGTGTTTCGTACTCTCATGGCTCGTAAACCGTGAAGTAAAAAAATTGAAATGTCCTCAATTATAATCGAGGCTTCTTTCAATGTTGTGTAATGACTTATCATTCCTAGAAAATTATTTTGGATATTTACCACTTAGGGTTTCTTTATCCAAATATTAACAATGAATAACAACAAATTATTCCCAATAATATTTTGGATATTCGTCTGTTAGGGATTTCTTTATCCAAATATTAGCGGTGAATAATAGATGAATTCCCCCAAAATAAGATTTTTTTATATTTTTGGAATATTGGCCAATACCCTTTGGAGTTTTACAAACATGTTGTAAAATCCAAAAATGCAAGAAAATAATATTTATTGTGTTTAAGAAATCCATGCGAAAACAAATTTTCAAAACTTCAAATATTTGTTTTTTTATATAAAAAAGACGTTCAAAACATGTTAGGGTGTTGGCCGTATGCAACACACAAGAAAATATTTTTTTTGTTTTTCAGACGTGTGTGTTTTTGCAACATTTCATGGAAAACCGGGTATTTTAATACCAGATTTGTATTTCCACAATAAAAAAAATACAAACCATAAACTAAATACACGAGAAAACCAACGATATTACTCATTTTTTTGGACTGGGTTCAACTCGACCCATGTGGCTGGGCTGAACCCAGCAGACTTGGCCAGGTCGCTGGCCCAAACCAGGGACCCAGCTGGGCAAACAATGCCTCATTAGTTATTTTTCAAGTGAATTATAATTCACTTGAACAGTAACAAAAGCATGCACAGTAACCATTAATATGCAAAGTGAAAAGAATGCATAGAAACTCACTTGGCGCTAAGACGAGCGAAGGCGATGGCGCTAAGACGACTGGGCGCTAGCTGCTCATGAAGGAAGATCCGGCCTGCTGCTCACAGCAGAAACAGAATTGTTGTCATGCAGGAGAGTTTCTGATGTGGCTTTAATAGAGGCTGGGAAAAAAAAAAACATCCTGCTGTCATGTTACTGCTGCTATTTGCCGCTTTGGGAGGAAGGATCCCTGCTAATGTGCTGCTCTTGCTTATTGCTGCTCACAGTGTTGTCGTCTTGTTCACAGGTGGAGGAAAGTCTTCTACTGGCATGGCAAAAGATCGGCGCCCTTGGATTCTCGGTTTTCTACTCCTTTTGTACTGTCCTTCGGCCTCCTCTCTTATTTCTCCATCTTCTTCGTAATGAGCTGCTGTTAGCAGCGGAGAGGAAAGGAGAGTGAAGGGCTGGCGTAGCCCGTTCTCTGGTCAGGAGAAGACGAGGTTGTTCTGTGGAGAAGACAAGGTTGTTCTATATATTTGGCCAGGGGTTTCTCTAGTGTTCTTCTTTAGCAGAGGGGCGGCAGTCAGGGTCTTCTGGTTTACTTCAAAAGGAAAGGGAAATGAGGGGAGTGGAGATGGGAAGGGAGGTCTTGGCCGAAAGAGGGAGATTCTGATGAGGGCAAGACACGGGGCTGTGAGTAGGGAAACGTGGGAAAATGGTTGGCTATGGGTAAAAGGAGAAAGGGGCTGTGGCTTTAATGGGGTTCTCTGGTTTTGCAAGGGAGACTAGTTCGGGAGGAGATGGTGGTCATGGTTTAGGGAAGATGGTGTGAGTGCACATGGGTTGCTGGTTTGAGTAACAACCAGGGCTGCTGAGGGAGGCTGGGATGGTTGGAGATGACGGGTCCGGGGGAAAACGGTTGGCTATAGGTAAGAGGAGAAAGGGGTTGTGGCTTTAATGGGGTTCTTTTGCAAGGGAAGAATGGAGATAGGGAACTGCTGCGTTTTGGAGGAGAGATGGCGATGGTGGAACGGCCGAGAGGGGAATGGGGGTTCTGGTGAAAGGGAGAGGGGACAGTGTATGGCCAGAGAGAGATCCTTAGTTTCTTCAAATGGAGTGGCTGCTTCGTTGTTTTTATTTTTTAAAAGAAGAGCAGGAGCTACGGCTTCTTTGCTAAAGAAATAGGGTTAGGGTTTTCTTTGCTAAAGATGAGCAGGGTTTTTTTCTGTGTTTCCTCTCATTTTTGTTTATCTCTCTGCCCCCTTGTAAATTTTTCTCCCCCCCTTTGCATATAGCTGAAGGTTCACTTATATAAAAAAATCTTTACACGTGTTATTTAAGGAAATATTGCAATAATTATTACAGAGATTGTTTCTATAACCAGCATCAACAAATCCTATATATATGGTATCTTATATTGCAGTGATTATTTTCCATAACTAGTACGAATCAAATCATATATATATATATGGTATTTTATATTGCAGTAATTATATATGATTCAATAATTATCTCCTTGACACATTGCTTCCTCAATATTAGCCCTGATGTTCTATGTTATTGCCACATATAAATCCCTTTTTAAAAAAAATTTTATAAAAACATGGGTCAAAAATTGGGTAGCAACACACTACATTGACCTTCAATAGTGAGGTCAATTTCGACAATATGCCGATGACGACACTCAACGGTGCCATTTTGTTCATGAGTATGAGGACAGATTAACCGATGATGAATACCAATGGTCTGAAATAATTGATTTAACTTACGATATTCACCACCCAATCAGTTTGAATAGATTTAATCTTATGTGAAAACTGACACTCAACAAGTGTTTGGAAATGATGAAAGATGGAAAACACATCAAATTTGGCAATAAGAGGTAATACGATAAATGTTTGGTATGTGCATAGATAAATGTAACAAAGTAACGGAATCCATCAAAAGAAAAAAAGGGGCAGAACCCCAAACATCACTAAATATTAAATCATGTGGGGTAGTAGTTTTGTAACCCGTAGGTCGCAACGACAAACGCGACGACTTGTCTAATGGATAAGCTTGACACTGAGCAAGAGAACATCTAGAAGTACATACTATTTTATTGTTAGAAACTAACAAATTTAAAATGCGAAGGGTTGGATGACCCAAATAACGATGTCATAGATTGACAGTCGTGGAAAGGCAAATAGACCAAAAAGCTTAAGGAATTGGCATGGCAGAAGACTCGAATAGGACATAGAGACCATCATTACTCTGACCGGAAAGGAGAACTTCCTTGGTGATGAGATCCTTGACATAAAACACAGAAGCATAAAATTCAAAATAAACATGATTATCACGATAGAATTGTTGAACAGATGACAATGGTTTGATAATATGAGGCACATGAAGAACATTAGATAATGTAAAAATGCGTTTTGAGGAATGTAACATGGTATGTCCAATATATGATATGTCCAGGCTCATACCATCACCAACATGCAAATGATCATTACCAAGATAAGTTGCAAAATGGTCAGAGTTGCAAGATCATGTGTGACGTGTTGATTCGCACCGGTGTCGGGGAACCAAGTCACAGCAGAAACATTCCCAACAGCAAGGTAAGCAGAGGGCTGTTAGGTACTACCGCGAAACTAGGAACAATGAGGAGCTGTGTGATTGAAATTGAAGCACAGTTTGCAGCGGACATTCTGTTATCCAGACCACTATCCGGCCCCTATGTTACGCCTGTTCTGCTACTAGTTGTTTGGCCTCCAGTCAGTAGCAGGTTGGAACCTGTTCTGTTGATTGTAGTGGTTGTTATTGGGACGCCAGATGCCACGAGAACACACCCTGTTACGACTGAAATTTAAGCTGTGATGAGACAGAGCAAGATGAGCAGAGGGTTGTGATGTTGGCAGCAGTGGTGGCTGCAGCAGCAAAGATGAAGACAGCAAAGGGATTTGCATCCATGAAATGAAGGGAGTTCTTATGCAGAAATTCATGGGTAAAAAGGTGGTTGTGAAAGTCAGCATACGACAACGGTTCTGCTTTGGTTATAAGACTCGTTACCAAGTCTTTAAACTCACCACGAAGGCCACGAAACACATATAGATAAAAATCTTCAAGAGACATGTTCCGGCCAACAACAACCAATTCGTTAAATAACGATTTGCCTTGCTACATGTATATATTAATCGATGAGTCACCTTGCCGAAGATCTTGAAAGGAATCATGGAGTTGCATGATGCGAGAATTATATAGAGATGTAGGAGCTTTCTCAAAAGTGCGCCAACACATTGCGAGGTATGGCAATCTACCATAAGATGCAACACGTCTACGGAGAGAGAGGAGAATAATACACTCAAAATAAATTGATCCTATTGTTTCCAACAAAAAAAAAGGCTGATTGTAGAGGAAGAACCAGCAGAACCGTCAGAAACATAAGATGAGGGACATGGCAGTAAGCCGTCAACGAAGTGAAAAACACCTTGACCAAGAAGATAGAGCTTCATCTGCATTCATCAAAAGAGATCATTTGTGTTAGTAAGTTTTAATGAAACAACTTAGTGGGTGTTAGATAGAGCAATGATAGCTAAAGTTTGTGTTCCCATAATATATAGAGAAACGATAAAAACATGTGAGGGGGAATCATTGACGTGTTCTACAAGTGAAGGTTATTGCTGCTGTGGAAGAACACCACCGATAGCAGCTTATAAATGGCTAGCTGACTAGGCTGCACCACCGATGGTGAGGGAGAAGTCAGCGGCAGTAGCAGTAGACTCCATTAAGGAGAGGGAGAGAGAAGGTCGGCTGCAAGGTGGAGAGGAAGAGAAAAGTTCTGATGGCAAAAAGTTTTGATACCAAGTTGAGAATAATTAGAAGGCTTGACCTTTGGTTTAGTCAATCCTTTTCTATTTATATGTGTAGGGCAATATACAATAGTTAAGGTAGAGAATACAATACTAGAGTAGTGCCTATAATATTTCCTATATAGTATACATTCTATAATAGGCCCTAAGGTTCGAGGGGATGCCATATTGGCATTGTTTTCTGGTGGAGAGAAGAGAAGATCCTCTTGTAGGGATCCATTTGCTTCTCCTACTAGAGGGGGTCTCGTAAAAGTCCCTCCCTTGTCCTTACCAGAGACCTACAAGAGATAGAAGGGAGGGAGAGAGAGAGAGAGAGAGAGAGGTTACCTCATACCCCTAATAATGATGTCCCTGGCAACATTTGCACCGCAGAAGTGGAATTCATGGCTTGCCTATAACCTGGTGAGTACGTTGCCCAGATGCTTTTCTTTATTGAGCATATCAGCAAAATGACCCTAGGAACCTCCCAGAGTTTCTTCGAGATCACTACCCCCATTACATGTATATGATAGGGTATTAATTCCCTCTCTAGAGATTTGTGACAGATGTGTTTAGCTACAATCAGCAAAGCTTGGCCAACTACATCCCAACAGGTGGTCACTCAAGTTTTTTTTTAAAGACTTTTGTAAAATGGTTGGGCTTGAGCCCACTATAAAAGCCTTTTGAAGAAAAAAGATATTGTGAAGGATAAATTACAGAGTATCAAGGTGGTCTATTCCAAATTGAATGTAAATACAAGCTAGCTGATGATAGTAATCTATAAAGAATATATATAGAGGTATTTTTGGATCAACATGGTTAAAAAGTGAAAGGTGATGGGATCGAGGATACTTTTCCCTTTTTTTCTTTGGGAAATATATGAGAAAATAAATTATTACTTGAACTTCGAAAATGTCACACTCGAACTCAAAATTAAATACTGGTTCTTACAAAGATATATATTAACTAGATTTTTGTATTGAACACTAGATTTGACAAAGCGATAAAATTATTGATAGAGCTCCCATTTGGTCCAATGGCTTTCTTTGCGAGTTGTTTAAGTGCTCTTATATTCTCCCTCATTTTCTGCCCCCCCTCTTGTGAAAGAATTTTATTCAAGCTATTTAACACCTCATGCTTTGTAAAGACTCCATCCTCAACTTTGAGACCAATCTCCCACACATCCTCTATCATGCGTCCATTGAGCCTTTGATCGCCGAAAAAGGGCCTACAAATCATAGGCACTCCACCAGCTATACTCTCTAGCAATGAATTCCATCCACAATGAGTTACAAACACCCCAACTGCTCTATGTGCCAAAACTTCCAATTGAGGACTCCATGGTACCACAAGTCCCTGTGAGGTGGTTCTGTCCAAGAATCCATGGGGCAAATGTACCTTTGAGTCGTCCTTAAGTGACCAAATAAACGGCGTCTCACTTGTTTCAAGGGCCTCAGCTAGTGCCACAAGTTCATGTGGTGGTGGTGTTGTGACAGAGCCAAAGCTAACATATGCTACCGAAGCAAGTTTTTGCTTGTCAAGCCATGTCATGCAACCATATGTGTCTTCCATGGGTGGTGGTGATAAAATCAAATGGGAGGGTCCAATGTTGAGAAATATTTTGAATCTAGACTTCAAGTCCTTTGTTGTGCCAGGATCTAGCTCTTCAAAGGAGTTAATGAAGACTGCAGCTGCTTGCGGTAACGCTTTTCCCATTTTATGTAGCATGTTTGAAAAGAATGATTCTGTGTTTCCAAAGAGTACACCTTCTGGCAAATCACAGATTCGAATCTTGGACATTCCTTGAATTAAACTTATTGTTTCATCTTCACGCCCTACCATACCTATATTTACACAAAGACATTGTTAATCTCTCCCAAGAAATTGAGATCAATATTAATTATCCATTTGCTTTTGTATTTATTTCCAATGTTCTTAATTTGGCTACTATTAAGGTGACAAATTATCACTATTTTAAATCTAGAGACCCGAGTGATTTGGGATATAGACCATGCCAAGTTTCGATAAAAAATAAAAAGAGAATTGTCCCGATAAAAATATCGGGTTATTGATATATGAACAAGCGGGCGATGAACAAATCTATTTATTTTGATATTTCTAATATTATATTAAAAAGTTGTTTTAATTAAAAAAAATTAAGGTGAGATCATGAAATATAACTTTATATTAATCTAACAAATTTTGGCAAGAAAATTAATTAAATTATAATTACTATGTGACCGTGTACCTCCATCTCCAAAAGTCTCCCTAATGAGATCAGTGTAAACATGAGCAGAAAGTGAGTTAGGTCCTGCAGTCCAAAAGGGCAGCCAACCCACCCCAATCTCCTCCGCCATCTCACAAGCGAACCAAAAGAAGGCATCACTCACCAGACAACTCACCTTTCTCCCCGTCTCCGACACGGCTACCTCCATGGCCTTCTTGAGGCTCTCACGAGCTGACTTCATGAACAGCTCAATGTGCTCTTGGGGATTCCCAGAAAACACGTAGCCCTCGGGGGCACCATCCCACACTTCGTATGCTTTGATGTTGGGCTGCATAATATTCATCTTTTTCTTGTAAATGGAGAAGATGGAACTGGTGGATTGTTGGGTGCTGAAGAAGGAGAAGTGTGTGTTTGGAGAGGCAGTGGCTAGGCGGTGGATGATGGCGAGTAATGGAGCGGCATGGGTTCCGAAAGGGAAGGCGAAGACTGCTACATGATCGGACATTGTCAGGTGTAATTGAGAGACACAGAGAGAGATGGCGTTTAGTAGTTCACTCCTGTGGTTGGTTAAGTTGGTTGGAGGTCTAAATGCGCGTCTAATCATGTACAATGGACGCAGATATAAAGAAGGGAGGAGGTTGTCTAAAAGGTAATTACATTTATGTGTACAGAAAGGCAGCAGCAGGAGAGGCTTTTGCATCCACCCATGTTTCTGATGATGTCGCCATCCCCATTGCAGATTGGTACGTGGTCGGTTGTTAGAAATGGCAGCTAACGTGGAAGCATGTGTGCTTTACATTTATAATTTTGTTTTAATTATAAACTTAAATGTAATTTATTTATTATTTTTTTTAATTTATTTTTTAAACTGTAAGCGATCATGAACTCTTGGTGTGAGGCCACAGTTGGTAAGGAGTAAAGAGTACATGGCCAAATTTCATATTCTTAATTTATTACTCATATTTAAGTGAAAAGGGATGCAATTTAATTTAGTAAAAAACTAAAAATATTAATTCAGTTTAATTATAGATTAAGTGTATTTGGTAATTTTCTTGATTCTATGAAAGCAATAAATTAAAGTCAACTTTCAGAGAATCTTTTAGATATTTGTGTTGATACATATAGGTTTAGTAATCAGATTTATGACTCATTAATGTAATTATACACTGTATTAAAAGGAAACTTACAGTACAAATGACAAATCCATCTTGTTTTTCTAATTTCTTCACTCTGATGGTCTCTGTAGCAATGGTAAATATGTGATTTT
>Ga0325405_1002826_pt1 | contig 17879 bp, 13 predicted proteins | sample PopdelMetagenome_21_FD_205663 | JGI IMG/M metagenome (GOLD analysis project Ga0325405, IMG submission 205663) | Populus deltoides microbial communities from Bellville, Georgia, United States - Xylem-Control-R2 | ecosystem: Host-associated > Plants > Phyllosphere > Stem > Wood/Secondary xylem...
TTTTTTTACTTTGTTTATATATATATATATATATATATATATATATATATATATATATATATATAATTTTTTTGATTTTTAAGTGAAGATGGGTTATTTAACGATTTTAATGGTTGAATGGTTTAAAAAGCTTAAGTGAATTTATTTGTTTTTGGCCTAGTTATTGATTAAAATTCAAATTAATTATATTTCCACTATTTTTTTAATGGTGGATTTGCTTTAAATATAGAACTTTGTTTGTGTGCGGGACGTTCTTGGGACACCGTTTAGGAACGCAGTGCAAACCGTGTTTTAAAAAAATTTAATTTTTTTACTAAAATTTAATTTTTTTATATGTTTTGGATCGTTTTTATTTGCTGATCTCAAAAATAATTTTTAAAAAATAAAAAAAATATTATTTTAATGCATTTCAGCATGAAAAGCACTTTAAAAAGCAATCATAACTGCACTCTCAAGCACACTTGAATCCTTGAACATATCAAGGGTACTCTATATATCTAAGAGAACATTAAATGAAATATTTATATATATAGTTTCATCTCGAGCAACAATTAGCTAAGAACTCTGCAGGCAGAAAAAGAAAAGGAAGTCATAATATAAGGATACGAGGAAATAATTAAATGTTCGATAAAGAAAATACAGTAGAATTTGTGTAAAATTGATTTCAACAGAGCTCAAGATACGTATAAATCTAAACTGGGAAAATTAAGAAAATGGTAATAGTTACACTTTCCAGTGCCTACATGATTCACGTCTAAAACCTGCTTAGATCAGCATAGTACTTACTAATCCACTCTTTAATAATCTTGATCTCTGTCTTTCGCTGTGCGACCAGCCATTCTGGATCAGTTTCCTTTGCAAAAAGTATATCCAAGCAATGAGACCCTGCAATTAATGTAATTAATCTTGTAGTACTGTTAATTTCTATGAACTTCCTTCTAAAAATTCATCTCTTTTCAATTGATAGGGCTAGCCAGCCACATATTGATCCTATGATCATATTCTGTTCTTGCTTTTCAAGCATGCTTACCATTGACGGTCTTGACAGCAACAACAGTGTCTGAAATGTCCTCCAACACCCTAGAAATTGAGATGATAGAACATGTTAAACTTGGACTGGTGATTGTAATAACATCTCATGCCTCAAAATCATTGACTTATGTCTTTTTCCAAATTTGCTTGTTACTTACCCTCCACTACTATAAGGATCTCTTAGCCCATTGGAGAAAATGATATTGCTAGCAAACCTTTGAAGAATCAGTCTTATACTCTACATTTAAAAGAAAACAAGTAAAGAATGATTTAAAATTTGGGGTAAAATGAACAAAAAAAAAGTGTAAAAATTCCACGAGTTGAGCTAGAGAAACTAAAGAAAGCTTACATGGCCTCCGTAATAGGCAGTAACCCAATGAAAACGAGGTGTAACATCAAATAAACTCTTGCAATCTTCTATGTAGGCTTTCAAATCAAAAGGATCGGGTGGAAACATGGAGTCATTGCCATAACCAATAGGCATCACCATCTCACTACATGTCTAAACACAAAATTTAATTTGTTAAAATTAAAAATTTTAAGACTAATTAAGTTAGATTTCCATTGAAGGTACATGCAAAGATAAAATTTAAGATTTAAAAATTTTATTTTCAAATTTCAAAAAACTTATTGAAAGTTAACTTTTTTTATATCAATGTTCGTTTTTTTCCCCCTTAGAGATGGCCACAAGTGTGGGACTATGAGTGGCCACAACCACCTCTAAACTTTTTGAAATTTTCATATATATCCAAGTTTTTATCCCTCGAAACTTAAGAAATTCCATTTACATCCCCTTGATTTTTAATCCATTAATTTGGGCCTAAAGCTCTTCGGCTTCCTCAGCCCCCCCAGTAATTTTACTGTAGTTTGTCACCGGAAATATCTATCGGTAGTCATTATTAATTAGAGTAGTATAAAATTTCGTACTTAATTCAATTATTGTAATCCAATTTACTGTTGAATCTTTCTTGTAAAGCACGTATAACTTAATTAATGACAAGATTGTTTTAAGGCTTAATTAATAGTTTCTGATCACTTTCCTAACCAACATCGCCAAACTTAATATAAGAATCACCATATAGTGTTGCTTTAAGAACCATTCAAAGACCTTGTACCCCTTTTTATCCATATATATATATATATATATATATATATATATATATAGTTCACACTCAACACGCACGCGCGCAGCCCCACCTTTTGGCTTGGATTACTCAGCTGTGCAATTATCATATAAAGATAAGAATGGGCCATGATCATTGTGAACAACAACATCCCCATCTTCATCTAAACAGCTATCGTGAAGTATGTAAGGAGTAATTATAATTATATATATACTGTACCTGCCATCTCCAGCCGACAGATGTTTCAGATTGGTTAGTGGGTTCATTGACGTAGCATGACCTATTTCCTTTATAAGCAACAAGACCACCAAATACTCTGCCAAGAAGATCATCCCCAAAACCACCTCCATCTATGCCCCCACAGACCTTGTTAACCGGATATGTTGGTGGTTTATTGTACTGAGCAGCATTAGCATACATGGAGTCCAGGTGGTTCTTGAGCTCACTGGCGTCTGTCAAGGGACTGCATCAACGATATTTACCAAGGTTTTAATTTAGCATGTAAAATTGCATCGAATATTTATTAATTAACTTTAACAAGCTTTTAATTAAAAAGAGTAACTATTATTACTTGCAAGTCTTAAATTTCTTGCTGAGGATTGAGAGACCATCTGGTTTTGAAGCAACTTCATCAATTTCTTCCCATGACTCTCGTATAGTCTGGTAGCAAGTCTCACTGGCTCCCTGCACACCCAACACCACATTTTTAACATTTTATTAAAACATTATTCATCTTCTTTAAACAAGAAAATGAAATCAAACGAAATTAAAGATGAAAACTCAAAATGTATTACTCTAAAATCCTTGCTGACAAGAGCATAGTATCCATATTGTGGCGTAATATCATCAAAATAAAGAACCGGTGCTGATGAGGCAAGAGCTCCAAGGGCTATATGAGGGTATTTAAGCCGAAACCATGAAGCCAGCACTAGTTAACATGGAAAAAATTTTAAGGAGTTGAATAATGATGATGATGATAAAAAATAGTAAATAAATCAAAGTATTCTTCCATATTAATTGTTGTGGTATTCTTGGAGAATATAGTACGTAGCCACCTACTTCCACCATATGATCCTCCAATGACGATAACCGGAGAATCTTTAGCCTGTAATGTTTTCTTTATGTGAATGATTATTGCTGCATAGTCTGCTATAGCTTGAGCTGAGTTGAAATATCCTAGCGTGCTTGCATTCTTCAAGGCTTCTTCCCTTGATCCAAATGGAATGGATTTTCCATAATATCTATGCTGATGACATTAATGTATAAAAATCTTTATTTTCTATGTACCAAAAACAACATTTAAAAGTGAAAAGAATATATCCGTACCTCAACATATACCAAGAGAGAATTGAATTCAACAGCGGTATCAACGAGAAATCCAACTGCATCAAGATCTCCATCAATGGGTGCTTCTGCGCCAAGATATACTAAGATTGGTGCACTAGCATTGGCACCACCCCAATACTTAGAATTGATCAAATAACGTTGTAGAAATGTGTCATAGCTTTCAGGTCTATAGTTGAAGTGATCAAGTGTTTGGTTGTAAAAAAAGGTTTCAAGATCTTCTCGAACAGATTCACCCAGATCAGGGTGGTCTAGCCAAACTCTCGGTCCTATTGGACTAAGTCTTGGAATAGTACGAAGCCGTTTTGCAGTTGCAGTTGCAGTGGTTAAGGAAAACAGTAAGAGAAGTTGAAGAAGAAATAGGCTTTGAAACACCATGGCACGATGCATTTGTCTAGTGGCTAGTTAGCTAGGTTTTTTTGTTTGGTTTCTCAGGTGATTTAAAGCTTGTAACAGGGACATCCTTAAAAAATAAAATCCCATTTACTTTGAGACAACTTTAGACTTATTACACGCTTATGCTTTATTGCACTCATGGATCACAATAATTGCAATGATTAAGCTTTGAAGCTTCCACAAAATATTTCATAATGCTAATTTTAACGAGAATCCAGGTTTTATTAATTCAACAACCCCCATTATAAAATATAAGAACATTTATCTACACGGCTAACCACGTTTCAAACCATGATTGGCCATTAAAAAATACCTGCCGTAGTTTAAAACGTTGTTGACCACGTAGAGAAACACAATAGATATCTCAAACGGATATAATTTATTGATTTTCTTCGGTACTGTGGTAATTATAGTACCAATGAACTACAACTTCCTTAGCTATTATATAATGAAAAAGAGTTATTTTATTGTGTAATTCAAGATTCAAAAACAACTAGAAAATTAACAAAAATAAATGGAAACACTGACAAAAAAATTTTGTCGATATTTGTGATGATCTTTATTGACATAATTTTCAATCATTGTATCCATTGGTAAATATCGACAGAAAAATTATATCGAGGGAATGATAGAGGGTATTACAGTAAGATTTAAAAAGACAAATCATATGGTAACGTGATATTTTTACCAATAAAATGACCAATAAAGTTACTGACAGAATAATTCTATCAGTAATGTCGTCAGTGATATTTAATTTATAACCTGACAATCGACTCTTCTCTCTCCATCCTCCATTTCTTTTTTTTCCTTATGTTTTTTTCTTGCAACAAACAGCCACCCCCTCCTTCCAATCTCAACATAATTCAACCTCTCACAACAAATATGGTCACCACAACACTCAGTTTATCAGCATCTATGTTCTGATTCAATTTTTATTGAGGATTCTCTACTTTAAGTAAGCAAATCTACCCTTTTTTATTTGAACTCAATTTTAAAATGTTGATTTTTTTGCATATTTTTTGTAGTATATGTATTTTGTTTGAGTATTTACTTGTTTTATAATTTTTTCTCATATAAATTTGTTGTATGGATTTATGATTTGTACATGTTAAGGTTTTTTTTAGATTTTATAAAATTGTATTTATTTATAAATTGATGAAACTTATGTCAAATTTTTACATGAGTGTTTTGAAGTGAAATAAATAATGGCTTATTTAAAGAGTCTGTTTTATATTTTATTAATTTTATTACCAAGTTGAAATTTTTGGTAAATGTGTAGAAATTTGAATTTATATGAATAATTGATAATGAATTAAGAGTACTATTAAAATAGATTGAATAAATTTGAGCTAAATCAATATTTTTACAAATTAATTAGTTAACGTAGTTAATTAATACATGTTGCCATCATTATTTTATGTAGGTTTGATATAAGTAATGGATGATCATTCATAATTAAATATGTAGAGATTCACTTCAAGGGTTGCGGAGGATAGATTATTGTAATGGGATCCAGGGTTTTATTAATTACGCACTATCTAATATGAGAAATATTAGTGGAGGGGGTATTAAATGCCTATGCAAGAGGTGTAAAAATAAAAAGTTTATTGTTCCAGATATTGTAATGATGCACCTTCTGTAAAAAGAGTTCATGGAGAAATACTTGTGTTGGTATGCACACGAAGAACCATATGTTCCTCACAATACTATGGTAGAAATGATGGTTGGGTTAACTTTTAGTTATAGCAACGTGCATGGTTTTTTGACAATAGTAATTCTTATAGGAATATTGTTGTGGATGCAATGAGAATAAATCATGGTCATGTCGGTCAATTTCCAATTATGGATGAAGAACTTAATGCAAAAGCAGCTAGGTTTTTTGATCTTTTGAAAGATTATGATGAACCATTATGAGATGATTGCACATATCACATTACATTATCGGTTGTTGCACAGGTGTTCAACATCAAGTCAGATCATGGGTTGAATGAGGTCGATTATGACAGAATTATTGAATAGGCGAGAAACATTTTACCTAAAAGAAACATGTTAAAAGAAGAAGTTCTATGCTGCTAAGTCCATGATAAAATTTCTTGGTGTAGAATACTAGAAAATTGACATGTGTCCAAACTTCTGCATGTTTTACTGCCTTGAAAATGCAGAGTTAACCGAGTGCAAAACATGTGGGCATTCTCATTATAAACACATGACTGGCAAGGGAAGGACTCTTGTCGTACACAAAAAACTTAGATACTTTCCAATCACACCTAGATTATATAAGTTATTTATGTCACCAAAGACTGTTTAGCATATGACAGAGCACATTTCCAATAACATGATATGGTGGATAGAGTGATGGTGCACTTTGCCAATGTGAAGCCTAGAAACACTTTATAATGTACATCTTCAGTTTTCGATGGAGACAAAGAATGTGTGTCTTTAGTTATCTATTGATGGATTTAATCCATGCAGGTTATTTGTTGCTTTTTGTTGGTCGATGATACTCACAATTGACAACTTGTCACCAGAGATATGTATGAGACTGGAGTTCATGTTTCTATCTATGGTCATACCTGGTCCTAATAGTTCAGGTCAAAATATAGATGTTTATCTTCAACCGTTGATTGATGAGTTGAAGCAGTTATAATCATCCGAGGCTTTGATTTATGATATATCAAGAAAACAAAATTTTCTAATTAAGGTAACTTTGATATGGACTATTAATGATTTTCCAGCTTATGAAATGGTCTAGTGGACATACATACGTCGATAAATATGATAACAACAAAATCAATGTACAAGATTGCGATGGATATGAGGATGAGTCAAATGACGGGAAAAAAAGATAATTCTGATTAATTTGCACAACACGAATGTGTAATGCCATAAACTATAATGTAATATTTATGAACAAAATTCACTTCAATGTAATGACAATGATGTTAATTTATTATTGAATGACAAAGAAATATTTATTTTATTACTGTGATGTGAACTGTGTTATTGTGTTGTGTGTTGATACGACCAAAAGATCAGTCTTCTTCCAATTGCAGGAGTGTCAAAGTAATAAATAATCCGGTAAGACCGGGGTCGAATCACAAGGAGGTTAGCTATATAAATTATAGATAACAATAACAATAACAACAACAACAACAACAACAAGTTAAAGAGAGCTTTGAGATGTGATGTTGATGTAAGGATTAAACAAGGATTAAATAATTGTCAAGGTTAGAGGATCCACTAATGGTATTTCAAACAAGTATAGTATAAACTCTTTTTATTACTCAACTGGAAACCACACACAAAGGAGGTTCCAATCGGATTATAAATTGTTAACATGATTACATTAGTTATCTTATTCGAATAATGTTAATACTTGTAAATGTTGTCAGACATTCATGATTATAACTTATGTTAACAACAAATCAAGTTCCTTTCATAGCACAGGTGTCGGTTATACCATACGGTTGGGTTATGAAAGTGCCAAGTATTTGTTGTACCAAGGGTTATACAACATAAATCTAGATTAACCATTTAACAAGCAAAGTATTAAAAGTGAACAAGATAAAAAATATAAAACATGTTAGTATCAAACATTAAGGTCCATGTTGAGTTTATATTATACTTATTCTTACACCATTAGTGTAACCTTTTCACCTTGACATGATAAACTTAGCTAAACATAATGAAAGAGAGAAATATAAATAAACAAGGAAAGGAAATGAAAAGCATAAGCAAGAGAAAAACTTAAGCATTACAAAATATAAAGAGAGAGCAAGAGCATGATCTTGATCTGAAAACCAAGATGCCTAAATACATGGCAAATGCCTCCTTTTATAGGCCAAAATTCAGAACTACTGATTTGTTGACTAATTGTTGAGTGGGTGGCCACATCTTGACTTGGTGACAATCCTTATCTTCTTGTCTGCCAAAACCGTCATTAATAACGTTATAATTTGAACAGTTTTAAATCATGAAAGTTTTAGGAAATTTTCTCAGCTTTCTAGAAAAAAAATTTTGAGATCATTTGGACTTCTAGAACTCAAGATATGGGCTGAACACTGAACAGTGTCTGGGCTGCAGGACAGATTCGGACTTCTCCGTTGTTGCTACAATTTGGACTTGAAAACGGCCTTTTTAAATCTTGGACTCCTATGAAAGTTTTAGGCTTATTTCTTAGCTTTTCATCCATATAAGGCAGACCTAAATTTAAGATCTACAACTCCAGATATGACCTCTGGAGTGAACCAGTTTGGACTGAACCAACATATCTTTTCTAAGTTTGACCCTCTCTTTGTCCTTTCAATTTTTGTACTTAAACTCATCAATTAATCCTTTCATTTATGTGATAGGCCTGTATTTAAGATGAACATTTACCATAAATTAAAGGTATCATATGGTATCAGACTTGTTATTATAAAACATGCTTTAGTTAAGGAGTTATTAATACTTCAATTGCAAAATGATGATATAAAACCTTAATAAAAATGCACTTTTAAGTACTAATCATGTGTGCATTTATGAATTTAATATTTACAGAATGGATAGATAGAGAATACAAATACAATTTGGCATCAGACATTGTTTTACACCAATAAAAATATCAATAGATTGTACATTACATACGGATATACTAAAGGAATTTATTCGTCGGTATATTTCAAAAACCATGGAAACTTTCCCCTTCACCCTAGCATTATTCATGGCGTTCATTACATATGGGTATACCAATGGAATATGTTCGTCGGTATATTCCAGAGACCATGGGAACTATGTCCCTTCACCCTTGTATTATTTATGGTGTTCATTACATATGGTTATACTAATAGAATGTGTCCGTTGGTATATTCAACAGACCATGAGAACTATTCCCCTTAACCCTGGCACTGTTCAATATATTCATTACATACGAGTATACCGACAAAAATTTATCCGTCTGTATTTTCCAGAGACTATGAGAACTATTCATTTCTCAATAAGGTGATAATTAATGATCTTTTGATTGTTTACTTTTATTCCCAACGCAATCACTGATGAAATAAAAAGTCTTCAGTAATATTTGGAGGGGCTTTCTAAAAACTTTTATGCAAGTTAAAAATTTTTATTTGAGTTTACAAACAGAATCACCAACGGAATTGTTAAAAATATTAATATTTAATTGCTCGTAGGCAATCCTATCAGTAAAAACTAAAATAAATGACTGGAATCATGACAGATCAAGGCTTCATCTTCTTCTTTCTTCTTCTCTCACATAGTTGTTTCTCTCTCCTTCTCTTCTCTTCCCTTTCCTTCTCACCCGTGATCAAGCATTATCTTCTCTTCTCATCCTAAGGTATGTTGTCTTTCTTTATTTTTTATTTTTTTTTGGGTTTATTAAGAATGTCTTTTTTTTTCTTTTTTCTTTTTTAAATTAAGAGACAAAATAAAGCACACCATTAAGGTAAGAATTTTTCATTCCTATTTCTTTTTTTATGTTTTTTTTTTTGCATTATTTTTTTTGTCATTATTTTTGTTCAATTTTGTGTTCTTGATAATTTTATGAATTTATAAATGACATAAATTTTTGTTGTTATTGAAATAACTTTTGCATTATTATTTTTTTGAATTTTAGTTTTTTTTTCAAATTTTTTGTTCAATTTCAACTATATGTGAAGGATTAATTTTAATTATTATTTTGTATTTGTTCCATTTAGAATACTTTTTTGTAAATTTAAGATTAAAATACTATCACTTAGAAATAATATTTTTGAATTTGTTCCAAATAGGAGAGATGCTACCGAATTGTTTGTAAAAAATAGCAATCATTTAATTTTTTTATTCGTTAATTTGTGTAAATGCTCAGGGGATAGTCTATCACGAGGACATGATCGGTGCTAGTTCTTCTAGCAGCGATGCTGACGACCATAAGTCATTAGGTGTCGACCAAGAACAGGCACTTGAGGCACATGCATCGACTCACGACACGGGCTCGTCAAATGCGATGTCGCAACATTGAGGGGGAGTCCCTTTACAACTCAATTCATTTACCCATAAGTACAAGGCCTAGTGAAAGGATGACCTTTCAATGTAAGTTTGTAGTACTTTCACAACGACATGTGTAATAATATTTGAAAAATAATATCATTTAATGAATGCAATTTCAGGTTTACAAACATTGAGGGTGCTAGAACAATAACATCGGTCTTTAAATTATTGATTGAAATTTCATTGTTTCAGTGGAGCCAGGTTTCCAAACATTCTAAATGGAAACTACATATAGATGTATGATTTTCAAGGTTCAAGGTTAATATTAACTTAAATATTTTTTATGTTAATTTGGATCGTTTATTGAAATTTTCCTTTTATAAATTTTTACTTTAAGGGAAAATTTGAATGGGAGAGAGTTGATAATAATATTGCAATGAGAGTTTGGGAGAATCACGTTGCAATTAGGTAAGATCAAATTCAGGATAATTTTTTTATTCCAATTATTAAAATTTTATTTTTCATTTACTAACAAATAATTAATTTGTACCATATAGGTTGCATGATTTTTGGTAAGTGGGGAAAAAAAGTAAAAAAATATGTGAAAGAAAGAGAGCTTTTAGGCTGGAATGACGAGGCAGTATGGAAGGAATTAAGATCGTCGTATGTCTTAGAGACTATATGGGTGGAATACATTTAGCACGTGGCATCTACGCGTTTCACTTGATGGTCTTAGTCCGGTACAGATAATCGGAATCGGCGTGTTCATGATTCTGTTACCACGCACACCAGCAACTCCGTTCTGTTCGTTTCGCATGCAAAGTGAATGGTCGGATTTTTTTATTACATCTATTTTTTAAAAATATATTTAACTAACAATATTTTTTTATTACAGTCTATGGTTATTGGACACGAGCCAAGCCCGATAGAGCTTTTTGTTGAAACGTTTGTGCGGAGTGATGACCGCCAAAAAGAGGTGCAACTGTTCATTGATAGTCGAGCTCAATACTTTGTGGTATGTTGGTTTTGAATCATTTTTTTCTTAAATTATTATTTCCTTGAATTTGATTAATTTATTTTTTCTTTTCAAGATACATATAACAACTGGTTGAAAGAGAGATACGGGAACGATCCTTTGACCTATCCAGATTTGTGGTTAGAGGCAAGATCATCTGATGGGCCAGATAGAAATTAGGTTTACGGACTCTCTAATACTACGGCCGAGAACTTGCGGATGACCCGTAGTGCTTCGACAAATGGATGATCACAATCGATTCTGGGCATTCAAACTTCAGAGTTCATGGCGATGTTAGACCAACGGGTACAAGATCAAACAACTCATCTTAATGATAAATATGAACGACTCACTGCTGATTATGAAGAACTCCACTAATTGGTAAGAGAGATGAGATCACATATGGGTGGTTCATGTGCACCCCTAATTGGCCCCATGGTCCTAACGACAACCAGCCTCCTCCTCTTCCTCTAGCGCCGTCTCTATTTTAAATTTATTGTATTTGAACGTACAAATGTTTAAATTTGTAATAAATTTTGATTTTTTTATTATTTTTTTTATTTTAATTTTTTTCTTCTTCTGTTCAATATTTATTTTTTAAAAAATATTTTTAAAATATTACTGACGGGGTTCCTGAAGGCACAACTTCGTCAGTATATTCCAGAGAGTTGGAAAAGAATTATTGCAAATGTCACTATTACTGATGAGGTTACCGACGGAACAAGACCATTAGTATATTTTAGAGAGTTGGAAAAGAATTATTACAAATGTCACTATTATTGTTAACGCACCAATAAAATTACAGAAGGTATTATGTTGGTGATATGCTATATTTACTGATAGATATGCCGACGGAATGAAGCAGGTAAAAATTTTTTTACACTCTTTGTCTGTCTGTAAATTCATCAGTATATTTATTACCAACGCACTCATCAACAGTCCATAAATTATTGATAAGAGTTTTTTTAATAGACTGTTTTCCGTTCTTGAGTATGTCGGTAACGTACGTACTGACAAACTACTAGTGTAAATATCGACAGAAAACTGCTAGTGTAAACACATATAAAAAAATTTATCGGTAAAACTGTTAAATTTGATAATGCAACAACTCTTTTTTTATTAGAGTGAGTTTAGAGGATTTATATTTTTTAACATTGACATGTTTAAATAATAAGTTTGAATATGAAAAATAGGTGTTTCCATTGTATTACTATCCAATCAATTATATTTCAGAGCAACATATCTTTCATGAAATACCTTTCTCTTTCTTCTATTATATGAATTTAATTTTTAATTTTATCAAGAAAATATCATGTGTTTCTCAACAAAACTTTTGTTATATGATTCAATATATAGCTTTCCTTTAAATACAAACTTGATAAATATTGATAACTGCATGTTCAATAGAATATTTGTGTACATAATTAAATCTATAATGTTATACTCGATCTAATAATCTATATCTAACACATATATAGATTGTGTAACAACTCCGGCTGTATGATCTTAGGATTTAATTAAAGAATTTGGAAAATAAAGCTGGCATTGCATTCCTTGTACTGTATAATTTAATTAGCTGTCATCGAGATTAGTGACCATAATTAGCTGTCTTTGTGCATTCTACATGAATCAAGTAACAACAACACGAGGAAGGCATCAATTCTGTGGTCATGCCCAAGATTTATCAGCCAAACACCTCAAAGCTTGTTGAAAAGTGATAACACCTCAAAAATGAAGTATGAAAGTAATTAACTACACAAGGAAACGGGGAGTACAGTAGTGGTGGAAGCTTTTTGTAGCATCGTCTGCAGAGGGCACTATAGATGCAGGATATCAGTCAAGAGTGGTGGAAGCTTTTTGTAGCATCGTCTGCAGAGGGCACTATAGATGCAGGCTATCAATCAAGAGTGGTGTCACTCACACGATGGAATCGGAATCATGAAGCTTTCAAGGTATATTGCGCCACCAAGAGCACGGCACCGCACCCCACAAAACAAAAGGCTGTCAGAGTTCAACTTTGTGACCAGAAATCTTTTCACTCCAGTTCCTAGAACAACCAAAGGCGTATTTTTCAAAAAGAAAAAGGTATCTAGCAGTCCCAACAATTAATTTGCTTTCACACTAGGAAATTTTATCTCTGTACCTGCCCAACTTGTTTCAAAAACACTGCTCTGAAGCAAAATTAAAAATTGATTCAACTCACTTTTTTAAATTAGGAGCTCTTCAGCCGTCTCTCCCTTCGATAGCTTTCAATTGTGGCCAAAAGCTAGAACACATTCACACTCGCGCGGGGTCCAAAATAAAAGCCGCGTGTGATCACATATCATTATTCCATTCCAAAGACAAACATGAATTGAAAACACAGCGTCTCTTTTCCAGCTTTAAGGAACAGCTACAAATGATATTCCACACAATTAATACCTGCTTTTCTTGTTGTTGAGGAACACGTGCAGACTTTTTTATTTATTTATTTATTGTTCAAACATGTCACTGTCCAATAATTAGCATTATTTCTAGAGATTAAAATTCTAAGAATAAAAGTGATGACACTTTTTTCACAATAGAAGTACTTATTTGTAATAATGTTACTAGTTTCATTAAGTTTGTAAAGGGGGAAAAGAGAGGCAACCCACCAGATTCCATATTGCCAAAAAGCAGGTGCCTCTGCAGTACACTGTCTTGACAAACGGGCACTTGCAGCATTAAACAAGAAAGTTCACCACTTTAGCCCCTCTATTTATGTTAAATTGATAAATCAATCCCTTAGAAAACCTTCCACACTTGTCAATAGGATTGTAAACAGTATAGTCTCTCTCTCTCTAGGATAAGCTCTTCAAATTTTATTTGCAATCTAGTCCAACTGGGGATAAATTTGAAACAGGGACGGATTTGACATATTAGCACAAATAAAAGGACCAAATTGGTTTCCAGCGGAAAAAATCACAAGGGCCCTACCGGGTTCGAACCGGTGACCTCTTGATCTGCAGTCAAATGCTCTACCACTGAGCTAAGGACCCAAGTTTCTTGTTTTGTGCTACCAAGTATATTATACCCAAATATATAATAATTTATTAAAAGAAAAGAATTTTTGATAATTGACTCTGAACCTGGATCGTTTCTAACATTGATTCAACTATTTCGGTAGTGCTTTCTATACGCAAACTTCATTGCAGTAAGAAACAGAAATCATCAACAAATTTAATTTTTCAAGATAGAAAAAGGATTGGGTAAGTTCTATTAAATTTTTTGTTGACCAACAAGTTCATTTATATACCTTTCCATTCCATAAAAAGTTAGGACTTCGACATATTGATTAGCAATTGGTAAATTTAAATCTTTTACTTTTTATGGAACAAGAAATCAAAGAAATTAAAAAAAATTATATAATAAAAAAAGATATTTAGATAGAGAGATGGTGCATTAACTGTCTTTGAAAAGCAGCCACTCGGATAGCTTTTCAAGTACAAAAGGTTGAAGATAATAAATAATGTCACACAATATGTCGTCAAACACTTTTTTTTGTTATTTTTTTTTATCAAATTTGATTCAAAACACATCATTTTAGTCAAAACAAAGCCAAAACGCACCTTTGATTTAAATAAAACGGTGTCGTTTTGGCGTTTAGGATTAATTTAAGTTTCCTCTATTTCAATTTTACCTCGTTTGTTTGCGGGAAAGTAGTTTCCTTTTGAAAAGTGAATTCCGGGAAAGTATTTTCTGATATTTGGTAGTGTAATAAAAAATAAGTTGAAAAACACTTTCCAGTGTTTGTTATGTTATGGAAAATGAGCTGGAAAATAACTTATTAATATTTTATTTTTCTCAAATTTATTAAAATAATAAGAAACAAATCTTACAAATTAAAAGGTTGAATGAGAATGAAATTGAAAAAAAGTATAATTTTATAAATTATCTCAATAAAATAAATAATAATCAAAATAAGAGAGATCAAATCTAAAAAATTAAAAAAAAAGATGAAGAAATTAAAATAATAATAATTAACATTTCATAAATTATTTCAAATAAAATAAGTAACAATCAAAAGAATGAGGATCAAATTTGATAAATAAAAAATTTCAATAAAAAATAATAAGAAAAAAGCAAATAGCAATTATAAAAATAAAGACCAAAGTTAATATAAAAATTAAATTTTAAGAGATGAAATTGAAAAATAAATATTCAAAACAAAAATAAAAAAAAGATATATATATATATATATATATAGCAATCAAAAGTTTGAGGATCAAATTTGATATAATCAGCAAATAATGATATTTCTAAATTTTTCACAACTTCCAGAAAGTGTTTTCCGCCCAAATTTTCCAGAAAAACATTTTTCTGAAAACCAAGCCAAATTTTCCTTTGACTGAAAAGTGTTTTCCATTGACCAACTTTCCTAATGGCAAACAAACACATGAAAGTTTGGAAAGTGGTTTCTCGGAAACCACTTTTTGAAAAACAAACACAGCCAAAAGGGAAAACATTTTCCTGGAAACCAAGTCAAATTTTCCTTTGACCGGAAAGTGTTTTCTGTTGACCACCTTTTCTAATGGCAAACAAACACGGGAAAGTTTGGAAAATAGTTTCCCGAAAACTGCTTTTCGGGAAACAAATATGGTCAATCTTCTGATTTATTAACTCAAGTTCTCAATTGAATTTTGATTCTAAGAATCAATTCAACTTCACCCCTGCCAAATCTTAAAATAACTCTATGAGTTTAGTGCTTTTGTCAATTTGGTCTTTTGTCTCAGATATTTTCGATTTCGTCCCTGATTGACCTTCAAACTTTTAATTTCTTCAATTTCATCCCTGATTTCATGCAGTTAAGTCCCCAAATTCATGCTCCTTTTGCTATCTTTATTACGTTGTTTCTCTACCAAAAAGTAGCATAACTTTCAAGTTTATTTTTGAAATGATCCATCACCGCGTGTAATTATTGTTATGTTAATGGGTATAGAAAATAGACTTTGAGGTATGCATATTATTATTTTTAAAGTATTAATTGCCCCCACTATATTTGTTATAGGATTAAAGCAATATGCCTTTAAAATACAACAAAGTTATAAACAATAATTTTTATAAGTTTCTTAAGAATTTTTGTTTTTGTTTTGATAAACATAAATAGAGAATTTGTAAAGAAAAAATAGATAAAGATGAAGAATGTTTTTCAATTAATTTCTGCCAATATAAAACCGATATTTATAAAGAAAATAACACATTTTCAAATCAATGTGTTTATGAAATTTAAAGATGCACAACTCTTCCTACTAACATGTTTATAGAATTCAAAAAACAACTTTTCAGATAAATTAATTAAATAGCTTGGCAGGAGGTGCTATGCTTAATTAATAATTAATTCTAAAAATAAAAAATTAATTATTTTATATAATATCAAATACCCAAGTGTGAAGTGGCGCTGTCACAAATGAAATGGATAAGGGAAATATGAGTACATTCGTACGGTCTATTATTACGTTGATATGAATTTCCCTCCAAATCTTCTTTCTAATATTTAAATGTATTGATTTGATGTAAGTCTTAAATTCTAGACAAACAAGCAATTAAACTACTCAAATAAAATTTTAATATGAACAGAAAACATATTTTGTTGTTTTAATCGATCAATTATTTCTGAACCAATCAGCCGGTTCATTTAATTTAATCAGTCGATCGATTCTCAATGAATACACAGACTTTTTTGGTTTTGAAAAAAAAAACCTGGTTTACTTTCAACCGTTTCTTCTTTCTTTAGACTGGAAATGGAACACATCGGTCTTTGACAATAGGGAAATATCTTGTCAGACGTATTTATGCACAGAGTCTCAATATGATCTATGCAATTAACGGGGACTTTCCATGCTCCAAAAATAATTTAATTACTGGGAGTTCAGACGGCTTCAAAACGTGGACAAAGTGTAGGAACCTCGTCCTACGTGAATGGATGGAGAGGAATGCAGATGCATCTTCTTGTTTTTTTACAGAAAAATGCTCTCTTTGCTATTGCATTCCTTGTAGCAGGGATAGGATCTGGCATCCGGCATTAATTTGTTGAAAAACAAAAGTAAATGAGAACACCAGGACTGCCATGGTTTAGTGGCTGTTTTGAGGATCTTTAAGGGCAACTTCATTTGCATTTCTTCTGCTTCTGTTGGGATCATAAAATCTAATACAAAAATTAAATTAGTATAATACATTGTTATTTTTATATATAAAAACAATAATATATTAATAAAACTCCATCAATCTGGCCCCATATTACTTGCAGGCTGAGGCCTTAGCATCACTGAGCCTTGGGAATGCAATTCACCATGATGAAAGTCTTCTCGCAACAAAATTGGACAACGCAGGCACCATTTAGCATGTTTTACTCTTTGGGGGGGTGTTTGGGGTCAGCTTACGCGCACCATAATTAATTCCGAATCTACTAAAGCCCAATAAACATATAAAGCACCATAAAAATAATAAACATATACTCAAAGTCTCGAACCCAAGATAAATAAACAGAGCAAAACCTGTCTAGGCCATTAAGCTGGCCACTTTTATTGCAAGGCCTGCCTAGTTATTGCTAATTAAGCTTGTCACAGTACTCGGCAAGCCAATATGCAATAATTTTGTTCTCTTTGTCTCGTAATGCTACAAAGATTGGGGGGCATGAAACCCAGTAAATATATAAAGCACCGTAAAGATAATAAAAATATACTCAAAAACTCGAACTCAAGATATATAAACAAAGCAAAACATGGGGGGCATGAAACCCAGTAAACATATAAAGCACCGTAAAGATAATAAAAATATACTCAAAAACTCGAACTCAAGATATATAAACAAAGCAAAACATGGGGGGCATGAAACCCAGTAAACATATAAAGCACCGTAAAGATAATAAAAATATACTCAAAAACTCGAACTCAAGATATATAAACAAAGCAAAACCTGTGAAGTCCATTAAGCTGGCCACTTTTATTGCAAGGCCTAGTTATTGCTAATTAAGCTTGGCACAGTAC
>Ga0325405_1002827_pt1 | contig 17879 bp, 6 predicted proteins | sample PopdelMetagenome_21_FD_205663 | JGI IMG/M metagenome (GOLD analysis project Ga0325405, IMG submission 205663) | Populus deltoides microbial communities from Bellville, Georgia, United States - Xylem-Control-R2 | ecosystem: Host-associated > Plants > Phyllosphere > Stem > Wood/Secondary xylem...
ACTGGGATTAGAGCTTGATGAAGATCTAATTTACGAGGAAAACGTGCATGGTGCCAGTTAACCAAGGAAAGGGACCAGCAGGCAGCATGGGGTAAGTTAAAAATATATGTGCTGTTAACTAGGTTAGGTTAGTTTAATTGATCAAGTTTTGTGTTTATTTCATAATAATTATAAGTTTAAATTCTTTCATGATCATTAAAAACTTACATAATTATTAATTTGAAAACATATAAGATTAATTAAAATGTATGTAAGCTGATTCGAACATCCAAATTAATCTAAGATAATTCGAACACCCAAGTTGATCTAAAGATTTATATATATATATATACATGCAACAAGAATTGATACCCTCGTGCGGGATCACATCGCTTTCGTTCTACTCGTTCACTAAATCCCAAGTAGTTTATCAAACTTAATACCTTAATCAATAGTGAATTGGGATCCAATGAGCAAATTAACCAATTTCTCGGGGTCGATTTCTGTGTCTTTTCCAAAGAAATCGAAGGGTTTTGAGAGAGGATCTTGATGGGTTCTGTATCCATTGTTATCTAGGATAGAAATCTCCATTTCCAAGGGGGTGGAAGCATATGCATGATGCATTAAAATAATAGTAACTTGAAGCAGGGAATCAACCATCATGAGCTGCTGCCCTGTCAAGCTGCAACTTGACTTTGATAACTCAACAAAATGTTCAAAGATTCAAGCAAGTTGCAAATTTTTTTTGCTGAGAGAGAGAGAGAGAGAGAGAGATGGTTACAGCTTGCATGTGATCTCACTTTGAAGGAGAAAGGTTTTTTTCTTTCTGTTTTTTTTTTCCTGCAAGTTGGAATGCAAGTTGGGGCCGGGAGGGGCTTGCTTTTAATGTTCTCATGTACTATTGTCTGCTTTTGAATGGCCTCACGCCAACGTACCTCTCGCTCTCTCTCTCTCTCTCTCTCTCTCTCTCTCTCTCTCCCTCCCTCCCTCCCTCCCTCTCCCCTTTGCTTAACTGATCGCATCACCACCCCAGAAAAACCTTGACTGCCATTGGGCTGTTACATTCTTTTACTGGACTTTTCCATCACTGTTGCTATCGAACGATGGACCAAAAGAAATTGTTTAAGGGACACGTCGTCCTTATTACGGATCCATGTATTATTTGTGCTAGTTTGTATGTACATATGCTAGGGATCAATTTTTTAAAAGACATAAAATAATATATATAGGTATTGAAGAATTATTTAGTATTATTATTAAACCAGAAAAAAAATATATAGTTATCATTGAAAAAAAAAATTAGCAAGATAAATCTTTTTATTAATGTACTTTATCTAAAGCGATTGGAAGATTTTTTTAATAAAATCATTGTTTATGTTAAAAAACATATTTTATGATTGTTTTAGCAATTTAACAACAATAAATATCATTGTAGCTTGTTTATATTTTAAATAGATAAAGAAAAAAATAAAGAAAAGTGTTATGCCGTTCATCCGCCTTCTTTTTTTTTAAATAGATAATACATCGTTTATCATTTTAATAAAAATATTCTCACTCGACTCTCAAACCTGCTGCGATCTCTAAACTTATATATATGTGTTAACTAACTGAGTTACCACATGAAAATATTATTATATGAATTAAACAAATATATTAAACTGTTTTATTATTTAAAATATATAAAAAAAATATTAATTTGAAAGGAAAAAATTTAAAAGTGTTTTTTATATATATAAAAAAACCATTCTAATATGGTTTACGTGAGATTTTCAGGGAAACAATTAAGAGAACAAAACAGCTCCTTTACTCGAATCAAACTCAGATCCATTCCGACAACAACATAAATGGCATATGAGAAAAAAGCAATTTCTTAGATGAACATTATGACAGCCCCAACAACAACATAATTAGGTTTCATACGCACAACTTACGATTATGGGGAAGGAGAAATAAGCACAAGTGGAGCATTGCAATGAGGGCTGGCTTATGAAACCATCACCATCTTATACTGTCATGGGTGCAACCACCTTCACAGTTAAAATTATTTTTTAAAATAAAAAAGAATATAGTTTAATTGGTCAGGTTTTAAATTTGTTTTTTATAAATCACCTACCAGTTCGAGTCTCACAAATCTCAGAGCTACTAGAAAATTACATGATTGTTAATTTCAAGATCTATAAAATTAGTTAAGATGTATGTAAGTTAGCCCAGACACCAGCCACCAGCGTTAATAATAATAATAAAAATATTTCCAAGACGTTCCAGACAGTTTTACCTGTTCGAAGGAGTCAAGCGTCAACCTCATTTCCAGCGCCTTGCAGAGTAGAAATATTACCAGAAACCTCTATATGCCTGCATGATAAAGCTAATAATGATGATGTTCTTGGTGCTGATAGATTTTACATGAATTAATATATAATTACAAATATTTTACAAGTACATGGCCAAAAATGAGAGGGGTATTTTGGCAATCAAGGGAGACCACTCTTCTGTCTATTGCTTTCAGGAAACTACCCAAAGATCGGATCCCACTTCCCCTAATATTTGAAAAAGATTCTTGACATTCGATTTTCAACAGCCCTGCCCTTAAAAAACTTCAAAAAGGAGAAGGGGAAAAGAGAGAGATTCTAAAACGAAGCTGAAGGTGGCAAAGAAGCAGCTGAATGTTGTTTTTCTTTGTCTCATGTTATAAGCTAGGTTCCATGCAAGTATGCAACAGTGCTGGAAAGGCTTAGGAACAAAAGGCATACTCGTAGGGGATTCAGGCCGGCCAATGGGTTCTGTCTTGCGGACTCAGTGATTCCTTCAGGGCTCAAATCCATCAACTGCTATCTTCAAAGCTACTGTGAGTCTCTCTCTATTATTGTAAATTACAGGTACCTTGACAACAACGGTTGAGATGGCCGAGTTGGTCTAAGGCGCCAGATTAAGGTTCTGGTCCGAAAGGGCGTGGGTTCAAATCCCACTCTCAACAAATACATAGATTTTAAAAGAGCCAGGCAGTCTTTTTGGGCTTCAGAAGTTTGGTTTTATTATTAATTAGAATGGGCTTGGGCTGGATTTAAAAGAGTCCTTTGTTTTTAATTTCAAAATTCTTGTTCTGTTTTTTGGATTAATGGATGACTTGACATGGTTTGCAGATGATTTAGGAGGCGAGATGAAAGTTCTTGAGATATGTTTACTCTTTGAGGCTCTAGTATAGGTGAAAGCAGAGTAAAAATCATTTTCCTTGTTTGATGAAGCATCACCAAATCTACCATCTTCAAAAACTGAGAGGCCCTGATCAACTGCATCTCCCTCGTTTAAGAAAGTTCCTATGTCTTCTGGGTCGCCAAGAAGACTCCTTGCTCGTTCCATCTCCTCGCTGGAAACAGTTAAGCATCTTCTGGCACATCATCGCCAATAACCCCATTATTTTTCATGCCCACTTTCGTCCCTGAAAGCGATAAATCCTGCCACCCAAATTCCCCAGATTTTAGGTATGAAGATTGTTTTAACGCAACCGATTTCCCTAATCGTGTGCGGAAAATCGGTGCATTTCCTTTCTATAGAATCTTCGAACATCCTTCACGCACACAAAAACACAGTCATGTAATGTACGCGTGTTTATACACATACTGATACAGGTAATATATATCCATATCGAAATACCTTGGAGTAAGAGATCGATCGGCCATGGAAGGGGGGTGAGTTTTGGAGCTGGGAGAGGGGTTTAGTGCTCCGCTTGGTTTAGGTTCGGGTTTCGCGTTGATGATTTGAAGGGAGACTTCCCATCGGAAATCTTTCCGGCGTGGGAGAGTATTTGCCACGTCGAGATTTTCAGTGTGAAAGTAGGGATTCTGTTTTTTTCCTGTTGGGAGAAATGATGGTTTTTAGTGTGTGCGTATGTTAAGAAGGCGGGAAAAAAGAAAGTGAATTTGCATTGATGACACACTTGGGCTTGGGTTTCTTAGACTGAGGTGTAGTGGGCTTAGGTTGTTGACTAGGGCTGAATTTCGGAGCAATTTCATGATACAGAGATATAATTACCAATATTTATAGCATAAGAAAGAGATAAATTCTGAGAGAAAACGAGAGGGAATTACAAAAATATTTTTAAAAAAATATTTTTTTTATTAAATATATTTTAATTAATATTTTTTAACTATTTCTTCACATGAGGGGTATAACCCGTGACAACATTGTGTTAACCTCATCATTCTAGACTTATTGTATAAAATAACATTTTATCTTTTATGTCTTTTTTTTTAAGTAACTAATGTCCTTTTAAATTTAAAAATTACAAAATATATTAAAGGAGGGAAATCACTATAGCAATTCACAACACTTTCTTTTTCATTTTTGTTCTTGAATATTTTTTTTTAATTACAATGTTCTATGCCTAATTTTATTATTGATTTGTCAAAACCTATTAAAAAAATAGTAATATTTAGCAATAAAGAACTAAGGTGTAAAATAAGAAGAAATTCATGGCTAATCTTAATTAAGAAGAAAATTTTCTTTTTAGTCTATCTACTTTTCTTTATCTTACTCTATAACCCTTTTAGTTTTTATAATTTTAATTTTCTCTTGAAAGTGCATCTTCTTAACCTTTTAATCCCTAAACTTGAGAGATGAGAGAAAAAATGATAAAAGAAAAAAAAATTGGCAAATGATCATTTTTTGGCAATGCAAATTTGATGTTTCTAGTGTTAACGAGTTTTATTTAAGGAGAGAAGTTTGATGATAATGATTTTTCTCTATACCTGAAAAACTAGATCGAGCTTGATTTAGATTTTTTTGGTTAATTTTTGTTTTTTAGTGACTTTATGGTGTTTTAGGATTGCTATGTTATGTTGTTTACAGAGTATTTACTTGGTGTTCTTAGATAATAATAGCTTGAAAACAAAATTTTAGACAAATAAACCCCTCCCTCTAATGGTGACTAATTTCTATGCTAACATCTAAAAGGAAACAGGTCGCCTATAATTACAAGTGACTTATCAACTACTTAAAAAAAAAAATTAGAAATAGATGATGTGTTGTCAACTCATGAGATAAAAATTCAAAAACCTAAGTGCGTATATGGACTTTTAGGCCCAAACATTCATGAGTTTTTTTTATTAATATAAGGTGCATGGGCCTAACTCATTACCATCTGATTAATTTTTTATTATTTTTTTAATTTTATTATTTAAAATTTAGTTGGATTTTAAATTAAACTCTATAATTTATTTTGGTTTTTTTATAGGTTTATTATGAATTCTAACAAACAACTGATATTTGATTGGTGCTCAATTTTTTTTATTTATTTTTTTTAAAATAAGGTTAAATTGCTCCAATCTTCTTTAAACTTAAAGTTATTTGAGAATTAGTTTATATATTCTTAATTTAAATTTTTACATTTTTATACTTTATTAGATTTGAAGTTAAGTGTGTTTATTACTATTTTTCAACCATCCCTTCATGTTTTGCATATAAAAATAACAAGATGATTTAAATACCCTTGACTTCAATAATAATCTAACTAATAAATTTTATTTTTTTTTATTGAATTAATTAAATTTTAGAATTAAATTTAATATCATAGTTTTAATTCTCCATCTAGAAAATTTGTTTTTATTTTTTTAAAAAAAAAAACAAAGAAGAGATTTTAAGGCTTCTAGGGTTTTTTAGACAAAGAAAAAAGGGTGTTTAGGCTACTAGTTTTAAAACTAGTTAAAATCAAAATATTTGAAAGGAGAATTAAAATCATGATATTAAATTCTAAATTTATTTATTTTATTTTATTTAATCAAAATTAGTTCTATTTAAAAAAATAAAAATAATTAATTAGATCGGATATTATTGATGCTGAGGATATTTAGTTTATTCATTAGTTTAAGGGGAAATACGTATGTTAGTTTTATATTGAAAATCTAATAAAATGATAAATAGGATACACAACTTCTTCTTAAAGATAGATTTAATGCAATTAAATATGTGTGGAGTCATTTCCTCTTAGTTTTATACACAAAATATAAAGGAAATCTTGATTTCAGATATATCAAAATATATCAAGGTTAAACCTGAAATTAGAAATATAAAAATTAATTTTTAAATGATTTTAAATTTTAAAAAGTTTTGAACGTTTTTGCTTCCAAATAACGACACAATTTTTAGAGGAAAAAAGTTTTCTTTTTTATTTCTTCTCTTCACTTTTATTTTTTACTTTCTATAATTTTTTACCCACGTTTATTGTCTTAATCGCATTTTACACACTGAGATTTGATAACATATATTTAATAATTTCTCATTTAAATTTAACTTTCGATCATTTAGGCGCTGTATGATATTGAATCTCTTACTAGATATTTTTTTAAAATATATATATATATATATTCACTTTCAAACCCAATGTTTATTTATCAAAACATTTAACTTGTTTTTTTCTTAATTGCAAAACAAATTCACCAATAGAATTCTTGTGAATTTGATATTTTCATATAACTTGTTTTTTAAAAGTGTTTTTTATTTAAAAATGCATCACAATAACTTTTTTTAAAATTATTTTTATTTTTAACATTAATACATCAAAAAAACACTAAAATAATATCAATTTTATATTTTTTAAAACTAAATACTCTCTTAAAATACACTCTAACACAATTCAAAACACAAAAACAAACAACTGTTCCCTCTTCAAACATCAATGCATGAGTATTATGGCTTGATTTCATCAAAATAGAAACTTGAAAATCGTTGTACCCCATGAAAGTGAATCCTTCTGTACTATTCACCAAAATTCGAGTTAACAAAAATAACTATATAGAAGGTGATCCAGTGATAAGAATTTTGGATTAAGGGGTCTGCTTCTTCTGTGATCTCTGGTTCGAGCCCTGTGGTTGCTCATATGATGGCCACTGTAAACTTACATGGTCGTTAACTTCAGGGCCCGTGGGATTAGTTGAGGTGCGCTCAAACTAGCTCGAACACCCACGTTAAAAAAAAAATACTGAAAGTATGTACCTTCAACATTAAGAATAGGAATAATTAGAAATACTTCACATATTTCTCATATTCATGGGATCCAAAACTTGAGATTGTAGCATTAGCTATTGCGGCAGTGACCTTTATGTTTTTTGAGGAAAAAAATAGATATTTAATATTTTATTCTATGAAAGGGTAAATATCTGTTTTAAAAAATCATCGTTTAATATTATAATTATTAAAAATCTAATTGATTAATAAAAAATTTATGGTATAAGATTGATTATATATAAAAAAAAGATATTATTACCTTTTAAACATTTTACATGAGATAAATTTTATTGCTGATTTTGTCTTAAATTTGCTAAAAATTTGTTATATTTTGCTTTTGAAGGTCTGCTTAAGGATTTGTTGTGTTTTACTTTTGAAGATCTGCCTATAATATTACAGACTCTAGTGTCATTTAAATATGCAACTACAAATATTTTTAACCCTAACGTTGGTAAATATTACATGAAAAAGTATGGTATTTCTAATTTTGACTTCAGTGAATATTAGGGTTCAGAATAATTTTCAATTCTAGTGTTTCGATTTTTAATTCTAGCATTAGTGAACATAAAGGGTATTCTAAATTCTGATATCAGTAAATATGAAATATAAATATTCCTGATTTTAACGGAAGTGAATAAACAAATAAAGTTTGAAATGAAAGCAAAACATTTTTTTTTTTTTGTATTTTTACAATGAGGAAGCCTTCCTATTTTTTTTATTTCATAGAATAAAAAAGAAAAGACATATATATTTTATAACAAAATCATATTTTATAGTATAAGTCTACAATCCAATAAACAAAATCATAAAAGAGAACCTCTAAATTTTTTAAAAATTTTCTGATATCTTAAAAAACCTGTTTTACTAGATATTACAATAAAAAAAAGCATAAAAGTATGTTTAGCTAACACCCTTAACTCAAGAAAATAGGTTGGTTGGACTTGAGGCTCAGGTCCAGCTCGGTTTTAATAGTTTTTTTTTTTTTTTGGTATGAATCCAATCTAGCTTTACTATAAAGGATGGGGTTGATCCAGCCTAGCCAGCTTGGTCACTGGCCCAGCCCAGTGACCAAGCTGGCCACAGTCGGCAAGCATTCGTGAATTTACGCATGCTTGCTACAAGAAGTGGGTAATACCTAGCGTATCAACTGGAGATGAAGACGTGAGGCGATCATGCCTGGTTAGGCAATCCTCCTCTCCTCCCCTCCCCTCTGTTTCTGTCAGCTTTGTCTCTCTTTGGTCTCTCTCCTCTCCTGTGGTTTCTGTTTCTATGGTTTGTCCTCTGTTTTCTCATGGTTTTTCGTCTCTGTTTTTTCTTTGGTTGGATCGGGCGAGTCAATACGAGATTCTTGCTTCTGTTTTGTTGCTGTTTTCTATTCTTTCCATCTCTGGTTTTTAGGTTGTCTTCCTCTGCTCTCTGGGTTTTCTTCCTTTTCTGTCTCTCCGTTTTTTCTCTTTTTTTTTCACCCCCCCCCCCCCCGCTCCTTGGGTTCCTCTGCTTTTATAGGCCACCCTGAGTGAAATTTGATCCTTATCTTCCTGGGATCATGATCTTGTATGAAGATGAAATTGGCCCTGTGTTTGGTGGGATTAGGACACCAACAGTCTTGCCATTGTTGGACTGTTAGTGATGGGTTTCCTTAATGCCAGAGGCGCATTGTGGGGGCGAAGGAGACTGAATCAATTTTGGGATTTGTGGTAGACCATTTGGTATACATTCTGGCTTGGATTTGGTGAGATGATGGGGTCTAACAAAGGCCATCGTTTTTTTGTCCAGACAACTTCCTCTGTTCCAGAGGAACAGGATGAACAATCCTCCATGGAAAGACGTCATTTCTTGAGCTGAAATGGGCACCTTCAATTTGCCCCCTGAAATTCTAATGTTTTGCAATCAAGTTCTTGCTTTTGAAAATCTTTTTGTTTTTTTTTAATTTCACCCCATGATCAATGAAATTGGATCTATCATTTACAAAATGGTACGTGTCATTTACAAAATGGATCATGGTATCAAATTCAGCAATTAATTGATTTCTCAAACTTTTCAAATCAATTAACCTCCTATAATAACTCCTATAATACCGTCTCTATTTATTTTGATTTTTAAAATTTAATTTCTTGTAATTTTAACTTAAATTAACCAAATATTTTAATATTTTTTCAATCACATCTCTAATTGCATCAATTAAACTAATTTAAGATTTAATTAAGTTCGTAAACTTATTAATTTTTATGATTTTTTGTCAAATTGACTTTTAACTTTATAATTTCATCCTTATCAGTCCTCAAATGTTAATTTATATTATCTTGGTTAATTTCTCAAATTATTTTATTATCTTTATTATTTTATTTATTTTTATTATTTTTTAAAATTAAAAATTGGTTGAACATCTGTATAATAATAATTTAAGTGCCTTATCTTTATATTATAATTTCATTCCTCAGCTTTATCTAACAAAGTGTTAGTCTAACTAGGAATCTTTGATAAAAAAAAAACATTAATATTAGAATTCTTATTTAACTAATAAATTAGAATTTTTAATAAAATTATAATAGTTAGAGATTGTAATCTTTTTATAAATATAAGAGCCAATGTATAAGTGTGTTTTGAAAGGTGTGTGATCAATCAATAAGAGCTTGGGAGGTTCAAATGTTTTACGTGTTTTAGTTTTTAACAATTGATAGCAAAAATTCCTCCCTTTACTCATGTATGTTAATGGGGAATTTTTTAAGGTAGATAAAGTATTAATAAAAAAAATTTTAATAAATAATTGAATCATCATTCACATCAATAATAATAAATATATAAAAAAAAATATATAAAAAAGCAATGATTGAAATGTTTCAAAACAAAGAATTATCTTTTCTAATTGATTCATTAATCAATTTTGAAAATTATTTTTTGCAAGGAAAAATCTAAGGATAATTAGAATCCGGTGAAAAAAAGTACTAATGAATAACTAAAAAGACAACAACTTCAAACATTTTAAATAAAATTTGAATTGTTTGAGATGATAAGAAAAAGTTAACCACATATTATTTTTCATGAATAACGACAATCACTTTGAATTTTGTGATCGATGACCAATATAAAAAGATTATTCATTTTTCTAACACCAATCAAATCATTTTTTGAAAGTAAAGTTCTTGATACATTTCTCTCAAATACATAGAAAATTCATGAATTGAAATGCTTTCATATTCACATGATGTATCATGTTTTATGAACTTAAACACTTGATTTTTAAAGCTTTTATTCATGCTAGTTAAGAAGGTAGTCAATATAGGTAATAAGTAGCTAGATAGTCTGTATTACATCTCAGGCGAAGCCAATACTTTTCACAATATAATAAAATGATATTCGTATGACATTAATGTTTTCAAATAAGTAAAAAAAATCTAAGATTAAGACATTTGAAAAAGACTATCCGCATTGTCATAACAACAACCCGAAAAGCAAACTAAAAAACTACCATAAAGTAAGTATCTCATGTTTATATTCAATCAACTAATTTAATTTAATTCAAAAACAAAATTCTTTTAAAAAAGCTAAAGGTAACCTGTATTTTTTTCAGAACGAATGGAAAATTCCATAAGGAGCTAAAAAAAAAAAGCAAGAAAACATTTGAGGATGGAAAAAAAAAAAGGGGAAACAATCAAACAAATTTTAGTGAGCCTTCTAAACCAATGTTAATCTCTCAAACCTGTAACCCGTTAAATTCCACATCTGGTCTTAATCAAGAAACTTAATATCCGACCAATTTAATGTTGAATGATAGAATTAATTAATTTAATTAAAAAAACAAAATTTCTTTTAAAGAAGAAAGATTTAACAAATACAAAAAAAACCCCAATGCAATACCAGACTAATTTAATGTTAAATGATAAAATAAATTAATGTAATCTAATTAAAAAGAATTACTTTTTAAAAAACTAGATCTAGAAAAGATAGAATAAAAAAAACAAAGGCATCCTGAGTGTTATTCTCAAAACGACTGAAAAATCCTGTAGAAAAAAAAGGAAATTATTGGAGGATGAAACAAAAACTTGCAAACCTAATTAATATCTCAAACTTGCAACTCTTTAAGCTCTAAATCCATGTTAAATTAAGAAGCTCAACGCTCGATAAATTTAATGTCAAAGGATAAAATTACAAAAAGAAATTAAACTAAAAAAAATTTTAAAGTAAAAAAAATAGTAATAAAAAAATAAGGACCAAAATTCTATTAGAAAAAAAATTAAAGAATTATGAAATTGAAAAAAATTAATTTTAAAATTATTTTAAATAAAAAAATAGCAATTAAAAGAATAGAGACCATATTTAACCTATGATAAAAACTTACGGGGAATGAAATTAAAAATAAATTTTAATTTAATAATTTTTTTAAAATAAAACAAATACTAATAAAAAAATAAAAATTAAGTCGTAAAAAAAACTAATTGAAGAGTTGCATCGGTTATTTTTAGGGTCAGTGTAATTTTCTAGGATAAGAAAGAAAAGAAAAGGAAAACGATAAAGACATGGTTATTGACGGCGAATCGAAGGTGATGAAGTTACAAATGCTGCATGGGCAGGTAGGAACCATTGAGAGGATTCTATCACAGGCTTGAAAGCCACTATTTAGCCAAGTAAACTCGCCGCACGCGCCACCACAACATTCCTAGTTTTTTTTTTTTTTTTTTAAATTTTGTTGTTAAATAAAATACAATCGTTAATTATGATTTCAACGTTTTCAAGTGAATGATCATGAAACTTTGTTTTTAATTAGCAACATTAGTAGAGCCAGACGACCCGTCACAATATACAATGGATATCACGAGTAGAGGAGAGAAAAAGGAAGACACTTGAGGATCCGTTTCAATAATTTGTTTTCCCAATTAGAATCGGTGGCTTAGTCACCATCAGTGAGAGGCCCATTACAACACAAGGGCAGTAGGTAGACCATATAATCACAAGATTCCGTGCGCAGATTAAAGATTTGGGCGTCTGGGATTGCTCCTACTGGGACAAGATGAAAATAAAAATGAAAGATATGTCGGGGCCTATGGACAAATCATATCTACACAGTAAGACGACACATCACCTTGACTTTTCTACTCTTCAGGCATGGTCAGCTTGACTTGCTAGTTTTGTCCCGTTGGTCAGGGAATAAATTATACCAGACGGTCGAAATTCGGGAATTCTTTATTGGTCGAGCCATTTTTTTTAATGCTGCCACCCACCTGTCTAGTACCCTTTTTATTTCTCAAGGCATCAATCAGCTGTCCAATTTCCGATTTGTGCTGTTTGTTTTTTATTTATTTGTATAACTGTTATGACGAACAAATGATCATTGGTTAATTAACTAGTGGTTATTAGATCACGAGATGAATTACGTTGTACATTGAACATAAGTTAGCAAATTTTAATGTTTTTCCTGTTTTTCAAAATGCTGAATGCATGCTGTCCAAACAATCAGATTTCGCTTGTTTTAACCTTTTTCGTTGGTTGAGCTTGCATATAATTAGTATCTAAACATTGCATCTAGCATAGATTTGTGCCGTAGGTGCTAGCCAATAGCCATTAAGCGTGCAGCTAAGGCCTGAGAGGCAAACCTCCGGCCCCCACGTGGTGTATTTAGAATGAATCAAAGGAGCTGTGATGTGACCACCACGATCACATAATAATCTTTCACAGAGACTGGCCTTGCCGTCTCCGGCTGGGCTTCGGCTTGCCCATCATCACAGATGCTTGGTTTCCTTCTTTTTATAATTCTCACCCAACTCCACTATTATAATTTATGCTATTGAATAACGAAAAAGGAGGAATCTCTCCTTCATGATAATGGAAGAACATGGGAGCAACAAAACTTTTTCTCAACTTAATAGGAGGCAAGGAACATGTGAACAATGGGTGTTTAACAGCGGCACTGGCTTCGGTCCTCCAAGATTATCGAATAAGCTAGTGTACAAGAAAAGGATTCGAGATCAATCATGGCGGATTTGCAACTTCCAAGTTCCAACCAAGACAGAAATACTGGCGAGAAACATGTTTTTGTGTAAATTTTAATTTTAATCTGTCCGATTGAAACCGGGACGGTGTTGATTGATTGCTTCCAAATGCCGCCGAGAAATTATGATCATTTCTTGCATTATGCTCATGATCAATATTATTATGTCAATTTTTTTACGAGTTTAAAATTAGCTGCCAGGAGTTAAGATTTACATTATTATTTAACACATTTTTTTATCTAAAAATTTTTTATACTTGAAACTTACACATGCTCATGAACTACCTGACTGCTCAGCAAGCTCCGGCTGGAAAGCAACAAGCAACTCCTTGAGCTTAGGCCCTCATTCCATGCTTTTGTATGCGGGGTGGGGAAAGATACCCGATGTAATCAACCTCTTTTAAAACATAGAAGGCGTAGAACACATAGCAAATGCGGTGTAGACGGAAAAACAAATATTTTTATCAAATAAATGGGGATTATGAGATTTAAACTCGTGACTGCTTAGTCATTAAAGCTCTGATATCATGTCAAGGAACCTTCTCAATCCAATAGTTTAAGTTGTTAGGTGAGGTCCCAAGATATGATTTATATTATTCTCTAACATACCTTTTTAAATGAAAGCTCTTTGAGCTTGAAACTTGCACAAACCCACATTACCTTATGCTTAATTTTTATCAAATAAATGGGATGGTGAGATTCGAACTCGTGACCGCTTGATCATCAAGACTCTGATACCATGTTCAAAAATCATCTCAACCTAAAAATTTAAACTATTAGATAATGTTCAATATATAATTTATATATATTATTCCATCCCAGTAAATATTTTATAATTTTATACCATAAAGAATCATGCTAGTTAACTTTCCAATTATATATAATTTCATAAATTATCTCAAATAAAATAAATAATAATTAAAATAATAGAGATCAAATCTAAAAAATAAAAAAATTGAAAGATGAAGAAATTAAAATAATAATAATTAACATTTCATAAATTATTTCAAATAAAATAAGTAACAATCAAAAGAATGAAAACCAAATTTGATAGATGAAAAATTTCAATTAAAAAATGATAAGGGAAAAGCAAATAACAATGATAAAAATAAGGACCAAAATTAATATAAAAATTAAATTCTAAAGGATGAAATTGAAAAATAAATATTCAATATATATATATATATATATTAATCAAAAGTTTGAGGACCAAATTAATATAATCAAAAAATAATATGATATTTTTAAATTTTTCATAACTTACAGAAAGTGTTTTCCGTCCAAAATAAAAGAAAAACACTTTCCTGAAAACTAAATCAAATTTTTCTTTGACTGGAAAATATTTTTCATTGACCGGAAAGTGTTTTTCATTGACTAACTTTTCTAATGACAAACAAACACAGAAAAGTTTGAAAAGTAGTTTTCCAGAAATCAATTTCCGAGAAACAAACACAGTTTAAATATCAAAACCTGATTTTAACATTGTGAGAGCTCCTTATAACGCCAACCAAAATAAAACATTAGACTCAATTCCAAGTTAATTTAACGTGAAAGGATTAAATTGATAAAAAAAAATTAAAAAAAAACATTATAAATAACTATTGCAATCTACAGTGGGTTTTCCTTTCTCATATTTTACATTTTTATCTTTTTTTTTTAATATTTTTGTTATTTCATATTATCTTGTGTTAATGATTTCAAATACTATTACATGGTTGATTAGACATCAAATATGTAAAATCAAATTACAATTATTAAATGAAAAGAAAATAAAATCAATGAAAACAAAGGATATGAATGAAAAAAAAAGCTCAATAAAAAAATATAAATATAAATGGAAAAATATAAAGATTCGAAGTGGTACAATGCTCATGTAAAAAGTGTTTTCACCTCAAAATTTTTAATGTTTTTGTTATAATAATTTATAATAATATCAATTATAAATATTACTTCCCAGTTCCGAACCTGATCAATGTACTATACATTAAATATTATCCGGTCCAATTGAAACGGGGATGGTGTAATAATGTCTGTCTTCAACTATGGTGTCGTGCATAACGCGTATCTTGATTGAGGTTTTTATTATATTCTTTTGAAAAATTGAAAAATAGGTAATATATATATATAATCGTGGCTCCGACAATTGTTAATTTCATCCCCTTCACGACCGACATTGTTGAACAACCAGGCTTCTTGTATTTGTTGTAACAGTAACCAAAATCCTATAATATCATGGACTGAATATTGCTAACGTGCAATGAAATAAATATAAAATAAACAACGAATTTTTTTTTTAAAAAAGATCAGTAGTGGAAAATATTATGAGATTTTAATTTTGTTTTACGACATAAAATCTTACGTTGTTAAATTTGTTCGGACAAGCTCAGTTTTTATTTGCGCGTTTAATTTCTCTATAATATGAGATACCGTATACAATTTAATTTAAGAAAAAAAATAATAAAAAAGGCTATCGTAACAGAATACGGTACGTACAGGAAATATTACGTGTGGATTTTTCTTATACAGTACTTGAGTGTTATTAATTATTACTGAGGAATGATTTTTATATGATATGAATTCTAAACTATTTATTTACTTATAATAAACTTTAGTATATTAAACACTTAGTATAATTAAGAAGAAATGGAATGAAGAGTAAGTGTTTTATTATAAAATCAATATTAAAGGAATGTTTGATAATCCCTTCTACCAACCTGATAGCTGTTACCCTAGAGATGGGTTTTGCCGTCAGACTTTTCTTTCAAGTTAGCATTAATTCGAAATTAATTCTCTCTCGAGGGATTAGCTAGCTAGCTAGCAAGTGGCAATCTTTCTTTCTTTTTTATTTTTTATTTTTTGTCCTTTTATATGAAAAAGCAAATGGTAGGAGGATCAAGTGCAATGATCTGGATCCTATGGCCAAGAATTCTCTAACGCATGCCCCAGGAATCATTGCCAAGCTAGGGGTGCCCAAGAGTTCTGCAAATTCAGCTACCATTTGTGCGTCATTAATCGGTTTGGCAGATCGTGTCATAAATATGAAGCCCTAGAGGCATGATGGCTCCAGCTCGGATTGGATTGGATTTTCATGGGAGATCAGGAGGAAGATGCACCCTGATAACCTTTCGGCCTAATATGCCACCAATCTCCTTTCTTTCTTTCTTTTTTTAAGAAAAAATTTATACATTTTTACGTTTTAGACGTAAATATTACAACACATGCAAAGTAATTAAATTTTCAACAACACACGTACTCTACATCAGGGTGGTGAGGCTGAGCTTCTGCATCAACTCACAATCACAATCTTCGCTTCTACAATAATTTATTACACTTTAGCAATCTTATTTCACTAAAAATTTGATTACACTTATTGCCTTTAGAAAATATATACTTTAGCATCCATCTACCAAGAAAGGACAATTACAAAGGGAAGAATGAGAAAGCCTTTGTATCAACGAACCTGCAGGTGCCCACCTCGAGCTCCTTCACCACCCACACAGACGTGATCCAGCTTGGTCTGTTTTGATTAATCTGGCATCTTGCAAACTCTTAAAAGAGTCGAAAACTATCACTTAAAATATCAAGTTTTAGTACTTTCAATAATCATATGCACTTAATTTCCCAGGGCTTGTAATAAGAGGACGAACCACACCTCAATGACAAACGGCATCACCCAGCCGATTGGTTTGTCATATATATATATATATATATATTTGCCTATTTGGTGTAGAATCTCCCAATCAATAAGCTTGTAGCTTAATATTATCTTGAATAAATCATAACTTGTGGCTCTGTATTTCTTAATAAATATATATTTTAACCCCTACATTTTTAAAAATAATATAAATTAATCATTTTATTTCTATACTGATTTGTAAATCCAGTCCCTTTATTAATATTCCGTGGTGATTATTTAGATTTTGTCACAAAAAAAAAACTCATCATGTGCTTAAAAAATGAGCGACAAAGGCCTGGGGAGTAGAAAATCAAATTAAGGGAAGCTGGTACAATTTCCAAGGCACCCCCATAAGAGTTAGGGAAAAGTTTTATTATGGTCAGTGCTGAGTTTGAAAGAAGGGAAGATTTTCCCAAAAGGGGCACTCCATTATAAACCCTGATATCTGAACGGAACTACTGGATTACCACGATTTTCAGGACATGCATCTAGCCAGCGGTCAATAGAGGGTTTGGAAGGGGCGTCATTGCCAATCGCATCAATTGCCAATCGCATCAATCATATGCCGAACATCTCATGAACGGGCCAGGCTAGACTAGATCGAATAGTTTTTTGGCAGTATTTGATTGAATTTTTATTCCACTGGGGCATGTATTCCTGGTTGTGTAGGCCGCAGGAGTTTCGAGATTTGTTGAGTGATGAGGAATGAAAAGTAAAGTCGATGATAGTAGTTGAGAATTGTCAGATTGAATGTTTCCGAGTAATATACGAAGCAAAAATTTCGATACATGAGGGGAGGGCTGTGTTGTCATGTCAAGGTACAACAGAATGTGTGGATGCGATGGATGCAATGTGGCGGTGGATGGTATTATTAGCACTGGAAGCAGTGGTTATAATGACTGTCGCAGGTGTATTGAATAGGCATGCAATGCCTCTTATACTACAATGTATTAATATGTTGACAATGCGGTTAAAGCAATGCCTCGAGGAGATGTTACGAGTCTTGCACCCAAAAGGCAACTTAGCTTCAGAGCCATCCATGAGTCTCGTCTGTCGAATATTAATTTCGGGTGCATTCATCTCTTATCTTGAAAGAGGTTGGAGGAAAGAAATCATCTCCCTTTTAGCTTGAACTGGATCTTTGGAGAGCGCGGATCTTTTTTTAAAAACCTAAAAAAATATATCCAGACTTCGCTATTGCTTTTTAATAGTACGAAAATCTTGAATGAAATTGAAAAA
>Ga0325405_1002828_pt1 | contig 17877 bp, 6 predicted proteins | sample PopdelMetagenome_21_FD_205663 | JGI IMG/M metagenome (GOLD analysis project Ga0325405, IMG submission 205663) | Populus deltoides microbial communities from Bellville, Georgia, United States - Xylem-Control-R2 | ecosystem: Host-associated > Plants > Phyllosphere > Stem > Wood/Secondary xylem...
AAAAATATATTATTTTAATATATTTTCAAGTAAAAAATATTTTGAGAAGGAAATATAATTAAATTTCTAAACTCGAATTCCCAAAAGGTAAAATGAATTTTTGCCACTGCAAGCTGTTGATTCAAGAATCCAGAGGGAGTTAAAAGGTATTCATCACTTGTAATTTTGACCAATTTACATTTAGTATGTGATATGTTTATGTTTAATGAATGAATGTGTTTCGTTAGGGCAAAACAAAGCAGAAGGGCCAATCCTGCTACAAGCCAAGAAGCAGCAAGCTAACAGAACACCACATGAACGATGTACAAGGACATGATGTTTTTCTTGTAAAGGAGAAACTTTGGCTGATAATTTTGCATCTATCAGTAATTACCTCCTCCCAGATTCCACATCTTCAAGAGGCATAGTCGAGTCACGTGCCAGATGCAGCCCCAAAAATCCATCATTATCATCTTCTTTGCTCTCAACATGTGAATCCATTGGCTCTGCATTGAGTGGATTTACAGTAGCAGCTGCTTGTGAATATGCACCTGACCCCTCGAGTTCCCGAAAGTAAGCATAAGGTCCCCAACCTGCATGCAGAAGGTCAGATGAACATGTCACCGCAGAGAAGAAAACATAATACCAATTCATTTAGGTTGTGATCAGATTTGATGACTGACACTTCTAAAGAATCAAGACAATCATTTAGCAGAACGCAACTTGAACTTTTGCATGCTCCCTTTAGATTAAATTGAGTTCCACGTAGAAAACAACAATAACATGGGAATTAGCTATGTTTTGGATATCAGAATCTGCATCTGGCTCCAGCACTAGAAGCTTCATAACAATCTTAGACACAAAGAACATAGCCCCCCTTCCATTACTCTGATTTGAGTATATGGGTCTAAAACCAGAAAATAGCAGCAGCTTGCATCTATGATAGCAAGAACGCTCTAAGAAGCTAAGTACATTAATTGGATATCTTTAGTTGTAGCCTAGATGTCTAATCAAAATAACATTCGTGCACAAGGCGAATAAGCTTAAAATTAAATCTTAATCATTCTCTAGCAAAGAATATGAAATGTTCCAATCAAAATCCTTCCTGGACTCTAATGTTCAACAAAAATTAAAGGAGCCATATAAAATTTGCCAACAAACATACCTTGAGGATGATATGGTGGAGGAAAGAACTGCAAATAGCAAAATGTTGCCACTACTAGTCCTGCAAAAGATGCCTCTGCAATAGTTAGCAAAGGTAATCATCCAATAGACAATGAGGAAGTTTCATCTAGATGACTAAATGAACAATGAAAAGGAACACACCTAAGAGACCTCCTGCAAAGACATCCTGCCAATGATGCCAGTAGTCATCCACTCGGGAAATGGCAACAAGACTTGCAGCTAGTAGTGGTAAGAAGATGATACATAGTTTTGCAACATGGCCCTCACGGTCAAACGCTTGTAGTTTTCCAGACAAGTAGAGTGATAGGAAACCCAGACCAGCAAAGGACCCTGGAAATTGAAAATCATTATTCCTCAAATCAAAGCTAAAATGACTGCCAAAAAGTATCGAACCAGCATAGCTTTGGTATTAGGTGTTCAATTTCTGCAGCTTCCCTAACCAAAATTTCCATATTTCAGTGTAGAGATAAGAATATTTCATCATAACTCGGCATAAATTAACTTTGCGGTCGAGAATTTTTTAATTGTTTTGTATAGAAATTATTTGTAATGGTGAACACTTACATGAAGTGTGCCCACTGGGAAAACTCTTATGCCCTTCCTTTATGACACTTTCCTCACCATTGCATATCACATTTCCCAACTGATCATAAACCTGTAGATCAATAAGGTTTCAGGTATTAAATTATGTAACCACACATGTTATGAAATGTGGACAGGAGGTGATCTTATATCAATCGTCACAGTAGAAAGTAATAAATAACTGCAGGTCCATAAAAGCATACATCCTTTCCATCAGGAAAGCAACGCCAAAAGAAATCAGGTCGAGGCCGACCAACTGCATTTTTTATTGCATCAGTAATGACAGCTGTCACTAGAATGGAGAATAAGAGGCCTGCAATAGTGAACACACATAAAGCATCATGAGAATTTTTTCAGCAGATTGGATAACAGAAATCTTTTACAGATAAAAAGGTAAGTAGAAGGCAGGATGTTATCACCTAGTATGGCATGATGAAGATCATAGATGTCTCTCCTACGAAAGTAGACAAAGAGGAATATCACCACAGGCAAGAGAACAGCATATATCTAATCATCAGAAAACAGAAAGGGTCCCATCAATGTTATTGTTACTCACATGGTTTCCTTGGAACATATGTTATTATTTAGCAAATGAAGCCACAATACTTACTGGGACAGTCCAAACAGGCACTGTATTATCTAACAAAGGGTATTTAAGATTTGTCATCATATCTTTCCCAACATATCGATAAAATGGAGGCGTGAGATAGAGGATGAACTCTATCACCACAAGAAGCAGAAGTATAAGCCAATCATGCATGTGTGTCTTTGCAAGTGAAGCTCCATGGGACCTCACAGTATGTACACCATAACCAAGCTGGAACTCCCTCATTTGGACCTCTCTCATCTTGTACTGCATTTATGCATGTCACCATTTAGAGTAATCTAATATCAGACTTTGAGCTCCAAATAAAGGGACATTAGGAAAGTAACATAAGGTCTGTTTGGTGAAATATGATAACAGGTATTAACAGTAAAAATTATAAGGAAAGTTATTGATGTTATGCCTTACTTTTACTGTTTATGAATGCAAGAAAGGTATAAGCACCTTTCTCAATGCATATGCAACTCGAGCTCCATAAGTCATCAATCATACAAGCATTAAAGAGCAAAGAATAAAGAAGGAAACCCAAATTATGCATGCAGCAGTATCACTTCTTAAAGATACATATCATAAATACACTTACAGCGGAATTATCTATTCTAGATCACGAATTTTGACAGTTGATACTGAAATATTTTTATCTATGGACTAAAAATGAATAAAACAGGAACCTCAGCACCGACAGAAAATGACTAGGGACTATCTTCACAATTGAACAGAAAATAGCACTACATAATAGCATCTATTATAAAGCTTAAATAGGTACAGCAAAAACGAATTGATAAAGAGGCTCTCCATAACCATGAAATTTATAGTGATTATAATAATGAAAGAGCTTAAATTCAGCAACTTTTTCAGAAAAAGAGCCAGAAAAATAGAGCCACTAGCCTTGTAAACACAAACCCAAAACTTCACATTGTCATATTGCAGAGAGGCCTTCACACCACAATGAAGATCTATTAGTAACAACTATACCTCTTCATTCGTGTGCTCTATTACTGGAAGGTCATCAGCGAAAATGGCTGACAATTATTCACAGTCATATCTAGCCTGTTGATTGATGTATCCTTGATAACCCCAACAAACCAATATTTCGGTAAAAAAATGAAGATCCCAGTGGTCACACAATTCATTAAGTTTAATACAGTGTATATCAGGCCAAAACCTCAGATATAAAATTATCAAACTTTTAATCAGAACCCAAACAGTAGACTCGGTACATATTAAAAAAAAAAAAAAAACACACCTATATCAAATGTTATATATAGTGTTTAAACTACTAATCACAGCATCTAAATAAGAAATGACAAGACGTTATCCATCCAATACTTGGATCATCAGCATTCCATTCACTCACCAATCTGCAAAATTAGTTCCCTATGCAGTGATACTTGCTTGCTTGTCTCCAAAAAATGCTATGCAGAAATGTCATCAAGATAATGTTCTTCATGAAAGCATTATCCCAAACACTGGTATCCATTTATTTTGTGGCATAACTTATTGACAGTAACCAATGAATTTTAAAGTCTTTTTTGCTTAACACCTTGAAGGACCAGCCAACAGGACTTCTCATGAAGGATGATAGAGCTTCTTCCATTGTTTCAAACTGCACCATCGACTAAGACTTGCAACCCAGGTTCAGAATCTGAAGATCAGTACTTCAGGCCTTCATTATTAGCAAGTCCTCAATGTTTAGATGCCATACAACTAAATATTGTTCACAACAAACTGGATAAAATAAAACTTCTGATCCTTTTAATGGTCATTCTATGTGGCAGCTCAATGCCTACATTAACAACTGCTATGCACTCACTATACTTGCCCTCATCAAGGAGTCTTACAACTGCATCCAGAATTAGCACTGGAGAAAAGCACAGCCCTTACACTTATCCTCCCTAATCTGAAATGCGTGATAGTTTATCACAATAAGAGGTGGCACATGGCATGCACAAAACTGTTATACTTATCCTCCATTATCCTCTTATTGAACTATTAAACTTAGCACAATCACCCGTCACCAGCATCATGAAACCAGCTCCAAAACTAAAGTGATTAACCATAAACACTCATTCAGAAGAATCTATGAGAAACTAGAGATTGGAGCTAAACCGCAATAAAAAAAAAAAAAAAAGCCATGTGATAGAGAAAATCCAGTGCACCTGTTTTCTCAAGCCTTCCAACTTTGCATCATTGTAAAATAATGATCTAAGATACGATTTCTGGAAACTACTGGAAAAATGTAACATTTCATAGAATAATTGGAGAAGGCAGATTAACCCAATGCTCCAATTTAAAGAGTCACTTCTCAATTGTTATTTTGACTACTCAACTAAAGCCTATATAGCAAATCTACAATTCAATTATATGTATTAATATTAACCGAATGCTAAGTAAGGCATGTATGGGTCAAAACGAAGATTCAACTTATGATGTATTAAACCTAATGAGACTTACAAGATCTAATACTCCTCCATTAATGGCTGTTTTTTATCGAACAAATTAACAACCATAACCCACATTGAATAAAATAAATGCCCAAGTATGAATCCTCTCCGATTAATAGCAGTGAATAGCAATTAGCTCTAGTTGTTCAATGCTTTCATTGTTCAGTGGTTTCATTACATTAAATTTTAATTTGCTTTTTATTGCAGGTTTCAAATTTCAAAACAGACACAGCAGACATAAGTACAGACTTCCTCTTTACCCTCAAAACTCTAAAACCCCAAATTTTAAAATCCTTCTTCAACAATGATCTCATCTCTCACCACAAAAGTCCAAATAAACCTACCAGATTTCACAAAGAACTACAACACAAATGTCTCTTACATATATTGTTATGTTGGTAGAGAAAATCAAAGGAGTCACATTCTGCTATACAAGTAAGATGTCAACAACATCAAAAACAACAAAGCAAACCCACATAAGATATTCCAATTTAAAAGCCAAAGGCTAAGAACAAAAGAGAAAGAAACAACCTTTTCAGAAAAGAAACACTAACCTGAAAGAAGCCTCTAAAATTCTTAAAGCGAGAAAGAGATCCATAATCCCACAAAGGCATTGTACTCACCCACCAAACAAAACCGCAGAAAATTAAAGACTTATTTATTAAGTTTCAATGATAGTCCTAAGATATAAATAATGTCCCAGAAAGTGTCTAAATGGTATAGGAAGGTTCCTATTAGTCAAAAAGGTTCATATGAAACACACAAACAATGTCTTATCCACTTCAAAGGACAATAGAGATGAAAGCTTTGAGAAATGATTATAAAGAAGAAGCCAAACATATGACTACATGAAGACAATTCATAGAATGCAAGAATTTACCAAAAGAAAACAAAAGGGTAAATTACCTGGTAAAAGAAAAAGTTGGGTTCTTGCTGAGAAATTGAAAGAGAAACAAATGGGGCCCAACCACGTTTGTTTAAAGATTATTTTGATTGCTTTAATACCAAAGTGTTTCTCCCAAAATCTACGACATCTTCATGGCCGAATCAAACTGGTTTAGGAAGGCAATTCATTTACAAGTCCTTGTAATCTTGACAAGGTTATATTTTAGACTTAGCTCTACTTTCCCCCCCTTATTTTAGGGTGTTGTCACAACTTACAGGCTGTGGCAAAAACCCAGAATGGCCTGGCTATATTTCCGGAGAAAACAAGCCGTTCTTTTTTCGTTTCTTTTTTTGCAGTAATTGAATAGCCATCTTTTTTTTTCCGCATGAATATCTAAGTCAGTTTAAAGCGTACGTTGATTAATCTCTAAAGCTATTAAATTAACAATTATATAAATTTTTAATGATTCTAAAATTTATGGTAATTGAACTGGTAATTACCGGAGAGTAAACTTAATACTTAATCAATTGCACTCCTCAAGATTAATAGTTATTTTTTCATACATTAAAAGAGTGTCTCTAGATCATGATAGGAAGATTGAGTTTTTCCAAAAAAAATTGAGAACTATGATGGTAAATTGTTGTTCCTCGATGATTAAGGTTTAAATTATTAAGTGGAGATAATTAAATGTTTTTTCTACTTTAAATTTGGTTAGTGAATCTGTTTCAAAAAATTCAAGTTGCTAAGAGATAAGGTTTATGTTTTAAATAATTAGTTAATTTTTTAGTTCTGACAATTTAATCCATTCTTTTTAGCTAAGAAGGTTGGTGGACCTGATACCTGTAAAAGATCTCTTTTAGTAAATTTAGAAATTCTTAGATACTTAAGTATCTTTTTGAGAGAAAATACAGTAATATTTTAAATAGAGATTCCAAAAATAAATATGCAATAGAGAATAGAGATTTAAAACCCTTTACTTAGGTGATTTAAAGAGTATTTATAGCTCTTATGCCTTGAACCTTCTTGTTTATGCTAGAGGGGTCAAAAGTCTTTTCCTTTTAAATATACTAGTAAGGAAGGAGTCTCTTATATCAACAATAATGTTTGAAGAAAATATCTTTTTACACGATATTAATGTTGATGAGAATACTACTTGTCTATAGAAAATTTTCACAAGTTATCTCGTACATAACATTAATGCTGATGAGAATAATCCTTATAATCAGCATTAGTGTTGATTGAAATACATTTAGCTCTTAGAGAACTTTTATACGGCTAAGGTGTAGAGAGATGATGATCTTAAGTCCTTGTTATCATATGCTAAGGGTTGGTAGGGATATCCTTATGACCTAACAGGAGACCAATTATATGTTTAGTCCTGGAATGATCCTAGAGCTAAGGATGTTGGGTCTAGCATCTTTCCAGGCCTAAAGGCGCCTGGGCTCAGCGTGTAGCCGGGCCTAAAGGAGTTTAGTTTAGCACATTGTCATACTCATATGCGTTTAGACCTAGCGCATAACTGAGGTCAAGAGAGTTAGGTCTGACACCTTGTCAGACCTACATGCACTTGGACCTAGTGCATGGCTGGGTCCAGAAGAGTTAAGTATGAGAACAAGCCAGATCCTTGTTTCACGGCTTTGACTTCTATTGAGCTTTTAGGCATAATAGGCTTAACTCATTTATGTACGGGCCTTTCAAGTATATAAATTGAGTATTAAAATATGTTGATACATCACTATTTGCATTAAACAATGAAATAATTTTTCTTGCGATATATTTAGAAATAAAAAATTAGGTGACATAATTAAATAAATTTTGCCTTTTTCCCCACAAAATCTTAGATAGTATCGGTTAGCAAGAATAGATTCAAGTTTATTATAATATAAAAAAGTAGTTGAGTTGGATTTGGACTAATAATTGTATCAAATTCAATTTTTGATGTTTTACAAATTATAAACCCAAATTATTCAAAAATAAATGGATCTGGGCATGTTGGACACATTAGGTTGAGCTAAATTTTTTATGAATATTATAAATATTCACGAGTTAAGCATATATTGTTATTTTTTTTTATGGGTTGATCTTAATTAGAACTAAGATTTGGACTCAATAAATTAGTCCAAAATCAATTATAAGCTATAACAAACAATTTAGACTTAATACATCAATTGAATCAGTTGACTAAAATAGAAGAATCAATTGTAAAAAAATAATTGATAGAATATATAACAACAAATTAAGTTTCGAACAACAAAAAATTCAGTCACAACAAAACATAATAAGTTCTGAACATGAACTTGAATTGAATTGTCGCGACTCTATAATTTTTACAAGAACATCAACCAATGTCAACTATTTGAAAGCAAGAAAAAACAATAATAAAATAACAACAACAGCACATAGTAGAATAATACCTCTAACAACCTATACAAGCAACCAAAAAGGTGTCACATATGTATAAACTTAACTTAAGTTTATAGCAATTACTTAATAATAAAAAGTCAAAAGCTAATGGTTTAACATTTACTCACCATCTCAAATTATCAAAATAACTCATTACCTTTCAACATCCATGGCTAAACCAGCAAACTCTGAAAGAGAAGAAAGATAATAAAATATCTTAATTAATTATAACTTAACAAGTTAATCTAAAAACTTTATGATATAAATAAAAGCTACATAGTCTAAAACACATGTAATTTTAGTTTTTCTAACTTTTCAAGATCATTTATCATTTGTGAAAGATCTATTGATGATGGAGAAATAGGAATCCAATTTTGATAAATAAAATAAAATATGAGAGCTCAACAGTTGTTGGATTCAAAGAACTTCTAAAAAAATATAGCACATAACCCCCAATGCTAAAAGTTATTTTGGAGGCAACTACAGACATAGAAATAACTAAGACATCTCTTGCAACCATAAGGAGTATTGGATATTTGGAGCTAATAGCTTTACATCCAATTAAAATATCAAAAGAAGTATCACTTCGATCTTCAAATTCATTTGCCAAATATTTTTTTCAATTTAGATTTACTCAACTCATTATCCTTCTCCATTAAATTGACCAACAATGCACAATGCATAATGTATAGCTTAATTGATTGGATTTTTAGAGTTAAAGTAGTTTTTATATGCAATGAAATTCATTATAAGACATTCAAGTGACATTCTAAAACATTAAAAACACTCAATCAACTATTTGAATGACATTTGAACATGATAGTCATATTATAACGTTGTTTTTAATGTAAATTAAGCTACCAAAAGAGAAAGAAAAAAGGCATTGGTAATGAATTGGAAAAAAAAAGTGACTGGACAATATAATTTCAAGTAATAAAGGAGCATATGTCATGTGAAAGCTTTTTTTCTCCTTTGACATGCATGGTGGATCCCATGACAAATTGCTTTTAAAACAAACTCATAATCTTCCATCCATATATAACTTATCACTAGCCCTTTATCCACAATAACAGCAACAACAAAAATCAAAGATGAAACAATACACAAATACCATCATATCAATCTTGTAAGAAATGTCTCAAAGACGAGTTAAAGGTTGTTGTTAATCGATCTTGTCTCTTGTAAAGAACTGATTGACTTAGATTTGTGACCTTATAGTTATAGTTTCAGTTATTTTTTTTAAGGTTTGATTGACAAAGATATGGTGGAGGTTTGTCGAAATCAAGTTGAGGCTTTTGATTATAAGGATGAGAAGAAGGGATTGAAGATTTTAGTTTGTTAAAATGATAGTCGAAGAAGGTTACCATTCTCAACAAGATAGTGAGATAAGAGAATGGAAGGCTAAGCGGCAAGTGAAAAAAAAATTAAACAAAGAGAAAGAAAGATGATGTTTATACCAAGAACTTTCTAAAATATAAGATTACACTGTCAATGTGTTGTATAGGGTATACGAATTGACTGAGTTTAAAAAATCTCGACCTGCCACCCAACAAATAATATCAATTTTTTAAGTTTTTTTATTCACTATTATATGTAATATCCATATTATCTGATTTTAAAGGGTTGAGACATGTTAGATAATATAAATGTTACAGATAAATTAGTTTTTTTTAACATCCTAAAAAAAAATACATTAAAATCAAATTGATTTTTATATGGATATCATTTCTCATATGTGAGTCTATCTTCATTTATCTTATAAGAAATTTTATTCAAAGAGAATTATCATAAATGATGTAAATGTTGTTCAGAGTTGATAAGAGTTAGTAGAAACTCTCTGGTTGGTATAGTCTTTACTTTATCTTATCTATTATATTTATTATAACATATTAAGTTTAGTCAAATTCAAAAACTATATTGATTATTATTTAAGTCTAATAAGAAATTAAAAAATTATTAAATATACCTTTTTTAATAATTTATTAGATTCCCATTCACCATTTAACTTTTTCTAATTCTAAATTGACAAGATAACGATTGCCATTCCTAACTTACAAATTACTAGTTTACAACTCACACTAGGTTGTAAGTTGAGTTAAATTTTTTTTTAGTATAACAAAAAATATTTAGACCGTAGAGAATTATATTTGATATTTTTATTAAACCTAGTCAACCTTGAAACCTCTTAATCTAACTCATTTCCTAATCTATGTTTAAAATTAAATTATGTGAGAGTTGTCTTGATATGATCCAGTCAACATCGTCGATCCAAGAACATCCAACCTAACTAAAAAAAATATAAGAGAATGAAATTGAGAAAAAAGGATAAAATTGACATAAAAAATCTCATGATCTAATTTATTATTTAGGACGAGTTTAAAATCAAATTGTATGGGAGTTGTCTCGATGTGACCATACAACTTGGCTATTAGAGAATTATATAAATCATATTTTGGAGCCTCACCTAACAGCTTAAACTTTTAGGTTGAGATGATTTTTTGACATGGTATTAGAGTCTTATTGACCAAGCAATCAAGGGTTCAAATATTATCACATCCATTCTATTTAATAAAAATTAAGCACAAGATGTGGGCTTGTGCAAGTTTCAAACCCAAACACTTGATGATATGTGTTATATAATTATATAAATCATATATTGAGATCTTACCTAACAACTTAAGCTTTTAGGTTGAGAAGAATTTTTTAACTTTGACTTTAGCTAGTCCAGAAACAACTTAACTTACTAGTAAAAAAGTTTGAGGATGAATTTGAGAAAAAAAGAATTAGATTGACCATTGGTTAGTTCAGAGGCAACCTGATTGACCAGTAAAAAAGTCTAACGATGAATTTGAGGGAAAAAAAAGAATAAAATCGACATAAAAAAATCTCAATCCGACTCCCAGTTTAGTCTGAATTTAAAATTAAATCGTGTGAGAGTTGTTTTGATATATTTCAGTTGACTTGGCTAGTCTAAAAATAACAAGATAATTATTAAAAAATCCAAAAATAAAATAAAATAAATGACGATAGAATGGGAAAAAAAATGGGAGGCTAAAAAAAAAAAAAAGCAAAAGAAGAGAGGAGCTATATTGTGAGGCTCTATAATAGTTCTAAATTGGCCAATGTTTTTCTTTTTCTCAATATTTTAGATTTAAATCTTAGAATTAGCACTCCGGCGAATTTATTTATTATTATTTTTTAATATATCATCGTGTCATGAAATGTACATTTAAAGGAATTTACATGGGCTATTGATGTAAATACTCTAAAAACATATGCCAAATTTACAATAAATCCAAAGGCTAAGCCCTCCATCATAAAAAGACCTAAAAACAACCCATCAACTAAAACCCTACAAACAAGAGTGAGAAAAACCCATTTCCAACATCATACTAGCCAGCAACATCACTGACAAGACGAAAAGAAAAGATGAACAAGAAGGAAATATTCAAACTAGCAAAAGGGTTTAGAGGAAGAGCAAAGAACTGTATAAGGATAGCAAGAGAAAGGGTTGAGAAGGCCTTGCAGTATTCTTACAGAGATCGCCGCAACAAGAAGAGGGACATGCGCTCTCTTTGGATCCAACGCATCAATGCTGGCACCCGCCAACATGGTGTAAGTCTATTTTCTTTCTTTCTTTTTATTTTTTTTACCCATCTTGTTGGCGGGTTTTTCTTTTGTCATTGAATGAATGGCTGTTCTTTTCTGGGGTTGTCGTGCTTCTTTTTTTTGGTGAAGTCTTGATTTTCCTTTGTTTGGTTTTGATTTTCTTGAATGAATTACTGATTGGCAGTCTGAATTGAAAATAATGAGATGTAATTGCTAGAAAATGTAGATTTTGAATTGCCATTTATATAAAGGTTGCTGTTTTGAGGCTTTTAGCTGTGAACTCAGATGAATTCTAGTCTCTCCTTTTTATTTTTCTTCTGATATAATTTTGAAATAAAAATAGAAGTCTTTATCTTGATGATTTCTTTTGGGGAGTGCATGTAAAGCTCAAGGTTTGGTGTTTCAAAGACACAATCTTTGCTAATAAGTGTTAAATTGGAAGTAATCAAAGTCTTGATAGTGTGAGAATTGTTTTTATGATGATCAGTGGTTTGCATTAGCAGAGATCCTTTCTATTGATGAAGGAAAAGAGTTTAATCGGTTGTGCAAGCAAAGATTTGGTCATGTATAGAACCTTCTAATAATTTTTTGGTCCAGAGCAATTTTTTCTTTCGTCTGATGTATGCGTAGGGGCAGTTGAAAGTGCAGTGAAGCATATAAAAGAGAAGTGGTTTTGGAGAAAGTTGAAGGCTCTGCTTTGTAGTGGTTGATGTGGTAGCTACATTAGAATAATGGGGAGTAGGATGGCTTTCATTTGCTTTGGATGAAATGATCCAAACATGCATGTTGAGCTGCATATTTGTTTTCATTTTTGTGTAAGAGTTGTCATAATGAGAAATGATGTGGCTCATCGTGTTTTGCCTGCCATTTTTATTGACTTGTGTTGAGACTGACTCTTGAGTCATGTGATGAACAGGTTATTAGATTCCAGTGCTTCTGAAATCAATGTTTATGTGGCCATTTATTACCATATGGAATGTACCTTGTGTTCGACATGCTCTATGTTTTCTGAACTTGTTGCTATGTTTTCTCATGTGGATTGTTGCATTGCCTTGCCCTAGAGGTTATTGAATCTTTACTTGAACAAGCAAACTTCTACATGAAAGAAATACCTTTCTCAGACTTGAATTTCAGCATTGGAGCTAGTGGTTTGCTATGGTGTGAATTGCAGCTCATGTTGGATGATTCTGTTCTCCAGGGATGGAATTGTGAAATAGGTTACTATTCACTGATATATGAACTAGGAAGTGAGATGAACTGACCTAATTGTTAAAGAAACCACAGGACTTTTCGAGTAACAGTTTTTGTGGGGATTTTGAGTTTTATAGAATGCAGTACTTTGCATGGGACTTGTCCAGTTGTGCCTTGATGCTAGAACATCACTTGGAACTGGTTTATGATTACAAGTGTCCATGATCTCTAGAATCCAGGTTTCTTTTAATCTACTTATTCTAGATTTTGACTTTATTTTATTTTCTTTTTTATTATATAACACAAACCAGGAAAAAATGAAGTGCAATTGACTTCTTCTTTATCATTTTGGATCATGTTGATGTATGTTTGGGCAGCGCAACTTAAATATTTTCCTTGTTATAATGAAACTTCTTCATGATGAGATACTGATCTTCGGTTTCTTCTTCTGCTATATTTTTATTTATCACTATCAGGTTAATTATGGTAACTTCATGCATGGGCTGATGAAGGAGAACATTCAGCTGAACAGAAAAGTCTTATCAGAGATATCCATGCACGAACCATATAGTTTCAAGGCCCTGGTAGACATCTCACGTAATGCCTTTCCTGGAAACAAAAATGTGGTGCATCCTCCCAGGAAAGTGGATATGTCTGCTGTTAATGTGTAGTTCTTTAATTGGATATTTTGGTAATCCACTCTTTTCATAGCCTTTTGGAGCTTGTCTGAAACAAAAGCTTTAAAAAGGTAGCTTTGTATTTCTGCGGTAGTTTGTCTCTGGATACATGGATGAAAGAAAGTAACTGTGACATTCTGAAGAGAGAGAAATGATCTCTAGCCAGTTACGTTCCACCATTTGAGGATGCACAATGAAGTGAAGAAACATGAGAAATTCTTTATTTTCAAAATGAAGAGTAATTTCTGACAGTCATGAGAAAGAAACTGAATATCATAGAATTTTCCTCCCCAGCTGCAACTCAGTTCTCTTCTCTTTCTATAGCATTTTGAATTTGCTTACATCGTTTAATCTCTATCGTTGATCACTGCTTAATACCTTAGAATCCATTGACAACATCTTGAACAAATTTGGATTCTGTTTCTTGAGGATATATTAATTGGCCTTGACCAAACTTCGGAATCACTAACATTGGAGTGTTGTGAAGCTAAATCTACATTTAGAGATTAACTTAATAAAGTCATCTCTGTATTTGATCTTGTTTGTGAAAAAAATGGTCATGAATGATCTTTGGTTGTCCTTCAAGAATGATCGTGTGTCAAGATCCTTGATAACCGCACTCTTTTGATAGAACTCCTGCTGGAGGGGTTTGTAAGGTTCAACTGTGAGTGCAATGCAAAGAGCGTAACACTACAGGACATTTCAGTTTGACGATTAATGCTCCAGTATATAGGGACTGCATGTACATGATAACATGGTGAAGGCGTGTTAAGAGGTTATGTGCCTAATCATAATGATGATTGGTTCCGAACCTTTATGTTGGAATTGGCACTGGACAAGGCGATCATAACGAAAAGGTGTTCATTGCTGTGAACAAAGCGATCATGGGCGACAAATGCATTTCCCCTTTCTAGTCCAAGAGATGTTATGCTATGTTTTTTGGATGTCTATAAACTTCCCGAAAACATCGTAGCTTTGTCCACTAGGGACCAGAATCCATCCAGCTTTGTTAAAGCAGATTTTGGTCGAATTGGCGCTCCAATATGCAGGCATCAAGTTCATCACTACGAAACATTGTAATCTACGAGTGAATTGCATGTATGCATTTGTGAAGTTGACTAACAAAGCAGACACAGTTGCACAAAGAGAGGGACAGATTGCTACGTGAAACAGAGAAGGCAACCAAATGTCTTGCATTTCGGAGGCAACAAACCATTTGCAAATCAAATTCATCTATAGCAACTTCCCTGAGACAATAAAGGCTTATTTACTCGTAAATTGATCACCAAGCAGTAGTATTTTAGACATACCTTGTTTCTTACATCACCTTCAGAAAATTCTTCAAGGGTTGTGATTATAACTTATTGTTACTGTCCTCAGATTGGAACTCCCATGAGAAAGCAGGCTATTGTTATCATTTGGAAGGCCTCTAGATTGCGCCACATAACACAACAGAATCATGCAAGTTAGCAAATAAAATTGGCAGGTGATCTTTCTTTGACAGAACCCGCGTCAAGTCAGCCATATTTTTTAACAGGAGGAAGTATGTGATCTAGCAACAGAAAGGTTAAAGAAGGCACAAGAAAAATGATCAATTACCTCCATAATATCTACGCTCATCTGTAATACTTTAGTATATCTTACTCTTCTCAGCATTCCATTGCGGCTATTCTTGTTAGAGAAAGAATCAAAGTGAAGAAACTTAATAGTTACACCTTGTAGGTAGCATTTGCTTACTTTTTCGGAACATACAAGATGAAAATAGCTGCGACAGAAATGCGTTTGGTTGTAAAGATGAAAAAAAAAAGGGTTTTCAAAGTAAATTCCGCGGTTAAACTTCAAATCTTCTTTCTCGCCACAATTGACAAAGTTTGAAGTTGTTCAGCTGAAACAGTAACGCGGAAAAGGATGCCAAACCCAGAAATTTAAGAGAGGTACTGTTGATAGGCAGATTCGATGGGGTCTCGAAGTTACATCAACTTTTGCCAGATTTTTAGCTTACTATACTGACCTTTAAAATCAAAATTATTGATTTTTCAAAAGTAAGAGATTATAACTAATGTTTTAGGAATGCACCAGTGTGTATATAGGGATTACATGTTTAAAAAATTTACCAGATTAAAAGGAACTTAATTTTTGTTTGCTATATTCTGAAAATATTTACCTAGATTAAAAGAAAATCAAATCCACACATTCTCTCTTTTACTTCTGCCTATTTTTTTTAAATAAATCCAAATAAATAACTAATAGAATATAACTAATTAATTATCCTAACATCATAAAATTACTACTCAACCTAAAATGCTGAAGACATAGAGTCACGAAAAAGATTCAATAAAATTCAAAAACAAATCTAATGCCTATTTTACGTATAGCTATACGTGAAGTAACTTCTGATATAACAACAATAAAAAAAAATGTGTAGGCTGATTGTTTAAACATAAGCAAAACTTCAAGTTCCAGCTATAAAATAGACGAAACTTTCAGCTTACTACTAGGTTTTAACAGACTTGTTGGTAATCCTTTTATGAGTCGTGGAAGTCAGATAGAGAATTCAAGTGCAGATACTAAGAAGTATTAAAATAATTCAGTCTGTAAGGCACATTTCAGCCACTGTAGATTCTGCAGCGTTTCACTTGGGTACCTATTAGTTAAACTTTGCAATGTTATCCTATGAAACTCAAATAATCTTCAATGTGGTTTTTTTTTTTTGAAAATATGGGCTGCTTTTTGAATCAATGACAAACCACAAGCTCTCGAAGTGAAGTCCTTATAAGTGGTTATTTCATACATAGATGCTGAAAAACCATTTCAAAAACCTTCAAAAGGAACAAAACACAAGGCATCAGTAGGAAATGTTAATTTGCTTGAACTATCACTACTAATTTCTGATGAAGAATTGTTTTTAGCTCTATTCGTTCTGCATGCTTAAGCTGATGCACGTACCAAAGTGTTTTACTCTAATTTTTGTGAAGAGATAGCTTCAGTTTCATCAATTGATCACCAAGCAAAAGGGTTTCTGAATTCCCATGCTTCGACTGATACTTCTTCACAGCCAAAGACAAGAGCTTGGCAAGCTGCAAAACAAAGAAATTAGATTATGTAAAAGAAGTCAAGGGGCTAAAAACTAAGACTAAACTTGCTAGTGAGAAAAAGGGAGATTCTTACATCCTCTTTGACATCGGTTTCAGAAATTCCACTAGACTTCTGTTCATATCTTATGGTCAGTGTCCTTAGGTTTGGAGCCCTCATGAGAAAGCAGGCCATTGCGATCATTTGGCAGGCCTCTAATTTGTCACATACCATGACCAAATCAAGCAAGTTCTCAAATAAAATTTTAACATGATCTTCTTCTGATAGAACCTGCATTATTATTATTATCAATGTCGATCAAATTTTCACAGAAGAATGGGAAAGTCTGTAATTAATCAAAAGAAATAACATATCAAGGAGGTGATTATTTACCTCAATAATTTGAATGCTTAACTGCAAAACTCGGGCGTATTGTACTGCTCTTAACACAGAATTGCAGATGTCTTTATCAGTAATGAAGAACTGAAGATCAACGAATTCGACAATCGCCTCTTGTAAACATATTAATTTCTGTGGTTGAATTTCAAATACTGAACCCTTCCACCAAGAACCATACAACTTCAATGACAAAGTTTGAAGCTGCTCAGCTGAAACAGCAATACTAATAGGAAACTGACTGCTGCATTCAAAAATCGACAATTTTCTGAGGGAGGAAGTGGGAATGTTGAGATGCAGTAACTGCAACGTGCACTGACTTATCATCAGATTTATCAGAGACGGACAGTGTCTGATGTCAATGCCATTAGATTCATCTACAAAACATTTATGGATTGTTAAATTTTCAAGGAGCGGACAAGCGATGGAAACATAGCACCCGGATCCAAAGACACACCCTCGGAGCGTTAAATTTTCAAGTGATGAACAAGCAATTTTTATCTTGGACAATTCAGCTTCTCTGAATATGCAATCAGATATGGTTACATTTTTAAGGGACGAGCCCTTGATGCTATTCTTGCAGAAGCCCAAGATGTGATTAACATAGCAATTATGAATTGTCAACTCTTGAAGAGATGAAGTAGAGGAGATGGGGAAACCATCCATAATCTTAATAGCTTCAAGATTTAACCTTTTAAGTGATGGGCAGTTGGTAGATATCCAAGCCTCCAATAAGGCCCCATAAACTCGTAAAGATTTCAGCGATAAGACCTCGAGAGAAACCAATGTAGCTGGCAAGAGGTCATCTAAGCAGCAATCCTGCAAATTCAGTTTTAGCACCCTCAAGGA